>Ga0207800_1000449_pt1 | contig 11909 bp, 11 predicted proteins | sample LuqExpMetageno11_FD_187769 | JGI IMG/M metagenome (GOLD analysis project Ga0207800, IMG submission 187769) | Tropical forest soil microbial communities from Luquillo Experimental Forest, Puerto Rico - Sample 11 (SPAdes) | ecosystem: Environmental > Terrestrial > Soil > Tropical forest ...
GATACGATCAGATATCTTTTCTACGTCATGTGCGCACTGCTGCTGTTTGATCTGAGATTCGTCTGCATATCCTATGCGGCGGGGATATTGGGGGCTATCAGTCTGATATTCGGCATTCCGAAGGTCAACATACCTTCGCTTTTGTGCCTCGTGGCGATATTGCAACTGGTAGAGGGCGTACTCATCTGGCTGAACAGGAAGGGCGACTGTGTGCCTGTTTTCATAAGGCACAATGATGAAATAGCGGGCGCTTTCCTGATAAGAAGGTTCTGGCTGATACCGGTAGTGTTTTTTACCTACCTGATGCAACCCGGGCTGATCTCCCTGGATTTTGCAGCAGGCTGGCCCATGCTTTTCAAAGGCCCGCCGCTCACAGACTTGGCATTTGTACTTGGACTGGACTGTCTGGTTTCAGTACTGTGCCAGAATGATATAGCAATAACCAGGCATCCTGAGAAAAAATCTGAACAGAGCGCGTTCCTTATGATTTGTTACAGCATGGGACTGCTGATATTTGCCTGGTTTTCAATAAAAACCGTATGGTTGGGTTACATCGGAGTTGCTTTCTGCATTCTTGCGCATGAGGGCATCAGCCTCTACTCGAACCTGACCGAAATGAGGGGAGTCCCGCTGTACAGTGCCGTGAGAAGAGGCCTCAGGGTCATGGAGCTGCTTCCAGGCAGTCATGCACAGCTAATGGGTCTACAGCGTGGGGATGTCATACTCAGTATCAACAACCATGATATACAGACGGAAGAAGGCGTCAATGAGGCCCTCAGGGAGTATCCGACATATACATGGATAAACGTGGCCGGCTGGGACGGAAAGGAAAGGACCATAGAATACAGCTGTTATCCGGCTGGGTACAATTCTCTCGGGATAGTATGTGTGCCAAGGGAACGTGAGGTCACTTACAACACCACCTATATCGAAAGAGTCAGCATACTGCAGAACATAGTCAACAGGTTCAGGGGGATGGATAAGCCCGTCTGATACTGAAAATACAGCTATAGGGGATACATCTATGAAGGATTATATCTTGAAACCGACAGAAGAAAGTCTTTTACCCGAGCTTGCCGGGATATATAATTATTATGTAATGAATTCGACCGCAACGTTTCACATGCATGAGGTAAGCACCGATGAAATGAGGGCGATATTGAATGAAGGCGACCCGAGGTTCCCTTCCTTTGCAATATACGACGGTGATATCCTGTGCGGTTATTGTTTACTGGCGCATTACAAAAAAAGAGAGGCCTATGACCAGACTGCGGAAGTAACGATATACCTTAAGCCTGGTTTTGAAAAACGGGGAATTGGGAGCATAGCTCTTGGCAAGCTGGAAGCTATCGCGGTACGCAATGGGTTCCATGCGCTCCTGGCAGTTATTTGCGGAGAAAATGACGCCAGCATCGGGCTTTTTGCGAAGGCCGGCTATGACGAATGTGCACGTTTCAGGGAAGTGGGCAAAAAATTCGGCCGGCTGCTGGATATCGTGTGTTATGAGAAGATACTGGTTCCTGCACTGTAAGAGCGTGGTGAGAAAGGCTTAAAAAACTTGAGATATACAAGGGGGGCGCGCTGAATGGAAATCGTAGAGTCCGAGAAGCATTATATAGCTGCCAGGAAACTGGGACTTAAGGAATATTCAAAGAATATTTCGAAGGGGCAGACGGGATACCTGCCTTTTCTCGAGGGTATCCTGAAAAATATCGAAATCGTTTATGAGATAGATCTTGGCGTTGTCGACCTGCCGCTTAAAAAAATAGTCGGGACATATACCTATGGACGAAGCAGGTCATTTGCGGCAAACTTCATGCCGCTGCTGAAGCTGAAGACTGAATTCGCGCTTAAATGGATGAATCTGTGTGCCGCACACATTGACGAGGGCATAAGAGATCCAATAAAGGTTTACGAATATCTGAACTGGTTTTATGTAGTTGAGGGAAACAAACGCGTCAGTGTTCTTAAATATTATGACGCTTATTCATTTTCAGGCCATGTAAAAAGGCTCGTACCCAAGCGTGACGAAAGCGATGACAACATTTCGATATATTATGAATTTCTTGATTTTTATAAGAAGACCGGAATAAATGCTATCTGGTTTACAAAAAGGAATTCCTTTAAACAGCTTCTGGGATATCTGGACAACTTCATTCCTGATTTCAAGCTGGCGGACATGGATAAACACAAGTATTTCACCAATTCGATATACCTGCCTTTCAGGAAGGTATATCTGGAGCTTGGCGGACAGAAGCTGCCCATGACGACGGGGGATGCATTTCTGGAATTCGTGAAAATATACGGGATGCCTTCCGAGATAGACGAACAGCAGCTCAAGGCAAAACTGGGCGGATTCCTGATAGAACTGGAGCAGATGGGCAGCAACAGAACCGTAGATATCCAGACGATGCCTCTTGATGCGGGTGAGAATCTGATGTCCACTCTGACGACCTTCGTAATGCCGAAGAAATCGCCGAAGGTGGCCTTTGTTTATGCGAAGGATACGAAATCCTCCAGTTGGACATATTCACAGGAGATGGGCAGGACACATGTGAGCAAGGTTTTCGGCGATATGATCAGTACTTCCTTTGTCGATAACGTTCCTGAGACTCTTGAGGCGTACGATACATTGAAGCAGCTGGCGCAGGACGGGAACGACGTGGTGTTTGCCACAAGCCCTGCTTTTATAAATGCAACCCTGAAAGCTGCGCTTGAGTTTCCGAATACAAAATTCCTGACATGTTCCGAGACCCATTCGTACAAGCATGTAAACACCTATTTCGGCAGGATCTATGAACCCAGGTTCCTTGCGGGCATTGCATCAGGGGCCGTTACAAAGACAAATGTGCTTGGATATGTCGGTACCAGGCCGGTGCCGGAAGTCATAAACGGCATTAATTCATTTGCGCTGGGCGCAAGGATGGTAAACCCCCAGGCCAAGGTCAAGGTTGAATGGATCAATGGCTGGGACAATGCCGGAGAAGCCGGAAAGGCCAGCGAAGCGCTGATAAATCAGGGCGCCGACGTCATCGCACACCACAGTACACTGTCTGACAGCGGAGTTACCAGGGAGTTTGGAGTATATTCCATCCACAAGGACCCTGATGGCGACGGATTTATAAATGAGTATATAGCGGCGCCTGTATGGAACTGGGGGATTTTTTATGAAAAGATGCTGAGGAGCCTTATAAACAGGAAGCCTTTCGGGCCGGGACAAAAGGTGGTCAACTTCTGGTGGGGCATGGATTCCGGCATCGTCGATTTCTTCTACTCCAAGAGGCTGGTTCCTGCTGAGACCCAAAAATTATTGGATTTTCTGAAGAATATGATCATCAATAGGTCGTTCAATCCGTTTACCGGTCCCATATACGATCAAAACAAGCTTCTAAGGGTAAAGAATGACGAATTTGCGACAAGGGATCAGATCATTGGGATGGACTGGTTCGTTGACGTAGTAGAAAGCAAGCTCCCTAAAGTCAGTAAGGAGTGATGATATTTCAGAATGTGCAGTCGATCAGGTGATACCCATACCCGTTTACTATAGTGGTATTCTTATACATCCTGATCCTGTCCTGTTTTTTGTAGTTCAGATGCATATGCCCGTGAAAGAAATACTTGGGCGAATAATTGTCCAGCATATCTATAAAACAGCGGAAGCCGGTGTGGGCGAGGTCCCCGCCGTCTCCGAGGCCAAGCGCCGGAGCATGGGTCAGAAGTATGTCGAACCCCTTGTTCCTGCGTATCTTTCCCCTGAGTTTTCGTATCCTTTTTTCCATTCCTTCTTCTGTATATTGGTATTCCATATGGCTGTAGTCCATACAGCCGCCAAGGCCCAGGATACGCACGCCGTTGTGTGTCAATATGGTATCGTCGGCTGAGACGCAGCCTTCGGGTGGGTTCTTGATATAACTGGTATTGTGGTTGCCCGGGACATAGAAGAGCGGAGCCTTGATCATAGTCACAAGGAAAGAAAGATATTCGGCCTTCAAATCGCCGCACGACAAAATAAGCTCTACGCCGGAAAAACGTTCACGGTCGAAATAATCCCATATATAAGACTCTTCGCAGTCAGAAACCACTAATATCTTCATAGGCTCCCCGATTATACAAATACCGAATAAAGCGTCTGATTTATCATTATATCTGATTCTGCAGATTTTAACAACATTCGCTAAATAACAACATTTAAAACACGTTAAAATAACAACATTTAATTAGAGTTTGGAGGAAATAATTAATGGTGAGGATTGGTTTATCATGCTATAATTATATATAAATTTCATTTCATAAATTCGTCAGATGAGACTCAAGGGAGGAAACGTTTGTGAAATTAAGCATAAAGCAGATGTACAGGGAGGTCGGACAGCATTACGGCAAGCAGGTCGAAGCATCCGGCTGGGTCAGGACGATAAGGGATTCGAAAACTTTCGGTTTTATTGAATTGAACGACGGTTCTTTTTTTAAGAACCTGCAGGTCGTGTTTTCGGAAGATAATATATCCAATTTTAAAGAGATAGCAAAGCTGCCGCAGGGATCTTCAATAAATGTGCGCGGTGAACTGGTCGCTACACCCGAAGCAAAGCAGCTCTTCGAACTCAAGGCAGCGGCCATCGATATTGAGGGCGTTTGTTCGCCGGATTACCCGCTGCAGAAGAAACGCCATTCCTTTGAATATCTGCGGACTATCGCGCACCTGCGCCCAAGGACAAATACTTTTTCGGCGGTATTCAGACTGAGAAGCGCCCTGGCATTTGCCATTCACCGCTTTTTTCAGGAAAGGGGCTTCGTATATGTCAACACTCCTATAATTACGGGAAGCGACTGTGAGGGAGCGGGTGAAATGTTCAGGGTGACCGCTTTCGACCCGGACAAGCTTCCGAGGGATGAAAAGGGAGCCGTCGACTATTCGCAGGATTTCTTCGGAAAGCAGACAAGCCTTACAGTAAGCGGACAGCTTTCAGGAGAAGCGTACTGTATGGCATTCGGACAAATCTATACCTTTGGACCGACTTTCAGGGCTGAAAACTCGAATACAGCCAGACATGCGGCTGAGTTCTGGATGATCGAGCCTGAGATCGCGTTTGCCGAGCTCAAGGATGATATGGCTCTTGCCGAAGACATGATGAAATATATGATCAACTATTGTTTTGAAAACGTCCCTGAGGAACTTGAATTTTTCAACAGCTTCGTGGACAATACGCTGCTTGACAGGCTCCATAATGTAGCGAATTCTGATTTCGGCCATGTGACCTATACGGAAGCCATAGAGATTCTGGAGAAGGTCAATTCGAGCTTCGATTATCCTGTAAAATGGGGCATTGATCTGCAGACGGAACATGAGAGGTACCTGACCGAAAAAGTATTCAACAGGCCGGTATTCGTAACCGATTACCCAAAGGAAATAAAAGCATTTTACATGAGATTGAACGATGACGGAAAAACCGTTGCCGCAATGGACCTTCTCGTGCCAGGAGTCGGCGAGATCATCGGGGGAAGCCAGAGAGAGGAACGGTACGACCTGCTTGTCAAACGTCTCAATGAGCTTGGAATGGAGGCTGAGGATTACAACTGGTACATGGACCTCCGTAAATACGGTGGCACCAAGCATGCAGGCTATGGCCTCGGTTTTGAAAGAGCGGTAATGTACCTGAGCGGGATGGCCAATATCAGGGACGTCATTCCTTTCCCGAGGACGCCTAAATCTGCAGATTTTTAAAACGGAACAAAAAGATCGAAAAATAAACAAAATGTAAGGAAGGTCGTATATATGAATGAATTACCTAATGAGCAAACCAGGGAGGACAAAATCAGGATATCTGAAGAAGTTATCGCTACCATTGCCGGTATTGCCGCGACAGAGATAACGGATGTCGCATCGCTGAGCAGCGGATTTGTTGACGGAATAGCCGGCATGCTTGGCAAGAAGTCTCCGGGCAGGGGCATAAAAGTGGAACTTAAGGACACTCAGGTCAGTATTGATATATCAGTAGTTATGCAATACGGTTGTAAGATCCACGAAGTAGCCCGGGAAATGCAGACCAGGGTTCGCACTGTGGTAGAAGATATGACCGGCCTCGAAGTTTTAAATGTCAACATCAATATACTCGGTGTCAGTATGGGCAAGGATACGGGCAAGCTGCAAGTGGTAGACGAACTGCCGCCTCAGGCGTGAGAAGGAGAATCCTGTTTCTACTTAAGATATGAAGAAAAAGCTGTTAAAATTGTTTGTAATTTTATCCTCGGCCTTACTGTTGGTAATACTTATATTTTTTACCGACAGTTTTGGCTCGCTAGTTCAGATAATCAACCATATAAAGCCTTACTGGCTTGCTGCCGGTTTCGGCTGTATGGTCGTTTATTGGCTGCTTGACGCTGTCATCCTTCACACTGTGACGGTTACAATGCACAAGGAGCAACGGATCAGGGACACGGTCAGAGTGACGATGATCGGACAGTTCTTCAACTCGATCACTCCGTTTGCAGGCGCAGGACAGCCGGTACAGGCGTATGTGATGATTAAGGATGGCGTTAAGCCCGGCTATGCTGCGTCCATATTTATTGTCAAATCTCTTCTGCATCAGACGATCATTATCCTGTATTCGATAGTCGTTTTTGTTTTCAAGGGCGGAATTTTTTCCGCCCATATACCTCATTTCTACTACTTCTTCATTTTAGGTACGATCATCAATATGCTCTTCCTTCTGTTCAACGTTTTGCTCCTGTATAAGGGGTATGCGGCTAAAAAGATTCTTATGGTCCTTGCGCGGCTGCTCAGCAAATTCAAAATAATAAAGGATCCGGACGCAGCCCAAAAGAGGATAGATGCAGAGCTTGTCAGCTTCAGCGGAGGAGCGCTCATACTGAAGAAGGATTCCAGATCGCTCTTTATATTGATAATAACCCAAATAGTACAATTTACTTTTTTGTTTGCAATACCATATTTTATCCAACTGGCTGTCGAAAACCACAGAGCCAGTTTTACGGATATGATCTCTGCACAGGCGCTGATCACGCTTATCTCGCTTCTGGTACCGACGCCGGGCGCAACTGGAGGTATTGAAGGGCTCAGCTACCTGTTCTACGGCATGTTCTTCAGAAAAGGCTTTATTATACCAGTAATTTTGATATACAGGCTTCTCACATATTATCCGTCAGTTATTTTCGGCGGATTATTCACAGTCTTTGCGCCTGAAAAGCCCCTCAAACATGAAGCCGAAGTAAAACAGGCCGAAAGAGAGTGCGTTCCGGAAGCTATGGACGATGACACACAGGAGAGCTGCGAAGACCAGCGGCAGGTCCGGAAAAAGCGCAGGAAAACTTCGGAGGGGAGACTATGAGACTCAGACTGATCGGCTGTGAGGTGTTTTCCCGTCTTGCCTACAAGGCTGCGGCTGCTTCAGACAACACTGTCGACATGATATTTACAAAGATGCAGTCACATACCAAACCAGGACAGCTGAAAGCGGAAATCCAAAGCATCATAGACTCGACTCCCGAAGGGTATGACGCCATACTGCTCGGTTACGGCCTCTGCGGCAACGGCACTGCCGGACTTAAGGCCCGCACTTTGCCGCTTGTCATTCCCAGGGCGCACGACTGCTGTACGATTTTCCTCGGGAGCCGCGAAGCGTTTCAGGAGCATTTCGGCCAGACGCCGAGCGCCCAATGGTATACCGCATGTTATTACGAACGCCTGGGGAACTGGTATCCCGATAACCCGCTGGATATGCTGATGCCCGGCCTGGGCATGAGTTACCGGGAACTTGTGGATAAATACGGCGAGGATAATGCTCAGTATGTGCTGGAAAGCCTGAAATCGGAGAGCAGTATTGATTTCCTGACATATATTGAACTGCCCGGTTTCGACAACAGGTCTTCGCGTGAAGGATTTAAAAAGCATGCCGCCAGGGAAGGCAAGAAAACAAGATTTATCAAGGGGAGTACGCGTCTGATCGACGATCTGGTCAATGGCAGATGGAATGTAGACGAGTTTCTTACAGTTCCACCCGGAATGGAAATCAAACCTGTTTACGATCAAGAACATATCTTTGGTTTGTAATATTTTGATAAATAAGTTTAAAAAAAAATTAGACATTATCATGTTAACTACGTATTATCTTGTGTAAACACATTCTGAACGTACAAAAAGGAGTAATGAAATATGGAAAAACTAAGACGTTCAAAAAGAAATAAGGTAATATTCGGCGTATGCTCCGGTATATCGGATTATTTGCGTATAGATGTGACACTGATAAGGATCATAACAATTCTGGTCACGTTCATGGGCCCTGGCATCTTCCTTTATATTGTTGCGGCGCTGATCATGCCGGAAGAAAAGGATTATTCATCGTTTGACAGTCAGTGGGGCGGAGGCCAGAATACAAGCTCCTACAGCGCCGATCCGTTTGCGGACGCTGGTACGGGCACCGGCACTGGCACAGGTACAGGTACAGGTACAGGTGCGGGCCCTGACAACTTTGAAAGTGATTTCAATGCGGATGCCGACAATTGGGATACGCCGAAGTATCGTCCTGAAAGAAGCAAGTTCATGCTTGGCGCCATACTTGTTGTAATCGGTGTACTGTTTCTGCTGGGACAGTTCATCCCTGTTCTGTTCAATCCGAAGGTTATGATACCGTTGATCATGATCGTTGTAGGCGGACTTATCGTATTCAGGGGAAGGAAATAAAGAAATGCAGCAAAGACATAGGGGACTGGGGTTCGGAATATTTCTGCTGATGGCCGGAGGCATATGGCTGCTGGCATTAGCCCATATAGTTACTATAAATACGTTATACGCGTTTTTGGCGCTTTGGCCGCTGATACTTGTGGTAATAGGCGTAAGTATCATATTCAGGAACAACAGGTTCATCAGGGTTGGAGCATGGCTAGCCCTGATGGCGGCGGTGGTCTGCTACGGCTATTTCGGAACGCCGGCCCGGTCGCCGTTGATCGGCGGGAATTTCATCATCGATGGAAAATGGAGCGGGGAGCGGCAGAATGTTACATTCGAAAAAAAGCCGGAGACTGAGAGGGCTGAACTTGACCTGAAATTCGGAGCTTCAAAGCTGAACATCGATTCGTCCGCCTCCGGTTTGCTCGAAGCTGACATTGTCAAGGATGCAGTGAGGTACTCGCAGTCGATGAGTGATGGCGACCGCGCATCTCGGTTGGAATTCGAAATGAGGAATTTCAACATAAATATGCTTAAGGATGGGGCTTCTATGGTATCCCGGTTCAGACTGAACAAGGATGTCATTTGGAAAATAAATGTCCAGACAGGAGCAGAGTCCGACGATATAGATCTGTCCGGACTGAAGACCGAAAGGCTTGATCTTAAGACAGGTATGTCGGAGATCAATCTGAAATTGGGAAGCTATAATTCGGAAGTAAAGATAGATGCGGGAGCTTCAAATATAGATATCACATTGCCGGAGGACACCGGTATGAGAGTCAGATTCAGCGGCGCTCTGAACAGTGCAAACCTGAATGGCTGGGTGAAGGATGGGGACTGGCGGTATTCCCCCGGATATAATGAGAAGAACCACAAAATCACTGCGGAAATCAACATGGGCGTCGGAAATCTGACAGTTCATTGATAACACAGGTTCGCGGCGGGGGTTAGATGATTCAAGTTTTGAAGGAACAATACAAAAAAATATGGGACAATACGCCGGATACCTTTCCGGTAATGTGGGGATCTTTTAGTGCGGAATTAAAGCGATCCAAAGAAGTGAAAACGGATAGCTATACTGATGAGGCCATCCTGCTTATAAGGAAATTTTCGGACAAGAACCCAGAAAATGCTGTAAAGTGGGGTTCATCGCTTAAAAAGATCATAAATGAATGCGGGACTGACGTACTGGAGCTCGGCAGCATGAAACTGCTGCTGGATAAGGGCTTTTGCGAGGTCACATCCGATTTTATGACCAAAGCTCGTGAATATGATAAAGACTTTAAAATGGATGATATATTCCAATCCCTGAGGAATGTCTGGATCGCAAATTGCATCCAGCTGCTGATGGGCCGGAAGGTGGAACTTACACCTTCCATTTTTGCGTACAGCATGCTCTATCCCTACTCGGATAATTACCTGGATGCATCTTCGGTTTCAGATACAAACAAGGAAAGGTTCAATGACAGATTCAGGAGCAGGCTGGCAGGAGAACAGGTAAATGCCGGCTCTTCACTTGAAAGCGGTATATTCGGCCTGGTCGGCATGGTGGAGGAAGAGTTCGACAGAAAGACGACGCCGATGGTATACGAAAGCCTGCTGGGCATACAGGCCGGCCAGGAAAAAAGTCTATGGCAGTCGGCCGGAAAATCAGGCAGATCGGCTGACGTAGTCGATATAAGCATAGAAAAAGGCGGCTGCTCAGTGCTGGCGGACGGTTGCTTGATTAAAGGGCAGCTTACGCCTGAGGAGGCGTCCTTTGTTTTTGGTTTCGGAGTAATGCTGCAGTTCATTGACGATCTGCAGGATGCGTCGGATGACAGGAACCGGGGACATATAACGATTTTTTCAGGGAAGTATGACGAGTCTTCTGTAGAAAAATGCACAAACAGGCTCATCAATTTTACTGTAAATGTACTTGGAGAGGACACCTGCTTCACCTCGCCGGTGGCCATGGAGACAAAACAGCTCATCGGGGCCAGCATACTCTTCCTTCTTTACGGAGCGGTCGCCTGCAACAGCGGAATGTACAGCCGCGATTACCTGAGGATGCTCGAAGAGCATTCGACCCTGAGCTTCGGATACTTGAGGCGCTTTTATAAAAAACTGGGACGGGAATACGGCAAGCTCAAACTGAAAATGGCTGTCAACCACCAAGAGATACCGATGTCCAGGGCATTTGCCAGCGGAAGTATATAAGACGATTAGTAACAGGTAGCAAGCAGCAGGCGCACCTTGTTTGCAATTTATTAAAAAAGAAGACAAACTTCTTATCTCTCTTGAAGTCTTTTCAAATATTCTGGCACTTCAAGATAGCTATAATAATTCTTTAGAACATGTAAGTCGAGTTCAATACCATCATCACCTATTAGTATTTCATTATATTTAAACTCTCCTTTATTTTCATCCATTGCTGTTCCACCGTTGATAAAGAAACTAAAAGGAGAATACTTTTGAATTGCACAAAAAATATTTGCAACAGATTTATGAAGGTCGATATGTACTCGTGGTCGCCAGTCAACATTCTTATTATCTATTTGATACATGCGTCTTGGTACTGCTCCAACAAACAGTTTAACATTATTTGAAAATATCATTTGCGAACGTTTTGATGTAGCAGGGATACCTATTCTAACCCCATAACTTTTTAGACATTTTGGTAGATAGTGTTCCTCTTCATTTATACCTAACCGCTCTACTTCTTCAAAATCCAAATCAATTATTTCTACTTGATATTTACTAATAATATCTCCTAATCCTGCATGCTCTAGATTTTTTCTTAAATATCCATTTGCACTTTCAGCAATTGCACAAGTACCTCTATTTATATACACATATTTTATTACATCTGAAAGCAATTCGGTATCTGTTCTTGGGTGTCCCTTTTGAGCAGGACGAGCCAAATTAATTTTAATTAATACATTCTTTTCGCTATCGACTCTTTCTTTTAGTCCAATCTTATCCAGACATGAAAAAAAGTCACTTTCATTCTTGCTCGTTAATATCATACTATTTTTCTCCTTAAGTAAAGACTAACGCTTCACAATAAGATATAATTCTGGACCTTGTCGGCGGGCGGGTGAGGCTATTGGATGCATGATGAAGCGACTTAGCGGTGCAAAACTCATACAGGATAGAGGTGAGGCAAATCCGCCAAGGATGGCGGATTTAACCGGATACGGCAGGCAGGACGCATGGGCGAGCAGCAAATGCAAGGCATTTGCGACCAGCC
>Ga0207800_1000457_pt1 | contig 11792 bp, 9 predicted proteins | sample LuqExpMetageno11_FD_187769 | JGI IMG/M metagenome (GOLD analysis project Ga0207800, IMG submission 187769) | Tropical forest soil microbial communities from Luquillo Experimental Forest, Puerto Rico - Sample 11 (SPAdes) | ecosystem: Environmental > Terrestrial > Soil > Tropical forest ...
AATATCAGAATAGATTTTAGAAAGGTTTGAAGAAAACTTATGGAAATTTGTAATTTTTTAACTTTTAAATTGAGTTTAGGAAAGGTTCTTTAAGCGTTCTATGTTCTGGAGTACAGCCTTACTTTCAGCCATTATGTCTTCTTCTATTGCATTAATGATTATTTCCATCTGAACTGTTAGTTTATACAATTTTACTGGGCGACCTTTACCCTGATTCTTCTTTTCTTCTCGCATGTCTACCCAATCATTTTCACGAAGATACCGCATTGCAATGCTAACTTCAGGCTGCCTTAAACCTGATACCATTTCGATACATTGGGACGAGATTTCTTCTCCTTTGGAAAGGCATGCGAGAGTCAGAGCTACTGGCCTGTTGATATTAAGTCTTCTTAAAAGCTCTACCATCTCGTATTCAACCTCTCCCATCTTAAATTCGTTGTCCTCGGATGTAAACTCATTATCTGCCACAACTATCATCTACCATTTATACCGAAAATACCGAAAGAACAATTTATGATCTCTTTTGATATCTTTTTTCATCCAGTATTATTGGGTTTAGAAATATATTGTAAATAGACTATTCCGCCTTTTATTGTCTTCATTAAATATATTTCTATTTATATGAGTCTCGGATATGTGGGAGTATCTCACAAAATCAATTATTCTCAGTTTAGTTAAATAATAATACTTTCCGTATATATATAATTATATGCTTATAAAAACTTTTTGATACTATTACATTTTATATTTTTATACATTTAAAGTTTTAATATATAGTAAGGTCAAGTTTTATTCCCGACCCCTCCAGATCCCATCTATGATTATATAGTATAAGCACATTTTTAGTTATGTTTTCCTTTTCTCAGGAGATAATTGTAGTACGAATAAATCAAATGATAATTTGAAGTTTACTTTTTTCGAATAAATTATCCGTTTTCTGCATATTGAATTAAAATTCTGTCCTTTTTGGGTTAATTTATGCGTTGATTCTGGCAAATATTAAATATGAATCCCTCAAAGACTTAGTATAATGAACGCTGCCCTGGATAAAACCGCTGTATTTATCTGCCATTGCAGTGGGAATATTTCCGAACATATTGATATTAATTCTCTTAAGAAAACCCTTAAGGCAGAAGGGATCCCAGTCTTCGATTACGAATATCTCTGTTCGAGAGAGGGACAGATCCTGATCAAAAATAAAATTTCTGAACGGAATCTCGATCGGATAGTTATAGGCTCGTGTACTCCTTCCAAACATGGCACTCTATTTAAAAAGTGCATTCAAGAGGCAGGACTTAATGGAGCAATGCTAGAGATTGCAAACCTCAGGGAACACTGTGCATGGGTTCATTCAGATAAAGTTGAAGCTACGGGAAAATCTCTTTCACTTCTTCGGGGAAAACTTAAACGCCTGGAAAATAGCGAACCTTTGGGAGAGATAAAAGTAGATATCATTCCACAGGTACTTGTTATCGGTGGAGGAATCGCAGGGATTACTGCAGCAGTAAATCTTGCAGATAATGGAATTTCCACCTACCTGGTTGAGAAAGATCCCAGTATAGGTGGAAATATGGCAAAAATAGGCAAGGTATTTTCTCCTGACAAGCTTGCAGAAGAATGTGCAATGTGTTCATTGAGCCCACTGATGAATGAAGTAGTAGCTAACCCGAAGATAACCCTTTTTACCTGGACCGAGGTGGAAAGCTTAAGCGGAAGTGCCGGCAACTTCACAGTCAAGCTAAGGAAAAAACCGAGATACGTCCATGATAATTGTACAGGCTGTGGACGATGCAACCATGCATGTCCTGTCATGGTTGAAAATGAATTCAATTGTGGATCTATGGACAAAAAAGCAATTTCCCTGAGTTTTGCCCAGGCAGTTCCCAAGACTTACTGTATAGACCCTGATCACTGTCTGCAGTTTAATGGCGAACCATGCGGAAAATGTGTGGATGTTTGTAAATCCGTAGCAATTGATTTTTCGCAGAAAGAAGAAATTGTTGAACTCAACGTTGGTGCAGTTATTGTTGCTACGGGTTTTGAGGAATATGATGCATCTCAAAAACCCCAGTACGGATATGGGATTTTCAAAAATGTACTGACACAAATTGAACTTGCTAGGATGCTTGGAATCAACGGTCCTACAAAAGGAGCCTTGATAAGGCCTTCCGATTTAAGTAATGCTTCTGAGATTATTAAGGCTTCAAGAGGTACCTGTGGAAGTGAGAATACTTCGGTAAATTCATTTGATCACTCTAATGACACTGGAACACCTAAACATATAGTTATGATCCAGTGTGTGGGTTCAAGGGACGAAAAAGAAGGTGGAAATCGCTATTGTTCCATATACTGCTGCATGGCAGCTCTGAAACACTCGAGCCTTATTAAGAGAAAGTATCCAGATACTGAAGTCACAATATGCTATGTCGATCTGCGAGCCCTTGGCTTTTATGAGAATTACTATAGGGCAGTACAGGATCTGGGAGTCAGATTTGTGAGGGGAAGACCGGCCGAAATTGTGGAAAAGCCGGATAAGAGCCTCATTGTAAGAATTGAAGACACTTTGGACCAGAAGATAAAGGAACTTCCTGCAGATCTTGTTGTACTTTCAGTCGCCATGGTTCCTTCCAAAGGAACCCGAAAAATTGCAGGTGTATTGAACCTGAGCCAGGGTGAAAGTGGCTTTATTAAAGAGAAACACGCAAAACTGAAACCTGTAGACAGTTCAATTGAAGGAATTTTTGTCTGTGGCACTGCTCAGAGTCCTAAAGATATTACGGATACCATTGCTCAGGCAGGGCTTGCATCTGTAAGAGGAAGGGCCTTTATTACGGACAGTCCAAAAACATTGGCAAACGAAATTCCTACTTTCAATCATTTACTTTGCACGAAATGTGAGGAATGCCTGAAGTGTCCTTTTAATGCTATTTCTTTAAAGGAGAACGGCAGGATTGTCGTAGACCCATTGGTCTGCATAGGCTGTGGATACTGCACTGAACTCTGTCGAAATGGAGCTATTCAGATTGCAGGCTTCACGAAAAATCAGCTAAAGGCCGAAATAGAAGGTGAGCTTGAAGAGGGAGATATGCTGGGCTTTGTAAACAGCGGAGTTGCATTCCTTACCTGTGATAACATAGGCAACAGTGCGCTTACATATCCCTCAAATGTGAAGTTAATTAAGGTACCCACAAGCCTCGTGTTGGACAAAGATCTGCTACTTCACGCTTTTAAGCACGGAGCGTCTTCTATCCTCTTTTTAGAAGATCCCCCTGACAGCCCTAAAGCCGAAGTAATATATCCTTTAACTGTCAGTCATTTTGAGAAATTGAAAAGAGAAATGGGAGATTTAGGGAACCGGCTCTATTTCAAGAAAGCCTATGTTCCAAACACAAGAGGGCTTGCAGGAACTTTTACCAGCCTTGCCCGGGAAGGAGAGATGACCTGATGATACCTTACATAAATGAATATGATACTCCGGAATGTAAAAATCTTGCAGAAACTGCAAAGAAAAGCATCCGGACGCCTGCTTCTCTGGGGCTTGACCGTTGCATTCAGTGCGGAGCCTGCACGGCTTCCTGTCCTGCAGCTCGCTTTACGGATTACAGCCCGCGTCAGATTGTAAAAAAAGTGCTGGAAAATGATCGCGGTATACTCAAGTCCGAAATGATCTGGTCTTGTTTCTACTGCTATTCCTGTAACGTGCGCTGTCCCAGAAATAACAGCCCTGTAACAATAGTGCAGGTACTCCGGCAGATGGCTATCAACGAAGGTATAGGGGTAGAGAGACTTGGATACTTTGTTGAGATTGGGGAATATCTTGCAGTTAATGGGGCTAGCAAGGTTCCAAGCGCAGGAGTCAAAAATATGGAAAGGGATCTCGGCGAACGCTGGATTAAATTCAAAAAGAATCTGGAATCAATCCGTGTAGAGCTTGATCTCAGTTCGAAAGATATAAGGAATATCCATGGAGAAGTTCAGGCCATTCTTGAAGGCACAGGGTATTTTGAAAGGGAAAAGTGGATCAAAGAAAGAATACAGGAAAAGCATTTGCGTCATCTCCTGAAGAACCAGTGTGTGAATAAAGAAGACACGAATGGAGAGTTCGTCTTTGAAAACGATAGAGAACATACCGGACAGCCAGCTTTTATTATTTAAAAGCTGCATGGTCGGGCAGGAGTATCCCGGAGTGGAGACCTCCACTCGTTACGTATTTGACAGGCTTGGAATAGATTACTGTATAAACGATGAGCAATCCTGCTGCACAGGAATAGGACATTATACTGACATATTTGAAGGATTGACAACAACAGCCATTGCAGCCCGGAACTTCGCAGTTGCAAAAAGATGCGGCTACCCCAATATAACCTGCCTCTGTTCAACCTGTTATGCCATAAACAAGGAAGCCTGTGAAGTCCTTAACACCAATACTGAGATCCGGGAAAAAGTCAACTCCATATTCCGGGAGCAGGGACTTGAAAATCTTGTTTACGAAAAAGACGATATGAATCCGAAGACAAACTTCTACCATGCAGTAGAGATTCTATTAAGCAAGGTCAATGAGATCCAGGAGCAGAAGAAGTTTGATTTCTCAGGGGTCAAAGCTGCAGCTCATCATGCCTGCCATTACTATAAAGTTAAGTATCTCGATGTCCTTGGAAGCCCTGAAAATCCTCAGTTGATAGATACCATAGCTGCAGCCTGCGGAGCTGAGCCTCTGCGCTGGTATGAAGACCGCACTCTAACCTGCGGGATGGGCTTTTCTCAGCTTCACCTTAACAAAAAAACCTCACTTCAGGTGACAAAGACAAAACTCGACAGCCTTCAAAAAGCAGGCGTGGAACTTATGATCCATATGTGCCCGAACTGCCATATTCAGTACGACCGTTACCAGCCAGTTATCGAAAAAGAATTTTGTGTAAAATATGATATGGTGCACATGAATATTGCCCAGTTCGTAGCCCTCTCCATGGGTGCTGACCCCTACAAAATATGTGGATTTCAGACTCACTCCGTGCCTCTTGAAGGCTTTCTAGAGAAGAACGGAATAATCTAAAAAGTTGCAGACTTTTTTATCTTTAGATATACTCTGACCCTCTTAGCCCAAAAATATTTTTCGCGCGTTCCATTATCAGGAACATCGCGTAAGGATTTTTACCCTGAAGGTCTGAGGATATATTGTCTTTCTTATTATGCCTATAATGGACTTTCATCAATCATATTGAGCGCGCCGGAAATAGCCTAATTTACTTTTAGTTTTTTGCTTGACGAATAACCACTTTTTTCATTGGGGAATATTCTATCTCAGAACATTCATTTGAGATTTTTCTAAGAAAGTATCAAATAAATTAAAATAGTTCACAGTGTATATTTCTTGTATGTTGGGGAAAGATCACGTTTCTATAACACTTGGAACAATATTTCCATTTACGATCCCACTGATATTTTCAGAGAACTCGCACCCTTTATACGCATTCTGTTTACTTGTGGCTGCTGTCATAGGCTCGCTAATACCTGATGCAGACAGTGACGAAAAGCCCAAGTTACACTATGATTTCAAAATAATTTATTATATTATGGTTTCTCTTCATAAGTTGATAGTTTTTTCTTTCAATTTCTTCAATTTAAAAGAAAAAATGAATCTTCAATACATCGTAGAGGAGCAGCACAGAGGCATAATGCATTCGCCTGTTGGAGTATTCATAAGCTCCTTTGTACTCACTTTGTTGACAACAATAGTCGGCTATTTCATTTTTCATGGAATAAATGCTAATTTTATAGGTTTCTTATTTTTAGGTTTGATATCTGGTCAATTCTTACACTTGCTCGAAGATTCCTGTACGGTTTCTGGGATCAAGTGGTTATTTCCATTCGGAACCGGTGAATTAAAAGGTAGTATTTACACAGTTAACAAAATAGAAGGAAAGAAAGATATCAGGCCTTTTTTATACAGAGTTTTCCTATTTTTTATCTCTGCAATATTGTTGATCCTTCACTTGCTGGAAATTATAGATGTAAATAACTCGGGTACTTATTTTCTTATTTTTGCAGTTGTTACGTTAGTATGGAGCTTGATATTTCTTACCGCAAAAATCGAGAACGGTAATCTATGGATACATGACGCTAAGAAGGTACGGAAATTAGAGAGAGTAGTAGATAGAATTGGGAAGCAAAATAGTGTGAGAAAAAGAAGGATTCTTGGTAAGTAACTATTCAACTAGTCTTTATAAGCTACCTGAATAGTTAGAGTGATATTCTATAAATAACCAATTACCTTCTGACCAAAGGTGAGACTAACATGAGTGTATTTGACACAATCAAGGATAGGAGAAGCATAAGGACTTACAGAGACGAGCGCATACCAAAAGATAAACTCGATAAACTACTTGAATCTGCAAGGCTTGCACCATCGGCCGCAAATAGGCAGAACTGGAAGTTTATTGTTGTCGAGGACGAGGAAGTAAAAAAACAGCTTGTTACTGCTTGTAATAATCAGGCATTCGTAGGTACTGCCTCACACGTTATTTTAGGCATCGGAGATTCCGCCCAAAAGTGGCACCAAGTCGACCTTGCTATCGCCCTTGAACACATTGTTCTGGAGGCTGTTGAGCTAGGGCTGGGCACCTGTTGGATTGGCGCTTTCAGCGAAGACGAAGTTAAAAAATTACTTAAAATTCCGCAGGACAAGAAAGTCGTTGCTTTACTGACTGTGGGAATCCCAGCCGAATCGCCCGCTACCAGACCAAGAAAATCTCTTGAAGAAATAGTAGTTTACGACGAATATGCATAAAGGCTTATATTCTTTTACTCTCTTTTGATTTTTGCAAAACTGTGAAAAAACATTGAGTTATAGCTCTACAATAATTCTTAATTTAATGAAAATCATTTCTAGATCTTTTCATTTACTTAATATGTCAATTACCAACTTTTTCTAAAATAGATCTTAACTAAGTATACGTATTTCCTCAAATTATAAAATATTGATACTATTTGTTGATCTACTTAGTGCATTTACCTAAGCAGGTAAACAATAAAATTTGAAGGGCTCTTGCAATAAATATTATATTAATACAGAGTGGAGTAAAATATATTATATCTAAACAATATTATATATTTATATAGTTTTAGTAGACACTTTACGTTAATGAATCATCGACAGTAGGCATATAACCGTTATAGAGAGGAGTCTGAAGAGGATATGAAATCAAAAATTGAAAAACTTCTAGCAAATAATCCGAATCCTGTGCTTAGTGTCGATAAGGATAGTATCGTCCTTTACTCAAATGAAGCTGGTAAACCCTTATTGCAGGAGTGGGAAACGAAAATCGGAGGAGAACTACCTTTTTCTATAGGAGATTTAGCGCTAAAAACAATTTCTCAGAATAGTCCAGAAAGAAAGGAAGTTAGAATTGGAAAAAAAGTATATCTGGTCAATTTTCATCCCTTACTGGAAGAAGGATGCGTCAACATTTATGGATTCGATATAAGTGATCATAAGGGACTTGAAGAAAAGCTGTGGAAATGTGAGGAAAAATACCGCAGCATTGTAGAGACAGCAAACGAAGGTATCTGGATTACCGACCTTGAAGCAGTTACGACTTTTGTTAATCAGAGAATGGCTGAAATGTTAGGATATACAACGGAGGAAATGATAGGAAAATCAGCCTTTGACTTTGTCAATAAAGATGATGTGGAAAGTTCGCTTACCAGGATAAAATCCCAACAGGAAAACATCAAAGAAAATGAATACGAAATGAAGTTCTGCCGCAAGGATGGCAGCATTGTCTGGTCGCTTGTGAGCTCTACACCACTTCTTAACACGCAGGGAAAGCACATAGGTAATATGAGCATGCACTCTGATATTACTCAGTGCAAAAAGGCTGAAGAAAAGCTTAAAAAAACAAGTGAGGAGCTCGAAAAGCAGAACCAGGAAACAATAAATGAGCGTCAACGTCTTTATAACTTGCTGGATACGCTGCCGGCAATGATAATCTTATTAACATCTGACTATCATGTTGCCTTTGCCAACCGTAGATTTCGTAAAAGATTTGGGGATCCAGGTGGCCGACACTGTTATGAATATTATTTTGGATTTACCCAGCCGTGTGAATCTTGCGAATCACATAAGGTACTTGAAACCGGTCAACCTCATCATTGGGAAGTAAGCGGTCCGGACGGAAGCGTTTATAATGCCTACAATTTACCGTTCACCGACGTTGACGGTTCTCCCATGATCCTTGAGATGGATATTGATGTCACCGAGCAAAAAAAGGCAGAAGAAAGACTTCAAGAAAGTGAAGAGAGATACCGCAACATTGTAGAGACAGCAAATGAAGGTATACTCACGACTGACAACAAAGCCATAATTACTTACGTTAACCCAAAAATAACAGATATGCTAGGATACACTTTGGAAGATGTTATTGGCAGACCAATATGTGATTTCGTCAGTGAAGAATATAGGCCTATTGTCAAACTAAATCTTGAAAAAAGAATGCCGGGAGTATTTGAAAGCTATGAATTGAAATTAATTCGTAAAGACGGTACTCCTCTCTGGGCGCTTATTAACACTAAACCCCTTTTTGATAAGGACGGCAAGTTTATGGGCATAATGAATATGTTCACTGACATCACTAAGCGAAAAGAAGCTGAAGAAGCTCTCATTAATATAGAGACTGTCCGTAAAAAGGAAATTCATCACAGAATAAAAAATAATCTTCAGGTAATCTCATCACTACTAGACCTTCAAGCTGAAAAGTTCAGAAATAGAAAAAATATCAACGAATTAGAAGTCTTGGAAGCCTTCAGGGAAAGTCAGGACCGCGTGATATCAATGGCTCTTATCCATGAAGAATTATATAGAGGTGAAGAGCTTGATAAACTGAACTTTTCTCTGTATATTAAGGAACTCGCTGATACTCTTTTCTTGACTTACAAACTCGGTAATGTTGATGTCAGCTTAAATATGGATCTAGAAGAAAACATATTACTTGACATGGACACAGCGGTTCCGTTAGGAATAATTATCAATGAGCTCATCTCCAATTCCCTCAAATATGCATTCTCCGACAGAAATAAGGGAGAAATCCAAATCAAGTTCCATAAAGATGAAAATGGAGAATATAGAAGCAGCATAGACAAAAGCAAAAGTGAAGACTATAAGAGTACCAGTTTTATATTGACAATTTCTGATAACGGTGTGGGCATTTCTGAAAACTTTGATATCAAAGAACTTGATAGTCTGGGGCTTCAGCTTGTAACTTTCCTTGTCGACCAGTTAGATGGAGAACTTGAACTGAAAAAGGACAATGGGACAGAATTTATTATAAGGTTCACTGTAGTAGAAAAGAATAATCATGCGTCTACATCAGCTCCACGATTAATTGAATAAAGAGTAGTTATTTCTTTTTGTAAAGGATATATCTAAACCAGCTTCAAGAGGATGAAAAAGGATACTTAAAAAGAGATCATGTTATTCAGTTCAAATAAATGGAGATTAATTATTTCTAATAATTTCTGTAAGGCCCATTTTTATATTAAATATCAATTACCTTCGTAGATAGAAGATGTCCACTCAGACTCAATATTCTCAAAAAGAAATTTAAAATTATATATCTGGAAAAAATTGAGAAAAATATATACAATTTTTTCGTTAGTATGATTTATATTTATAATACCGGATTCTACTCTTTAATATTGTCAAATATACACTAATTTCATCATAGTGAGTTTAGGAATCTGACTTTCTCATACTTCATAATATTTGATTATCATACAGGAGATTTACCTTTGGGAACAATTAGTGAAAAGATTTTCTCCCGAGCAGCGGGAACAGAAGCAAAAGCAAATGATTTTGTCCTGGCAGATATTGATTATGCAATGGCACATGATGGTACCTCAGTACTTACAGTTAATGCTTTTAAGGAAATGGAAATGAATAAGGTATGGGATCCCTCAAGGATCATAATTCCTTTCGACCATATTGCACCTGCAAATAATGAGACGTCAGCTAATTTGCAAAAAGAAATAAGGGAATGGGTAAAGGAGCAGGGCATTCCGAATTTTTATGAACTGGGGGAAGGAATCTGCCATCAGGTACTTCCTGAAAATGGATTCACCCTACCTGGTAAACTGATTGTGGGAGCAGATTCTCACTCCTGCACCTATGGAGCTTTCGGGGCTTTTGCTACAGGCGTGGGAGCTACGGACATGGCTGAAATTTTCGCCACAGGTAAGCTCTGGTTTAAGGTGCCTGAGAGTTTCAGGTTCACTATTGAAGGGAACCTTGGGGAAAGGATTTATGCAAAAGATATGACCCTTTATCTGATAGGGAAGACTGGAATTGACGGTGCCACTTATAAGGCTGTAGAATTTTATGGACAGGCTATCTCCGAACTGTCGATTTCCGGCAGAATGACTCTCTGCAACATGGCGATCGAAATGGGAGCAAAAACAGGAATTGTGCCACCGGACGAGAAAACCTTCGATTTCCTGAAGAATAGGGCAGCTGCTTCCTATGAACCGGTTTATGCCGATCAGGAAGCAGTCTATGCAAAAGAATTTACTTACTCCGCTGACGATATCGAGCCTCAGGTAGCCTGCCCGCACCAGGTAGATAACGTGAAGCCTGTGGGAGAGGTTGAAGGCACCCACATAGATCAGGTTTTTATAGGGACTTGCACAAATGGCAGACTTGAAGACCTTGAGGTTGCAGCAGCAATTCTTAAAGGAAAAAAGGTTGCAGTCAGGACTATTGTAATTCCTGCATCTCGCACGACCCTCCTTGCAGCAATTGAGAACGGAACAATGAAAACTTTGCTCAAAGCAGGCGTCACACTTGCAACTCCTGGCTGTGGACCCTGTCTTGGCGCCCACCAGGGAGTACTCGGGGAGGGAGAAGTCTGTGTTTCAACCGCAAACCGAAACTTCAAAGGTAGAATGGGAAAAGGCGGTTTTATATATCTCGCATCGCCCGCAACCGCAGCAGCCTCGGCACTATCAGGTGAAATTACTGATCCAAGGACAGTTTGAATCTGAGAACTAAAAGTCAAAATTTTAATATGAGCGTTTGGGCAGAATAGTTTGAAACCCAATCCTTAATCTGAAGGATTTTTAAACTGTTCTGCTTATCATACTATTTTATCTTCAAGGCCTTCTTCCTATTCATTTTTTGGCTCTGTAATAATTTTTATTTTGATGTAAATGATTTTTAAAACTTTTTTGGTTATGTTGTACAAGGCAGTGCGCTGAAAGTTATGTAAAATTGAATCGACTCTGTATCATTTTATTTAAGTCGAATACCCCGCTAGCTTGCTTCGAGGATGGAAACCTTCCCCGATAAGGGTTTCCGGCTGAAAGAAGTTCGTGAAATTTCAAAGTGCATTTCTGTTTTACTTCACCACAATCCTATCCATTTTAGAGAATATAAAAACAGAATCCCTGACAGGATATTGAGTGCTACAAGTTGACCTTTCCTTTTCTTCCATCTTTTTGTCATGATATGATTTACCCAATAAGCCATCGAAGTCGCCAGCATCCCGATAATAAAAGCAACGAAAACATCTGGGAGCCCAAAAATACGACTGAGAACAAATCCAATTCCTCCAACCACACAAACTGGACAGACCATAATTATCCTCTTGCTCTTTGATCTTTATCCGGAACTCTGGGTTTTATTTGAAACTTTAATTTTCAGATTCGTGTCTAACTTCGAGAGTGTCTAACTTCGAGAGTGTCTAACTTCGAGAGTGTCTAACTTCGAGAGTGTCTAACTTCGAGAGTGTCTAACTTCGAGA
>Ga0207800_1000459_pt1 | contig 11789 bp, 7 predicted proteins | sample LuqExpMetageno11_FD_187769 | JGI IMG/M metagenome (GOLD analysis project Ga0207800, IMG submission 187769) | Tropical forest soil microbial communities from Luquillo Experimental Forest, Puerto Rico - Sample 11 (SPAdes) | ecosystem: Environmental > Terrestrial > Soil > Tropical forest ...
TTTATTTATCAATTTTAAACTGCTGTAAGGAGCTTTCGAAATCCTTCATATGCTTGTTCAATTCATCAGATGCTGTCGATAAAAGCCTTAAGGCTTCAAACTGTTCGCCCGCGGTATTCGTAATTACGGTAGAAGCTGCTGCTGTTTCTTCAGCCACGGCAGCGATATTTTCAATTGCTGATAAGGTATCGGATCTGTTTTCCTCCATGAGCAGCATGTTCTGCTTTGCATCGAAAATATTAACGGATAATTCCTCAATTGACTGATTGATATTTCTAAAGTGTGATATGGAGGTCTCAACCTTAACTTCCTGGTCATTTACGATTGCTTCGGCTTCCTCTGCCCTTTGGACAGTATATAAGGTGTGGTGGTTGATTTCATTAACGATATTCTGTATCTCATTCACAGAGGTGGTTGAGCTGTCTGCAAGCTTCTTGATTTCTTCCGCCACAACGGAAAATCCTCTTCCGAATTGGCCGGCACGTGCAGCCTCTATGGAAGCATTTAGAGATAAGAGCTTTGTCTGGCTGGAAATATCATTGATTACAGTAATAATCTGCGAGATCGCCTTTGATTTATCATCCATGATATGTATGTTCTGGATCACTTCCTGGGTTATATGGGCCGTGGAAGAGGAGCTTTGCTTCAATTCCAGCATATCCCGGATACCTGTAGATACAATTTCTTTCACCTTATCCATATAGGAAGATATGAATTCGATATTATCAGAAACCAATTTAATACTTTTCGACAGATGCTCCATCTTAGTATTACAAGCCTGGGTATCCTCAGCTTGATTCTCAAATCCGGAATTAATATCATCCATAGCTTCCTTTATGCTGTGGAAGGCGTCTGTAATATGATTGGAGGAATCAGAAACATGATAGGAAGCTTCAGATACTTTCTTTGCGATATGAAATACCTTCGTTATCAGATTCCGAGTATTATGTTCCATTGCCAGAATCTCTTCAGATAACAGACCAAACTCATTCTTAAGACTGGTATTCATTTCAATAGTCAAATCACCCTTTGACATATGTCCTAACTTAGAGATAATGATCTTCATGTTTTTGGAGATACCGGAGGTGATAAATAAATTAATGAACAAGGCTAACAGGAAGGCTACTATTACTACGGTAATTGTAATATTTTTAATATTGTCAGCGCTTTTCGTTACGGAGGTTTTCGGCACCAATAAGCATACAGCACCGCCGGATAGCTTTGGGTTACATTTTTGGAGCATTAGAAGGTATGTAGTCCCGTTAATTTTTATATATTTTGTTACCGCAAGTTCATCACTGCCCATAAAATCCTTATAAACAGAAGAAGCATAGAAATCATAATATAAGATATCCGCCGGCTCTAAGGAAAGAGTAAAATCTTGTGGTACGTATTCCGTGGATGTCTGCTCTTCATAGGTAGTACCGTTTTTTTCTGCAGCAGCTTTATCATTCTCGGCTTTCGTAATGGCATCATCATATGCTTTCTTTGCGGCTGCGTCTTCTCTTTTTTTGACCAAAAGCTTTGAATTGATTTCGATACCATCCGATGTAATGAATGAAATATTACTGTTGTCACCATACTTCAGCTTATCAAGAATACTGCAAATCGCATCTGTACTGACATCAACCACAATAAGAGCGGCATTTGTTGATTTATATTAGGGGGTACGCTTGAGAGCTGTGCGGGATTATCGTCATAGGCTCCCTTAAAATAATCTGAGATGCTTGAGTCTGAGGAAACCTGAATACCATTGGAAGTAATGGATTTAAAACCGTAATCCAGATAGGTGGCTGCCATTTCCAGGGAGTTGGCAGTTGAAACCTCATAATTCTTTGTTAACCCGGAGGCTGCCTGATAGTAGGAAATAACTCCAATTATAATTAGGCAAAGCAGTGGGACGGCTAAACCTAAGGTAAGCTGCTTACGTATACCGTTAAATCGCTTTTTAGCTTTGTCTCCTTGCCTCCCGACTGCCCTTTTATCTTTATCTCCTTGTCCCCCACTTGCCTTTTTCCTATGGATTTTTCCGGATATAAGCTTTTTGAAAGGACTTTCTGATAAGGATATATCTTTTGTTCTTTTTCTGAAAGGGTTCATATATTTCCTCCTCTGTAATAAATAGCATGGTCTACGATATAAAAATCTCAGTTTTATATACGGCATCGCATATACTTTACTTATTTTGAATACTAACCGAATTCTATACTACACTGTACCGGTATAATTGTGTATTGCACTGTTATTCACAATCGGCTAATTATATTTTAGTAAATTGAGGCTGCTAAAACTATATGAATAATTACTACTGACAAGATAGCCCATAATTTATATGTGTTGATAATATCGTAATTGATATACAATTTCTAAAAACTTATAAAATGAAGCAGCTTTGAGAAATCGTTGATAATGTATGGATTTTATCAAAAGGTTCAAATTTTACATATTTACAGGGAAAGTACTTTTTATCATAGATTTATCAGACGTAATGTGGTTAATTAATAATATCAGCTATAAGCAATAGGAGCTGATTTAGAAGGAAGGAATAATAGTGAAAAGTTATGAAACGGAGGTAAAAGTATGAATAGAGTCATTGCGTATCCGGTTCCGTCAGGAGCGGTGAAGAAAGAAGACTTTCAGGTCAGAGTAAGGGAAAAAGATGGAATTTGGAAAAAAATAGATACCTATATGGTTAAAGTCGATATGCATGAGGTAAGAGAAGCTTCCATGGCTTATTTTGATTTTACGGGGGTTGCGGAGTGTGAGATTACCTGTTTAAAGATGCAGCCCAAGCAAGTTATGATACGACCTTTATCTATAGGAATATCCTATAGCATTTCTAACAATAAAATATTATTTTCCTTGACTAATCCGGTAAATCTGTCAATTGAAATTAATGGAAACAGGTTCCATAATTTACACCTTTTTGCCGGTAATATTGAAAGCAAATTATTTGACCTTAATGCGGAAAATATCATTGTAATGGAAGGTAATTTGAATGAGATTACAAACCATCAGATGGAGCCGGTATCCAAGAAGCTGCAGGAAATGGGCCAGGGAGCGGTACTGTATTTTGGACCGGGTGTTCACTATATGAATGAAAAATTCTGTAACCTGCCATCCAATACGAGAGTTTATATTGATGGCGGAGCAGTGGTTATGGGAAGCTTTATCGTTATTAACGGACAATATGTAACGATAGAGGGAAGAGGAGTCATATATCTTGGGCATGTGGAAAAAAGCACATATCTGAGGGGGGTAGAGCTGGATCATGCAAAGCATATCATGATATCCGGAATTACAATTATTAATCCGGCGCACTACAGTATATTGATGGGAAGCTGCCATGATGTAATGGTAGATAATGTCAAAGCCTTCAGCTGTGTCGGTTGGTCAGATGGGATAGATATGATGGCCTGCGATAATATTTTAATCCAGAATGTCTTTTTACGTAATTCCGACGACTGTATAGCAATTTATGGAATGAGGGGAAAGTTCGAGGGTGATACTCATAATATTCAGGTGTCAAATTCCGTTTTATGGGCGGATGTAGCACATCCGGTTAATATCGGAACCCATGGTGATTCAGAGAATAACGGGAATATCATCAGTAAGCTTTTGTTTAATAATATCGATATTCTGGAGCACCATGAGCCGCAGGACGATTATCTTGGATGTATGACTATTAATGCAGGGGACAAAAATATCGTAAGGGATGTAACCTTTCAAAATATCAGGGTTGAGCAGTTTGAGCGGGGAAAATTACTTGATTTGCAGGTAAAGCACAATCCCAAATATAATCCGGCTCCCGGACAAAAGATCGAAGATATTACCTTTTCCAATATTACATATAACGGATACGGGGAACACACCTCCTGTATTAATGGATTTGATCCTACCAGATTGGTTGAAAATGTACATTTCAAAAAGCTGATGATTAATGGGGAATATATTAAAACAGCTGAACAGGGTAATATAGAAATCGGTGAATTTACAGGTAATATTAAATTTTCATAGGTAGGAGAAAACAACCTGCTTCAGGAGAACAAAATAGTTATTTCAGCAAAAGGGTAGCAGTCTGATTTTTTTTATGCTAAAATTTTATTTATGTAGAAAAATCAAAGTAAGGAAACGTTAAAAATAATTTCGGATTAAATTTTTCAAATCACCATAAACGCAAGTGATTTAAAAAGGGTATAGGAAATTATTTTTTGCTTATTCCTAAGCATAAAGGGAGTTCAAATAGATGATGGGTATTAAGAAAAATCATAAAAGTATCAGTTTCTTTATGAGAATCCTGCTGGGGTATTTTGCTATATTGATTGTGCCTGCAATTACAGGAATTATTTCCTATTATACTTCAAGCCGTATTGTAAGAAATGAAATATCCGTATCTAACAACGCATTATTGGATTATGGATTACAGGAAATAGACCTGCAGCTCGCCAATTCGAATGAGGCAATCTATGATATATTATACAGCCCGGAGCTGAGTAATTGTGTTTTTAATGAATTAAGCAGTACAAAATACGATGCATATTCGGAACTTAAGCTTCATAAATACCTGGAATCCCTGAAGGAATCCTATATTGCAGACATTATGGTGTTTTTTAACATATCCGATAGAATTGTCTCTTCATCGCTTGCCAGCTTAGATAGCAAGACATATTTTGACTCCTATTATAAAACAAAGGGAGGAGAAAGCTACCAGAAATGGGCTTCTATATTTTATAAGAATCCTTGTGTTACAACAACACATAAGCAGGAGAATTTACCGACATTATCCATTGTACAAAAATATCCTCAAAATCAAATAAAGTCCAAGGCTACGATAGTAATTGTATTTGATCGGTATTTATTAAACCAATTTCTGCAGAATTTAATCGGAGAAGAAGGAAAAACCTTCATTATTACAGATAAGGATAATAATGCATTAATAACAGTACCGGACAATATAGATTATCAGAAATTTAAGAAGGATAATAACATAAACGAAGCAAAGTGGAATAACAGCAAAGGATATGTATATCAATCGAAACAATCGTTCGATAATTCCATAAGTTATGTTTGTATTACACCGAATTCCGTATTTTGGAGAAAGATGCAGAGCTTGCGTAATATTGATATTATATGCTATGGGATTTTTATTATCGTAAGTACGATGGCAGTAATTTTAATAAGCCGCATTGCTTATAAACCTTTCCAAAGCTTTCTTGCCGGAATAACACAGTCATCAAACATTGCATTCAACCGGCAGGAAAGAAGCGAAATGGATTATCTGAATCAGGTTTTTTCTATCACCATGAAAGAAAAAGAACAGTTAAAGAATAGAATGGAATCAGAAAAAACCGTATTAATCGATGATATTATCATGAAATCCCTGCAGGGTATCATTAATATGGATCAAGATATGATTGAGACATTAAAATCATATAATATTGATATTTTATTTACGGACTTTGTGATTGCTGTCATAAAAATTGATGCCTGGAATAAAGATATCATTCCCAATCTGAGTGAGGATCGGATGCAGAATATGATTAGGACTCAGATTACTGCAATCATAGAAAAGGTATTTGGATTGGAGAATACCTGTTATGTAACACGCACAGAACGCAGAAATTATGTATGTATCATCAATACGGTAGAAAGAGATAGATTTTCCGACAATGCCACAGTAAGTGAAGGGTTCACTGCAATTAAAAATTTATTGGAAAAACAGATAGGGATTTCCTGTACGTTTGGCATCAGTAAGAGATTTGAAGATAAGAAATCCCTGCATGAAGGATTTTTACAAGCTTCAGAGGCTATGGAATACCGTGCAGCCTTTGGCCGTGGTATCGTAATGCATTATCAGGATATAGAGAAACGTAAATTTTCCTATTCCAGCTCCAACATAACCGCGCAGAAAAAGATGATTTCATTTATCAAGGATAAAAATCACGAAGGTAATGCAATGCAGCTCATTAATCATATGATCCAATGCAATATGGATGAAGATACTGCCACCTTGGAGGCTTTTAAATGTTTTCGCTTGGATATGGTTAATATTATTGCAAACGTAATGAATGATATCTGCACGCCCTTGTATATTTCAGAAAACACGTATATCGATGGTTTAATGAGCTGTGAAACCTTTTTGGATTTTAAAATCCGTTTAGGAATGATACTCGAAGCTCTTCAGAGATATGAAACAGAGTATCAAAATGAGAACGATTCGGGAAAAATCGTTATGCAATACATTACGGAGCATTATGCAAATCCGGATTTAAATATTAATATGCTGGGAGTAGTATTTGACTTATCCCCATCCTATTTATCAAAATTATTTAAGGACCAGCATGGCATGAGTCCGAATGAATTTATCACAAAGCTTCGTATCAATGAAGCAAAGGAATTAATTGAGGCCGGTGAATTGACGATTGAGCAGATTGCTGAGAAGGTGGGCTTTTTAAGCAGCAGTGTATTTATACGTACCTTCAAAAAGGTGGAAGGAATAACCCCCGGCGCTTACAAAAAAATTAAAAAAATTTAAAGCATATGATCCAGCAGACCCTATCTGGAAAGCTGCAAAGGCTTTACCGGGAATTATAACGTACCAGCTCTAATTGTTTTATTTGCAGAAGCCGGTCAATATTCATATCCTTTAAGGTTTCTAGGTAATGATCGAATTCAGATAAATCTGTTGTACCCATGATGAAGTTGGTGTACATTTCGTCCATATAATCAAGGATTACAGTTTCGAGAGTATCCAGTTCCGCTGCCTCTGTTGAATTGGTCGTAATATTCGGGAGTAGATGGACAGCCATATTTGAGTCAGCAGCCCAGACCTTAGCAGCATTTACAGCTACTGGGTTATTTACCTGCTCAAATGTGGACATCAGGGAATAGCTGGGACCGCCCCAACGCATACCGCTATACTTAGAAACCCAGGAATCAATCGGACCAATTTCATCTGCAGGTTGAATAAAGGTAGGATTCCCATCTTTCATTTCATAAGATACTCCTTCAGTACCAAAATTCCAGTAACGGATACCCTCCTCACTATAGCCCCAGTCAAGAAAACGCATTGCCGCTTCAATATCCTTACAGCTGGTTGTTATATAAGCACCGTAATTGGATACCTGACCTTCCATTTGAGAAAATTCAATCTGGTCGCCATTATTCTTTACTAGATTTTTGATTGGCAGCCAAGGATATTCATTTCCGGCTTCTTTACAGGCGTTGATCCAGCCTGTTAATATTCCGCAGGTTGATACAGCTGCTCCGATTTTATTGTTTACAGCCAGACATTGCATGGCTCCGGTATCCATGGTAGAAAAATTAGGGTCAAGAATACCATCCTGATACCATTGATGCATTTGATATAAAAAATCCCGATAACCCTCCTGGGCAAGTCCATGCTGAACTAATCCGTTATCATCGACATAATATCCGTTGATAATGCCGAAGCTGCCGATGAATGCCTGCTTGATCCAGTCAGGATTAAAGGAAAAGACTGCTCCATACTTTTCATGGAATACACGTAATACATGATCAAACTCTGCAATTGTTGTCGGAGGCTCAAGTTTTTGTTCCTTCAGCCAATCTTCACGTATTACCAGGCCTCGGAAGGTCGTAGTCGTGGTATCTCTGATTAATGGATACATATAATAGTCTCCGCTGTCTGTCTTACAAGCCTTATCAATACTTGGATTATCCTGAAATATCTTATATAAATTCGGAGAATATTTTTCCAGATTATCATTTAATGGATAAATAATGTGATTGTCAATATAATACTGCGGAGTATCCAGGGGGGAAATGATGATATCAGGTTCACTACCGGATGCCCTTAATATGTTTAAATTATAATCAATTCCTTTATTATTCGTTGTAGAAAGCCATTTAAACTGAACACCGGTATTAGCTGCCAATTCTGAATCAAAAGGTTCCACCGAATTGTGGTTTGAACTTAGTATCCTGAGTACCGTATCGGTTTTCATGGGGTAGGTGAAGGCTTCTCCTTCCTGACTGGCTTCCCCTTTATCCTGTGAAGGGTCCGTTGGCTTCATATTGCAGCCGTAGAGAGTAAATCCGGTCAGTATCAGTAAAATAACAGTAAAACGATATTTTCTGGACATTGATATAGCCCTCCTTTTATTTCATTGAATTGGCTTTTTGATTTCTATTAATTAACCGATATTGGATAGGAGTCATTCCGGTGTGCTTTTTAAAGAATCTAAAAAAATAACCGTTCGTAATAAAATCCAACTGTCCGGTAATTTCCTGAACTGTTGCATTGGTTTCAGCCAGTAAATAACATGCCTTCTTAACCTTTGCCTGTTGCAGATAAACCGATAAATTAATATTTGTTACATTCTTAAATATTTTACGCAGATAATTCTTTGACAAATCTAACTTGTCCGAGATAAAGTCAACATTCAGATTGGGATTACCGGCATTTTCATCTACAAGCTCCGTTATTTTTTGTACAAGCTTTCTATTATTTTCATCATTAGGTTCGATCCCGTTCAATTCATTCAGATCATTTGTTATCTGTTGTATAAGGACGCTTTTCATCATATCCACCGAAAGCTTGGTATTTGAAGGATTATGATATGAGAAGGGCATGGCGTCCAGCTTCCAGTGTGCTTCAATTCGCCGGACCATAATTACTAATTGGTGGAAGGCATCAAGTAAATTACTATAGCTGGAAGCCTGGAGCTCTTCAAAATATCCCTGGATGAAAGCTTCACAACGATCAATCTGGTTTTTCTTTATTTCCCTCATCAAATCCATTTCTAATTGGAGCGGATATGAGATTACCTCTGCTTCTTCATATGCTTCGCTATATAATATTATATCTGTATGATTATTTGGCAAAATATCTGATAATGTTTCATAAGCTGATCGATATGTAGTGTGGATAAAAGCATCAGCAGGAACCGACTTACCGATAACACAACAGATATCATAATTATCCTCCGGTGCCGCTTCCCCCAGGATGGATTTGCACTGGTCAAAAAGCACCTGCTCATCAATAACATCAGCCGATAATAAAACTGCGGCATCATCTGCCGTAAGCTTAAAAAAATCCTTTATGATATAGTTTGAAAAATATTTTTGACAAATGATATCTAAATCATTCATTTCCAACTTATGAGTATGGTCAATATCCGGAGTTGTGTTATGGAAGAGAATACATACAAATTCTAAGGGCTTTGCAGCAGATTCCATCTGTAGCTGATATATTTCATTTAAAAGAGTCCGGTCATCAAAATTAGTCAATCGATTCTGGATAAGCTGCCTTTGATATAAAAGCTTATACCAATCTGCTTCCCCTTGAAGCTTCTCCTGCTCTTTGGACAGGTTTTTGATAAGTGCATTGTTATGTTTACATTTTCTTAATAAAAGAGCAGAAGAGAGGGAGGAACCAAGTACCAGCAGTAAAAATATACCAGGTATAATTATTCGGATATATTGGGGAAACGTATCAAAATACATGGCTACCATCCTTTTTCAATGTTATGTGCATTATTACCATAAAATTATTTTAACATATGGAAAGTAATTATGCAATTTGTTAAATATGTGATTTTAGAAATTATCAATATTGTTGATTTTGTTTAATTAACCGGTATTAAAATAATTCGTGAAAATCAGTATTTATACGCATTTCACGAAATAAATTTACATTGATTCGATCGCTTTTATACAATTGTAAATTTTAGAAATTATCAATTTATATGTGATGGCAAATAGCAGAGTTTATTTCACTGATAAAAAGCGGGATTTGTCATATGTTATTGTCATTTCCATTGAATGCGCTGTTGATGTCATATAGTTATTAATTAAGCCGAATGCGGGTAGCTTTTTACTAGCCTTGCTTTGGAATATTTCATATGTGTTGATGATTTCATACTTAATATACAATTTCTAAAATACGATCCGATCGTGCATCTTTTAGAAATAATAGATAGTACATGGAAATCATCAAAATATCTAAAATCTACCGATTTGTGTTAAAAGTATATATTGTGATAGTTTTGGAAGCTGTAGTGTGGATAATAGTAGATAACTGGTGAAGGTTGATATGCATCAGGTCAGAGAAGTCTCTAAGTTGTAATTGGATTTTACTGGGTTCGCTGAGTGTGAAATTATTATGTTCACAAATGTCGTTTACAGCGGCTGTGGGTAGCATATTTAAGTCTGCAAAGCATTGTAATATGCAGGTGGCAAATTAACAAATATAGGAAGGCTGATAATTTGAAGAAAACAAGCTTATGTTTTATATTATGCGTTTTTTTGGTATTAAATTCAGGATGCGGTTTTATGCCGAAAGAAGAAGTTTTACCCAAAGCCCCGGTAGCCCCGGCTTATCAGGAAGAAGGACATGAGAAAGCGGTAGCAGCCAGGGGAGATATCATAGATGAAATATCAATCGAGTGTACCTACCAGGCAGCCAGGACAGAGGAAATAAAATATCCCTCAGAAGGTGCGCCGATTGATGAATTATGCTTTAAAGTAGGCGATAAGGTAAAGGCAGGTGACATAGTAGCCAAGCTATCTATGGGGGATATTCCTAATCAGATACAGGAATTAAAGAATCTGATCGCTGACCTTAGGTTGCAGTTGGAGCAGGAAAACGAATCCAAAGAGCTGGACAGCTCGAATGAGAAGGCATTGGAGAATGCAATGGCAGCAGCGGGTCAGGCAGTGCAAGAGCTTGATGTAACATCAAAGTATAATTTAAAAATCCGTGAACTCAGGGATACCATATATATCAAAGAGAAGTCTCTTCAGAAATTAGAAGCTCAAAAAGAAAGCTTGTTGATTAGGGCGGGCATGGATGGTATTGTTAGCTATCTTATCAATTTGGATATTGTAAAAAATGCTTCCGGTGGGACTATCATCATGAAAATTGAAGATAACAACTTCTTTTTTGTGGCGAAGGTCGAGGATAAAAGCTGGTTTACAGAGGGAAAAGAAGTAGCAGTACATATAGATGAAACGGACTATCCGGTAAAAGTGGTAACTGCTCAGTCCTTAGGTATAGAAGAAACGGAGGCAGATAATACCAAGGATGTAAATGTGTATTTTCAATTACTAAGCCCTGATTATACCCTTAGTGCCGGTAGCAAGGGCTCGATTGATTTTATCAGGGACGAGAGAAGTGATGTATTATTGATTCCCAGCAAAGGGCTCATACAAAACGACAGTGGTTATTGTGTTTATTTGGAAGGTGAAGGTGGATTAAAAACCTTACAGAAGGTAGAGGTTGGTCTTATCTCAGAAGGTAAGGCAGAAATAACGGGTGGTCTGAAGGAAGGCGATACTATCCTTATTGAGTAGGGGGGCTGCGGTTGAAAGAGAAGGTATTAAAACAAATCAGTTTATTTATTGTAAGCATGTTATTCCTAACCGGCTGCGCAACACCGATTACTGAGCCGATTCCGGAATTATTGGAGCCGGTATCAGCGAATTTTGATACAGCAATTGCCTATAGAGGAACTCTGACTGACGTTGCCGTATATGATGCCTGGCTGACACCTGATACTATGGAGGCAGCTTTTTCAAAAAAAGGTACTTTGTCAAAAATTGCGGTAACGATTGGGGACAAGATAGAACAGGGTAATGTACTGGCTTATTTGAAGGATGAAGGAAGCGAACAAAAGATCGATGAGCTTACCGGACGAAAGAAAGGGCTCCAAGCAGACAGTGATACCGATCAGACAAAATTAAATTACCAGCTTGAGATAGCAGCCTTGGAATATGAGAAATTGAAAGCTTCCTATGACATTCTTGAG
>Ga0207800_1000460_pt1 | contig 11780 bp, 8 predicted proteins | sample LuqExpMetageno11_FD_187769 | JGI IMG/M metagenome (GOLD analysis project Ga0207800, IMG submission 187769) | Tropical forest soil microbial communities from Luquillo Experimental Forest, Puerto Rico - Sample 11 (SPAdes) | ecosystem: Environmental > Terrestrial > Soil > Tropical forest ...
TTCAGTACACGCTACTGCAGAACCATCGAAGCCTTCCGCTCGTGCACCGCCCTCGCTTGTGCTTGGATCAGACTGCAGATATATGTGGATACCGCCTAGAGGCTGTTATTAACCTTGATCCTTTGTTTGCATTGTAGTGAGAGAATGGTCGTTCGCTGCGTGGCGATTGAGTCATGGATGCTTCCCGTCGGTGTGGCTATCAAACCGATGTGACAGATGAGGAACGGGCGTTTGTGGCTCCCTATCTGGCGTTGTGCCGTGAAGACGCGGCACAAAGGATCAAAAGCGCATGCTGCCGTGGACACGCTCGGCCACTTGTTGGCGCGGCATGTTACGGTAGCCGACGAGCAGGATCACGCTCAGGTCGGGACGCTGGCCGAGGCCGTGCAACAGATTACCGGTGAACACGTGGAGCTGGCTTATGTCGACCAAGCTACACAGGTGAAAATGCCGCCCTGGCCGCCAAGAAGCATGGCATTCGGCTGGAAGTGGTCAAGCATACCGAGGTCAAGCGCGGCTTTGCGCTGCTGCCACGGCGATGGGTCGTTGAACGAGACTTCGCCTAGGCGGCTCGCTTCCGCCGCTTGGCCAGAGAGTACGAACGACTAGCTGCAACACTGGCCGGTCTGCACTATTTGGTTTTCGCAATCCTCATGCTCGCCAATCTTGCCCGATCTCTCGCCAAAAGCTAATAACAGGCTCTAGGTTTCTCGCAACCCTGCCGACAGGCGATCGCCACGCAGACTTGGATAACTCTTTCAGCTTCGGTGGGATCGAATGCTGCCGGACGGTTTTATCCCGATGCGCTAATGCGCTGAAAATCCCGAATCGGCGCCTTGTTCAACAGCATGGAAACGTTCGCAGCGTGTCACTCACGGAATAGGATGATTTTGCGAATAGTTTCCTGCCACCAGCGGCTGTCAGGTCTCCATCGCTGCAGTAGGAAGGGCATTATGGCGCAGGAAAAGTTTCACCTTTTGCATTGACTCTCTACCCATAGATAATCTATATATTGGTCCATGGCCAGGAAATCCGATCTTCTCCCCGGTACGCTCGACATGCTCATCCTGAAGACCCTTGCCCGCGCTCCGCTCCACGGCTATGGCATTGCTCTTTCCATCAAGCGCTCTTCCGACGATGTGCTCACGGTAGAAGAAGGTTCGCTCTACCCAGCGCTGCAGCGGCTGCTTCTGCAGGGATGGGTAAAGGCGGAGTGGAGAGTCACCGAGACCAGGCGTCGGGCGCGCTACTACACGCTCACCGCCGCTGGGCGCAAGCAATTGGGAATCGAGCTGTCGCAGTTTGAAGAGATGATTGCGGCCATCGGCCGTGTATTGCAGGACCCGCAGGAGGCCTAGGTGAATCCGCTTTCTTCTTTCGTCAAAAAGCTTTCCATCCTCTTCACCCGTCAGCGCTTCCAGAGCGAGCTTGCCGAAGAGATGGACTTCCACCGCGAGCAGGCCGAGAAGGAATTCCTTGCCGCCGGCATGACGCCCGATGCCGCTCGCTACGCGGCGATGCGCCAATTCGGTAATTCGGCCCGCATCCAGGAGAAGAGTCACGAAGTGGTGCTGTTTCGCTGGGAAACTGTGCTCCAGGACCTCAATTTTGCGCTGCGCCAGTTGCGCCGCAATCCCGGCTTTGCCGTCACGGCGATTCTCATCCTCGCGCTGGGCATCGGTGCGAGTGTCGCCATCTTTGCGTTTGTCGATGCGGCGCTCATCAAGCCACTGCCCTATCCGAATCCCACGCGGCTGGTCGAAGTCACGGAGAGCTTGGCGCTGTTTCCGCGGGGCAATCTTTCCTATGCCGATTATGTCGACTGGAAGCGCATGAACACCGTGTTTAGTTCGATGGATGTGTATACCGCAGGCCGTCTTGATATCAATACGCCGTCCGGCACGGAATCGGTGCATGGTCTCAAGGTGAGCGCGGGTTTTTTGGGGACGCTGGGGATTCGCCCGATGTTAGGCCGCGATTTTCGTCCCGGCGAGGATCTGCCCGGCGCAACTCCGGTGGTGATGCTGCGCTATGGAGCATGGCAAAAGCGGTTCGGCGGCAGGCCTGATGTGGTGGGACAGACAGTGAATTTGAGTGGCGTGGCGCATACCATTGTAGGAGTGCTGCCCTCGGATTTCGAGTTTGCGCCGCGGGAGATTGCCGAGTTCTATGTCCCTCTGCGCCCAACCGGGGAGTGCGAGAAGCGGCGAAGTTGTCACAACCTGAATGGCGTCGGCAGGCTCAAAGACGGAGTTACCGTGAGCGGCGCGCTGGCGCAGATGAAGTCGATTGCATTGCAGTTGGAGGGCCAGTATCCCGACAGCAATCGCGGCCAGGGAGCAAGCGTCATGCCCTTGTCTGCGGCGATTGTGGGCAACATCAAGCCGGTGCTGCTGGTGCTGCTGTGGGGCGCGGGCCTGCTGCTGTTAATTGCCTGCGTGAATGTTTCGAGTCTGCTGCTGGTGCGCGCGGAAAGTCGACGGCGCGAAATTGCAGTGCGCGGAGCTTTGGGCGCATCGCGAACGCGGCTGAGCCGGCAATTTATTACCGAGGCGCTGACCGTGGTTGCCGCAGGCAGCGCCGTTGGGCTCGGACTTGCTGATCTCGGCATGAAGGGATTGAGCGGGTTGATCTCGAAGGACTGGATGGCGGGGATGCCGTTTCTGCACGGATTGGGACTGAGTCCACGCGTGCTTATTTTTTCTACTTGTCTATCTCTGCTTGCGGGAATCCTATTTTCCATCACTCCAATTCTGCACTTCCGGCTGTCGGACATGCGCAATGGCCTGACGGAAGGCGGGCGTGGGTCGGCGGGAACACTCTGGCGTCGCATCGGCGCGAATCTGGTGGTGATTGAGCTGGCCACCGCCGTGGTGTTGCTGGCGGGCGCCGGGTTGCTGGCCAAGAGCCTGTACCGCCTGGTGCATGATGACCTTGGATTCAGAGCCGACCATCTGGCTACGGTCAATGTCGGTTTGCCTCCGTCTGCTTTTGCGACCGACCGTCAACAGGTTGCATTCGGGCATGCGCTACTGGACCGTCTCGGAAGTCTGCCCGGCGTTCAGTCTGCGGCTCTGACCAGCATGCTTCCGGTGAGTTGCAACTGCAATACCGACTGGGTTCGATTTGTTGGGAAACCTTACAATGGTGTCCATAACGAGGTGAATGAGCGCGTGGTGAGCGCGGAATTTTTTCGTACGCTTGGTGTGAAGCTCAAGAGCGGACGATTTTTCTCGGAGGAAGATGGTGCGGGCAAGCCAAATGTGATCGTCATCAACCAGGCCTTTGCGCAGAAGTACTTCCCGGGAGAAGATCCGGTTGGAAAAAAGCTTGGCGACACAGCGCTGACGCCGGCTTCGATTCGTGAGATTGTGGGCGTGGTTGAAAACTTCAAGGATGCGGGCTTGGGGCAGGAGCAATGGCCTGCCGAGTATTGGCCGTTCGATCAGAGTCCCAGTGGATACTTTTACGTTGTACTGCGCACTTCGCAGGATGCCGCGTCGATTTTGCCGGCTCTGGCGCCGGCGATCCATTCGGTGAATTCCCATGTGAGCGTCGATTGGGAGCGGACGATGCAGCAGAACATCGACGACTCGCAGGCCGCGTATATTCATCGGTCGGCGGCCTATCTGATAGGAAGTTTCGCCGCGCTGGCGCTGCTTTTGGGCGTTGTAGGGCTCTACGGCGTGATTGCCTATTCGGTCAGCCAGCGTACCCGCGAGATCGGCGTGCGCATGGCGCTCGGAGCACAAAGAAGCTCGGTTTATCTGCTCATCTTCGGCGAAGCTGGGCGGCTGATTGCGGTGGGAGTTGCGGTGGGACTGGCAGGATCGGTGGCTGCGGCCATGCTGATTCGCAAGCTGTTCTTCGGCGTACAGGCCTGGGACGCGACGACGCTGGTTTCCGTCGCCGCCCTGCTGGCGGTTTCGGCCTTGCTGGCCAGCCTGATTCCCGCACACCGTGCGGCGAGCGTAAATCCCACGGATGCTCTGCGGGCAGAGTAGGGAAGTCGCGTTTCCAGAATCAGGACGTCTGGAAACGCGAGTGACGATTTGGCGTCAATCTATCCGCGTCATTTCCGAAAAGCGTGTCTCTCCCGCAAACCGACAGAAGCCGTCCGTCGTCATGCTCGTGAAAAGATCGTGTAACCAGGCGATGAGGATGAGCTGGCTTATGCATAGCTGGAGCAAATCCACATGCTAGCGGATTGATTCCGCTGGCATCTCTGCAAGCAGTCCTTCAAGCAAATTGAATGTCTCCAAAAATCTTGGCTTGCGCAATGCCACCGCGATTTTTCGCCGTGAATTCCTCTATACAAAACTGCGCGCATGGTGCCTGGTGACAGACACCACGCGCGGGATGAAGGGAAGGTTATCAAAATACCATTCATCGCGTAGCGATGCACCGCGCATCAAATGGTAGGCAATTACTGCACGATTTCAAGGACTGTGCCGTCATTGGAACTGCGGCGATGTCAGGCTCAAGGGAGGACGAGGGTATAGGAAGCAATTGCCGGCGGGCTGGCCATGGAGCCAGTTACTTCAGCGATTGCCTTCACTATTGTGGTCCCGCTGGCTGACACCATGAAACTGCCGCTGTACAAGGTCGAAGTGATTGTTGGCGTTGAACCGTCCGTGGTGTAGTAGATGAGCGCGCCTTCGGTGTCATCGGTGATGGTCACAGTCTGAGGGGCCGTGTAATCTCCGCTTGCGGGCAAGATAACAGGAGTGGAAGTGACCGGGATTGAAGCAAGGAATTGGCTGGCCACAGATCCGCCCGGATATTGCAGATCCGTTACAGTCAACTCGATCACACTGCCGCTCAGAACAGTGTAATTGAGCTGTCCTTTGATGAACGGTTTTTCTGGCATGTCTTCATCGCTCAACGAAAACGGAATGCTGGGCTGCGCGGTGTTGAGCGTGCCCTCAAGAAATGGCTGGCCGCGATAGTTAATTACCGCAGAAAATGCCGGTTCCGGGTTTGCGATCGCCACAACGGAGAAGACAAGATCCGGATAATCCGGCGGCGACCAGTTAGGAAAGAATCCGGCGGAAGTGGGACTGAATGCACCGCCATTCGGATATTTGAGGCCGACGAGATTCAAGATGTTCCTCCCTTCAACTTCATTTGAACTCAAACTGAGTTTTCCCTGGAGGGGCGAATTGACGTTCCCGAGTGAAATAGCCTTGTCTGCGGGAATGCTTGTTTTCTCCAGGATCGGATGCCCTGCAAGGGTTATCTGCACAGTGAAATCCGGCTTCTGAGCTGCGTCGATCCAGACCGAGAACACGAGATCGGAACTATCCGGCGGTGACCAGATCACATCTGCCCGCGCATCGTTTTGCCGTCGCTGTCTCGGCATATGTTGCCTCTCTGTTTGCGGTCAGGGGAGAATTGCACGGCTTCCCCTCTTTGTAATAAAGCCTCGTCTCGCGTGCATCACTGCACCAGGCAGATATACAACAACGACCGAAGGCGGACCCAAGACGACTTCGCAGGCATTTGTGAATTCCTCTGCTGAAGATGCAGCTACGGAATTCACAATTTTGGCTAACATAGAACCGTAGACGTTGCCATCGATCGGATCAGGAGCCCAGATAGTTATTCAGCCAAATGCCTTTGAGATACTGAAGAGCCGCCATGAAGACGTTGTCGTTATTGTTGTGTTGAACGCAAATTGGGAAGATGAACACCGAGTTAGAACCCGCTGGAACTACCGCGGCGTGTTGCCCAAGGATGACATGGCCGCCAACGAGGCTCGGCCCGCAGGCGAAGCCGCCATAGTTGTAGGACGTGCAGATGGTCGGATAGGAACCAAACTGTCTCGCCCATAGCTGTATCCACGTCAGGCCTGCGATTTTCGGGTCTGGCGTGCTCCCAATCACGTTGGCGAAATTCTCCGCGTAGTTCATTGTGACTTCGCCGCCGAAGACCGACTCGACATGAACCACCGTGTCTTCGGGGCCATAGGCACGGTTCGCGTCATAACTGCCCAGAAACTCGCCGCGACGGTAGACTGTGAGGAATTGAAGATGCTCTTCAGCAGAAAGCTCCGGCAGGGGCTTGCGAACCTGCACAACCATCTGAGGCTCTTTCTGCAGCGTCTCAATCAATTGATTGTTTACTGTTCGAACAACTCCGCTGAATAGATCTTTAAGGCCGGGTGTGAGCGGCGATACGTAGTTCCAGTGCGGGTTGGCTCTGAGATCATCCTCTTCGAATCCCCCTCCAGCCGCGCGCTGGTGACAATACTCTGTCGTCCCCTCGGGAAAAGTCGTCAGGCACATGGAGTGCGCAGAGTCAAAATCAGTTCCGCACACTGTCACGGCACGGCGCTCGGTGTCATAGCTGTATTGAAATGAGAACTTGCCGAGCAGCCGCCGGCCTTCAAATCGGTGGAGTATGCCAAGATCGACAAAGTCTGACTCAGCCGTATTCGTTCCTTGGTGCAACGTAAAATTCAGCGTGTGTGTGTTCTGGTTCAATGTGACAAACTGATTCTGGTAGCCATTGGGCAACGAAAAGCTAACTGTGATTTGCTTCATCTGCTCTCCCTTGCACTGTTCCTGATATTGTGTTTAGAAAGAACAGGGGAGAACAGTGCGTCTCCCCTGTTCGGAAGGAGTTTTTCTATCGCGTACTGCGCCTGCCCGAGATAGCTGGGTGTGCATCTTTCCGGCATGCAGGACAAGAGGCAGTTATGCGATCGAAATAGTGTACCCCTTCCACATCGACCCGGTAACAGTGGCGGTTTGGCCTTCCAGAACCTCGGTCTCGGACAAGGATGTCTCCTCGTCCACAAGCCGAGCTCCTTTGAAAACAAACTGGGAAACCACCGCTAGGTACAGGCTGGCGCGGATATCTTCCATCCGTACGCCGCCTGGCCACAAGACTTGCGGAGCGTAGACATCGTCTCCGTCCTTGGTGACATGCGTCCAGATGCCGGTGCTGAAGTTGTTCTCGATCCGCACTTCGTTGAGAACCAGGCCTGTAAATACCTGCGAAATACTTGCGGCAGAAGCCTGCCGATCCTGGGTGTTGGCGCTGTTGACGAGAAAGCGGGCAGTGACCTCACCAAAGGAAAGAATGGCCGTGCGGTTGCCTGCGGATGGATCCGTGGGGTCGTCAATCCCCGGCGTGGGATAGTTCGCATAGACTCCATAGTTGGCCGGAAGATTCACGACGGTTTGCCCTCCACTGGGCGGTGGATTGACAATGCGCCACGCGATGGTGCCAAGCGTGGGAGTTATGACGGGTTTCTTGTAGATTGCAACACGTACCACTTCATTGTTTTCGGTGGCATTCACGACTGTGATCGAAGGCATGGGTTTTCCTTTCCCGTGGTTACTGCTTTCCTCTTCGGGAAGCAGCCGGCCGGGGAGTAATAGCCGACCGATGACTCACAGTAGGCTGATATGAAAATCAGCAGCAGGTCTGTAACAGTTACATTACTGTATCGCAACTTACGGAGCCGGCGAGAGCCAGCGCCGTAAATCTTTGCATATTGATCGCGATACCGCGGTTTGGGTGGTGAATAGATCCGTCAGTTGGTGATCAAACTGCCCGGTCCAGATGTGGCATCCATCGTTTCCGCGAATCAAACGGACCGTAACTCGGAGTTTCGCGTCGGAATTGCGCACACTTCCCTCGATCAATTGGGCTACGCCGAGACGAATAGCGATACCGCGCATGTTGCGAGGGCGCAGATCCAGGCTATGTACCGATGCGAGGGCGGCAATCCGCAAATCGGGAAACTGAGCAAGCGAGAAGACGACTTCTTCCGTCAGGCCCGCTGCGAATATTCCAATTTGAGGATCGGAACTGATGGCGATAAAAGGCAAAATTGCCAGAGAATGCTCTACGATTTCTGCATCTTCTCTGGCTTCCTTTTCTGGAGGTGGCTGCTCTCGGGCTCGAAAGCGGGGAGCGTATGAGCCGACCGGGAGATCAAAGACAAGTCGATCTGTTCCCCCTTCATCGAGGTAATACTCGCTCAACTTCGCTCGTAATCGGCGGGCTTGCACCCGGACGATTGGATCGATCGCAGGATTGTAGGTGCCAGAGGGGCGGCCAAAAACGTCGATTCCGATGCTATACTCCTTGATTTCGGAATCCTGACCGCGACTGGCCTTCTCTACAACATATTGAAGAAAGCGTCTGAGTCGCGGCGAAGACGCAAAGTGCCGGCTTGTCAGCACCTTCTTGAGTTCCATGACGACTTCTTGTTGAGAGAACAAGGTACTGGAGGATGGTTCAGATCGTGCAGGTGGTTCATCCGAGATAATTCTTTGCATATAGCCTCTCCATGGGGGTGAAGATGGTTTCTGAGCATTAAGAAACGGATAACCGATTGAAGGATTTGATCTGTCAAGCTTGCATGGTCAACGGTTGCAGCTCTCCTTTTTGGCAGCGTATCCGGCATCTGGAACTAACACTGGCACAGTATATTTAAGTGGAAATTCAGATGGAATCGTGCTTCGCTGAAGCCAGAAAAGATAGCTACAGAAAGGCAGTTTGATCTTGCCTACGCAAAACGTATCGCCGGTATTGCTCCGAGAGGATGAAAGGGAGTCGCTCAGAATTGGGGTGGCGTGAGAAGATTAGTCAGAGTTGAACTCTATGGACCTGAATAATCTGCAGCACGCGCCATCAAAGTCGATCCGTACTTATTTGCAGCGCCCGCTAGTTTCATGCTGGGAGGATTAACAAAGTGCGGAAAGGCTTCACAAGAAGACCAGCGCAGGACGCCCCGGCAGTCTACGCCAAAAACTATATAACTCCGAATGGGCTGCAGCGCCTCATAGATGAGCACCGGTTTCTGCTCACCAGGGATCGCCCTGCTGTGGCGGAGGTGGTGGCCTGGGCCGCTGGCAACGGTGATCGCAGTGAAAACGCAGACTACCAGTACGGTAAGCGCAGGCTGCGGCAGATTGATGGGCGCATTCGCTTTCTCACGAAGCGCATTGAAGCCGCGGAAGTGGTGGACCCGGAAGCTCCGAGATCAGGGCAGGCGAAGACGAAGGTGTTCTTTGGGGCAACCGTGCGTTACGCCAATGCGACTGGAACTGAGCGAGAGGTAAGCATCGTGGGCACAGACGAGATTGATCTCAGTCGTAACCACATTAGCTGGGTCTCTCCTCTGGGGCGTGCCTTGTTGAAGTCAACAGAGGGTGACAGTGTGTTTGTCAACGCACCGGGCGGTACAGACGAGCTGACGGTTCTGGAAGTGCGTTATGAACGCATTGCTGTAGAGCCGTTCCGCGAACCACCTGGTTCTGAAGCTGCGACCAAGAAACCATCGCGTCAACGCTCATAACGTCGGTTCATTCTTACAACTCGGACGCAGCTCGAACCTGAAGCACACTCCTGAGTCTGGTAGACAATGGAGTGCGGGTTGTCTTGCCCGAGTTTGCCGAACGGACTGCTCCTGCCAGCGCCGGAGAATATCCATTTTGTTCTGCGCATCAGCCACGCGGCATTGACGCTGGCAAGATCATGTCCTGATTCAAGTGGGCAATCTCTCAAGGCTGCTTTGCAGCGTGGACACTGACATTTTGGCCATTGCGTATGGAATCAGAGGCTGTGCGAACTACCTGGTCACTCGCCTGCAAATCTCCGAAGACCTCGGTCTCCCCATTTGCGGACTGTCCGGTTTGCACGTTAACCCATTCTGCCTTGCTGTCGTGTATGCGAATGACAAAGGTATGCTGTTGGTCGCCAGTGATTGCCGTTGAAGGTACGAAAAGAGTCGGCGCATGCCGGCGAACCGGCCAGGCAACCGTCACGAAGCTCCCGGAAGCAAGTTTGCCATCCACATTGCGAACGTCGAGTTCAACGCGCATCGTCCGCGTATTCACATCGACTTCATGCGCGATTCTAGCGATGGGCGCATGGAAGGTTTCACCGGGATATGCTGGCACAGTAAAGCTGACCGACTCACCCTGCTTCATTTTGCCAACCTCTGCTTCCGGGATTGGTACAACAAGGCGAAGCCTGTCGGTATCGACGATTCGCACGATTGGTTGCGATCCAGCTTGCCCCGAAGCTGGTCCGGTAAGCGCACCCGGATGGAGGTTTCGCATGGTAACAACGCCGCTGAACGGTGCTGAGATGGTGAGATAGGATGCCATCTGAGAGACACTGCGAAGTGCGTCGCGCGCGGCATCCAGGTTGTGTTTGGCGGCTGAGACGGTTCCTTTGTCGGCGGCTACAGTTTGATCCGCGACCATGACATCGTTCTGTGCAACGACGCCAGGAGTTTTGGCCGCTGAGGCTAGATGCTGGTAGGTTCCCTGATCTGAAGTGAGCTTGGCTTGCGCAGCGGCAAGCTGTGATTCGGCTGCGCGCACGGCAGCTTCGGCCTGCGAACGCTGCGCCATGAATTCAGGCGCAGACAGGCGCATCAGCTCTTCGCCCTGGTGCACGCGTGAACCAACATCTACCCGAATCGATTCAATGAATCCCGTTACCTTGGGATAGATATCGACAGATTCATACGGTAGAAGCTGAGCAGGCAAACTGGCCTTTAGATCAAGCTGCCGGGACGCAATGCGGACAGTTTCGACGTCCGGTGCGGCTGAGGCTTGTGGTGGTCGCGCGGCTTCCTTGCTTCCATTTCTGCAGCCGCTCAAAGTGCACATCAGAATCGTTAACGCAAAAACGTGAGTTCTCATCGCGAGGGCTCCGAGACAGGAGAGTAATGACGGCTCTCAGGATCCTCTGGATCGAGCGAACCTGATTCGGTGGAGGCCTTTCCTTGAACAATGCCGAAGATGGTGGGAAGCAAGAACAAGGTTGCCAGTGTTGCGGCAGACAGGCCGCCGATGACAGCGCGGCCAAGCGGCGCTGTTTCTTCCGCTCCCTGCCCGATGGCAAGAGCCATGGGGATCATGCCAGCAATCATTGCGAGGCTGGTCATAAGAACCGGGCGCAGTCGTTCCGCCGCAGCATCGCGGGCTGCCTTGTGCGATTCGACTCCGCCTCGTCGATTCTTTTCTGCAAATGTCACCAGAAGAATGGCATTTGCTACCGCGACGCCGATGGCCATGATTGTTCCCATAAAGCTCTCCAGATTAAGAGAAGTTCCGGTAAGCAACAGCGTGATGGCGACTCCGACTAGAACTGCGGGAACTGTGGATACGATCACGAACGCGAGTCGCACAGATTGGAAATTCGCAGCTAGGAGCAACAGGATCACGAGTACGGCAGCCCCCAGACCAATCAGCAGTTCGCCAAATATCTGCCGCAGAGCGCTGATCTGGCCGCGAACCGAGGTGGTTACGCCGCGTGGAGGAACGCCAGCATTGTGGATGGCTTGATCGACATCGGATGCGACTGCCCCCAGATTGTTCCCGGCAGGATTCGCGCTGATGATGAGCATCCACTGTCCGTTTTGCCGGTCTAATTCGCCGGGAACATTTGTGGAGCGAAGAGTGGCAACCTGACCAAGCGAGGGTTGAGCACCCGTCGTGCTTGACACAGGAATATTCGCCACATCGGCTATCGAAGTCATTTGGGCCTGCGGAACAGTGAGCTGGACCTGATAGCTGACACCGGACTTGGGGTCTCGCCAATAATTGGGCGCTACGAATCTGCTCGACGCGGTGGCAGACACAACTGCCGAGCCAACATCGGTAGCCGTCGCTCCCAATTGCCCCGCGAGCACGCGGTTGATGTGGACATCGATCGCGGGATAGTGCTGTGGTTCTTCGAACTCTACATCGCGCAAGGAGTGGACCGTCAGAAGCTGTTGGCGAACGCGCTCGGCGAACGCCTGTACA
>Ga0207800_1000462_pt1 | contig 11758 bp, 12 predicted proteins | sample LuqExpMetageno11_FD_187769 | JGI IMG/M metagenome (GOLD analysis project Ga0207800, IMG submission 187769) | Tropical forest soil microbial communities from Luquillo Experimental Forest, Puerto Rico - Sample 11 (SPAdes) | ecosystem: Environmental > Terrestrial > Soil > Tropical forest ...
TACACACTTCCTTGATGTTTCTCGTCTTCGAATGGCATACTGTAACTGTTCCGCTCTCAGCAAGCAGCAGTAAAGCCTGGGGCTTGCCCACAATATTACTTCTCCCTATAACAACACAGTCCTTACCGCTTACAGTTACTCCACTTTCCTTTATAAGCTCCATAACTCCTGCAGGTGTACATGGAAGTACCACAGGATTGCCTATCATCAGCCTTCCGACATTTTCGGGATGGAAACAGTCTACATCCTTTTTAGGGTCAATTGCCATTATAACCTTTTCCTCATTTATATGAGAAGGAAGCGGTAGTTGAACCAATAGACCGTCAATTCTATCATCGTTATTAAGTTTTGCAATTAGTTCAAGCAGTTCTTGCTCAGTTGTATTTTCATCCAACGCATATTCAAAAGACTCTATACCGGTAAATTCACATGCCTTCTTCTTATTGTTAACATAAATTCTTGATGCGGAATCACTGCCTACAATTATTACGGCTAGACCCACAGATACTCCTCTTTCTTTAAGAGAAGCTACTTCAATTTTAATTTCTTCCTTTATTCTTGCAGAAAGTGCTTTACCATCAAGTATTTTTGTGTTCATTTTGTTTCCCCCTTTTAATACTTCTTTTATTTTTATTATTTTTAACTATTTTATTTTTATCTAAACCGGATTTGTAAATTTTCTCATCTTTGGAATGTGCTTTATTAGATACTTTCCTTTCTTTATTTCTTTTTATTGAACTTGAATTTTGCTTCAAATTATCATTAGAAGAGTATTCATGTTTTACCGGTCTAATAAGACATTCTTTTGAAAAGCCTATCAAATCCTCTCTTCCAGCCAACTTAAGCGCTTCATAAACCAAATTATGATTCTCTTTTTTTGTATATTGCAGGAGTGCCCTCTGCATTGCCTTTTCCTTGAAGCTTTTTGGTACATATACCTTCTTCATTGTCCTGGGATCAAGTTCTGTATAAAACATACATGTAGACAGGGTTCCAGGTGTTGGATAAAAATCTTGCACCTGCTCTGGAGTATATCCCATATCCCGAATATACTCGGCAAGCTCCACTGCTGCCTTAATATCGCTTCCTGGGTGGCTTGAAATCATGTAGGGTACAAGGTATTGATCCATGTCAAGTTTTTTATTTATCTCATAAAACTTTTTAACGAAATTGTCATATATCCGCTTTTGAGGTTTTCCCATTTTTTCCAGAACCCGATCTACAACATGTTCCGGAGCTACCTTCAGCTGACCGCTTATATGATGTTCACATAGTTCATAGAAAAATTCATCATTTTTATCCAGCATAAGGTAATCATATCTGATGCCTGAACGTATAAATACTTTCTTAATACTTGGTATTTCTCTGATTTTACGCAGTAGCCCAAGATATTCTGAATGATCTACCACAAGGTTTTTACAGGCCTCTGGAAAAAGACACTGCTTGGTTTTGCATACTCCGCTTTTCTCCTGCTTTTCACAGGCCTTGCTTCTGAAATTGGCTGTAGGTCCGCCCACATCATGAATATATCCTTTAAAACCCGGCAGAGTTGTTAAAAGTTTAGCCTCATTTATAATGGATTCCTGGCTTCTTTGCTGTATTGTTCTGCTTTGGTGAAAATTCAATGCGCAGAAGTTGCAGCCTCCATAACAGCCTCTGTGACTGGTTATGCTGAATTCCACCTCTTTAATCGCAGGTATTCCGCCAGCCTTTTTATAAATTGGGTGGTAAGTTCGCTCATATGGCAGCGCATATACTTTATCAAGTTCGCTGCTCGTCATTGGAAAAGGGGGAGGGTTTTGAACAAGGTATCTGTCTCCATGTGGCTGGATAAGAATCTTGCCCGTTATGGCATCCTGCTCATCATATTGCCGCTTAAAAGCCTGAGCATATTTTAGTTTATCCTCAAAAACTTCCTCAAAGCTCTCAAGTAAAGCTATTTTAGAATTACCCTTTTTATTGTCTATTACATCCTTATAATCCTGATACAGGCTGTCATAGGATGAGATATAGCAGCTCCCTCTGATATCCCTTATTTTATGTATACTAGCTCCCTTATCAAGGAGCTTAGCCATTTCGCTGATGGGTCTCTCACCCATTCCATAAAGTAAAAGATCAGCCTTGGAATCCACCAGAATAGACCTTCTTACCTTGTCCTCCCAGTAGTCGAAATGAGCAAACCTTCTAAGGCTTGCTTCAATGCCGCCTATAATAACAGGCACATCCTTAAATGCCTGCTTTGCCAGATTAGAATAAACTATTACTGCCCGGTCCGGCCTGAATCCAGACTTTCCTCCAGGTGAATACTCATCCTCACTTCTCTGCTTTTTACTTGCCGTGTAATGATTCACCATGGAGTCAATGACACCGGAGGAAATAAGTACTCCAAGTCTTGGCCTTCCCATTATCTTTAAAGACTCAGGGTTTTTCCAGTCTGGCTGGGCGATTATACCAACTCTGTAGCCTTCACTTTCCAAAAGCCTAGATATAATTGCATGACCAAAGCTGGGGTGATCTACATAAGCATCACCGCTAATATAAAGAAAATCTAGCTCATCCCATCCTCTCTTAATCATGTCATTTCTATCTATAGGCAAAAAACTCATTAAATCATTCCATTCAAATCAAATTTTATAAAATACTATTTGTATATTCTAGCACAATTTTCATATTGTTAACCACTGTTTTGATAAATTAGTAGGATTCCTGGTTTTTAAGGTGAAATCTCACAGCAGTTTTTAAATAACATTGTACAGATGTGAATTCTAATTGGATGAACGATAAATTTGCACACAGAAAATATATTGAATTAATATTATATGTATATATGTCTAAAACAAATATTGCTGAGTTTAGCAATATTATCAGGAGTTGATAAGGATGTTCCTATTTGATAATATTCCCCCAAAACAATTCACCCTTCTTTCAACACTATTGGGATTACTCCTAGTAGACGTACTTAATGAAAATGAACAAAATTCCTTTGGTAATTTCCTAGTATCAATGGGACAGTCACTTTTGACCAATGTATCCCAGATACAAACCCAAAAGTCTCTGGCTGACAGCCAGCAGCAGTATCAAGATCTATGTAATCAGATATCGGTTCTAAACTCACAGCTGAAAGAGCTAAAAAAACATAAGGGATAGCCGATAATTATATTGAAAGATATTTTCATATTGAGGGGAGATGTTAGTTTGGGCATAGATGGTATATCATCAAATCAATCACTGTTGGCTGTAAAAGTTGGTGTCGCAGTAACAAAACTTGCAATGAACACTGCCACCCAAAGTTCACAATCTCTTGTCGGCATGATGGAGCGTAGTGTCAATCCCAACGTTGGGGGCAATATTGACATCAAAGTATAAGGCTTCATATGCAAGTATTTATTCAGAATTTACGGTTAAAAATAATATCCGGCAATAAACCGGATATTATTTTTTGCTGATTTTTATACAAAAACAGCCCGGACAAGTAACCCTTTAAGTTTATTTGAATAATATATCATGTAGCATATTTTGCTATAAATAATTTTCAAAGGGGATATGTACATATGGGCCTTTTTGGTGAGAATAATTTCTTTGGAGGGAATACACAAATTCTATTTTTTATACTGGTTTTCTTACTTCTATTTTTTAATGACTTTAATGGTAATATCCGCGAAGTCCCTGCTGAGTAGCACTTAGAAAAGCTATCGTTATAATAACGGTAGCTTTTTTATTATACTCTGCCATAAAAAAGTCAGGTAAAAATCCGAATGAGCTACAAACCATAGCCAGCGGTGTTACTTATTATTACTTTAATATGCTTAATAGCTGGAATAATAACTGCATGATGGTTAATACTATTTCAAAAAGGAGGGACAAAACATGGCAGTATCACATAAAGGAGCAATTTCCTTTGGGCTTGTTCATATACCTGTATCTTTATATACCGCAGCTCAAGATAATGATGTTAGTTTTAATCAATTGCATAAGGAAGATAATCAGAGAATACGATATAAAAAAATATGCAGCCACTGCGGTAAAGAAGTCACCTCTAATGATATTATCAAGGGCTTTGAATATGATAAGGACAAGTATGTAATAGTTACAGATGAAGACTTTGAAAAAATCAAAACAGAAAAAGATAAGACAATACAAATAGTGCATTTTACTGACCTGAACGAAATTATTCCTTTATATTATTATAAAACATATTATGCAATCCCGGACGTTGGGGGTGAAAAAGCTTTTGAACTTCTTAGAACTGCGATGAAGCAGGAAAATAAGGTTGCGATAGCCAAAACTGTTATGGGTACACAGGAGGCATTGCTTACTATATTACCCACTGACGAAGGTATTTTAATTGAAACGATGTATTATCAAGATGAAATCAAGGAAGTGCCCAAAAACATAGCACACCCAAATTTGAATGAAGCTGAATTGACTATGGCTAAAACACTTATAAATTCAATGGTTAAGCACTTTGAACCTGAACTGTATAAAGATGAATATCAAATACGCCTGAGGGAGCTTATAGAGCAAAAAATTAACGGTAAGGAGATCGTTGCAGCCAAAACAGAACCTCAAAATAATGTAATAGACCTTATGGAAGCTTTGAAAGCAAGTATCGAACAGAATAAAAGCAAAAACCCTGGTAATGTTAAAAAAAGAACTACTAAGAAAAAAGGTGCTTAATGGATATATTCGATAATAAAAAGCTTAAGCCAATGTTAATTGCCCAAATGATGGAACCATTTGATTCCCCAGACTATATTTATGAACTGAAGCTGGACGGTATCAGGTGTATTGCATATCTTGATAAAACAGGAGTTGAGCTGCAGAATAAAAGGTATTTGATACTTACACCGATTTTCCCGGAGCTTGGAGAGATTAATAAGCAGGTAAATAAAAAGTGTATTTTAGATGGTGAGTTAATTGTCTCAATTAATGGGAAACCGGAATTCTTTGAAGTACAGAAACGGGCTTTGATGAAAGACAAATTCAGAATAAAGCTGGCAGCAGCAAAACACCCCGCAAGCTTTGTAGCCTATGACATACTGTACCTTGATGGCAAGCAGGTAACTGATTTGCCCTTAATGGAACGTAAAGAGCTTTTAACCAAGACTGTCAAGGAAAATGACAGAATTGCTGTATCACGCTATATTGAAGAGAAAGGGACAGATTTATACAATCTTACTGTACAACAAGAACTGGAAGGTATTGTTGCTAAAAGAAAGGAAAGCAAATATTTCATTGATAAAAATACAAAAGATTGGGTTAAAATAAAAAACCTCAGGGATGATGACTATGTAATATGTGGTTATATTCTAAAAGATAAAGGAGTAGCAAGCATTGTTCTGGGACAGTTCAGAGGAAGTGAAATGATATATAAAGGTCATGTTACCATAGGTGTATCCGGTCAGGATTTTCAAATCATATTAAAGCAGCCAAGGCTTAAAGCCTCCCCTTTTACATATATACCAAAGGGTAATGAAGCTGCTGTCTGGATAGAACCCACTCTTGTAGGAATCGTCAAGTATATGATGAAATCAGAAGCGGGATCTCTGCGCCAGCCAATATTTAAGGGGCTCAGAGATGATAAGACAGCAGAAGAATGCGTTGAAGTATAGGAAATATAAAAATACTCCCTTCTAAATTTTTTCAGAAAGGAGTATTTAGCATGTATTGTCTATATTTTAAATGTTTTTAAGTTCCTTAACCCTTGCCTTTAATCTTAATAGGTTTTTCTATAGGAGCTATTGGTTTTGGAGCTATCGGTGCCGGAGTTACTGGTATCGGAGCTATCGGTGTCGGAGCTACTGGTACCGGAACAACTGGAGGCGGTGTTACCTCAACAGGCTTTGCTACTGGAGGTGCACAAATAACAGGCTTTTCTACCGGCATTGGAGCTACCTGAACAGGCAACGGAGTCGGTATTGGTTTTTCTATGCACTTGGTTTCCATCATAGGCATTTCCATCACTTTTTGTTCAACACACTTCTTATCCTCTTTGAAGCATAAATACCAGTCTACGCAGCAAAGGCCCTTATTGCAGGCAAGTCTTTCCTTCAGTTCCTGATAAGTAGTCGGTGCAGGCACAATAACAGGAAGCCCAGGTAGCCAGTTAGCCGGAGTTGCTACCTTTTCACAATCTGTAGTCTGTAGCGAATCAATAATTCTTAATATTTCTGGAATGTATCTTCCTGCTGTCATAGGGTACTGCAGTATACATCTTATAATTTGTTTTTCGTCAATTATAAATACATTTCTTACTGTTGATGTCGTACTTAAGGTAGGAGAAATCATTCCATATTTTTTTGCAATTTTCATATCCAAATCAGCAATTACCGGAAATGGTATTTCAATCCCTGTTGCCTTATAAATGTTATAAACCCAGCCAAGATGAGCATAAACACTATCTATACTAAGACCTATAAGCTGAACATTTCTCTCAACAAATTTAGGGAAATACATCGTAAAGGCTAGGAATTCTGTTGTACATACCGGAGTGAATACGCCAGTACTCTATGTACTGAAAAGGCAGCATAGCAATTACCCTATGTATCCTTTAACAACTCTCTGCCAAAACAAATTATTTTTTGCGAATAAAAAAAACTGCTTAGCTAAAAATACTATTGAAATCTATATCTTAAAAAGGAGTGTGGGTTTTATGCGTGAAGGATTAATTCCGATTGTTCTAGGTACTGTTGTAACAGCAGGTGGCGCAGCTCTTAGGGGTGTAGACATGCAAAAGCACGGAATGACGAAAAGGGATACCAGAGTAGCCCTCGGTGCAGGTTTACTTGGATTGGGATTGGCACACATAATATTGGGAAGCATTGACCTTGTTCAGGATTAAGATATTAGGTTGAAGTTTTAAAAGGTACTGCTCTGTATAGGGCAGTACCTTATTTTTCAAAGAATTAATTCAAAACCAAGGCAACCACAGCCCATATATATAGGAAGCTTAATATTATGGTCATGTTATTAATTGTTCCTACAAACTTTTTATCATAATCAAACTGTACAGAATATGGTATTACCGACATACTAATAGGCAGCGAAAAGGCCAGCAGAAGTATGTTTTTGAAAAGAGGTTCTACAGGAAGAAACAGGTACATAATAACACCTACGGCTATGCCTATCCCGTATCTCAAACCTAATATTTTAGCCATCTTTACAAGATGTTCTTTTTCAAATTTAAAGCTTAGAAAAATACCCAAAAGTAATAAAGACAAAGGCATGTTGGCCTTTGAAAGTATTCCTGTAATATCAAGCATCAGTCCTGGAAAATGCAGACCTGAAAGGTTTACTACAAGTGTTACAATATAGCTCATAAATGGAATTGAAGAGGCTGCTCTCTTTAAAACACCCTTAAAGTCAACCTTACTGCCTTCCATACTGAAAATACTGGCTGTAATATAACATACTCCGAATACAATAACGGAGTTCCCCATATCAAACATACTAATGTATTTTAAACCTTCTTTTCCCCACACGGACTCAATAAGTGGATAAGAGAATAATCCCACATTGAAGCCTGGGACAAGCATAGACAGCATGCCCTTATCCTTATTATTCTCTCTTTTAAACACAAACAAGCCGATTACAGTCATAATAAGGCCAAAAACAAGGCTTAGCACTGGCATAAGCATTAAGGTTCTGTCTATGACTATAGTGCTGAATGTAGTAATAACCAGGGACGGCAGAGTTATATTAAATATAATCCTTGAAATACCTTCCCCATCTGTCTCTTTTACAAGCCCAATCCTCTTGAATATATACCCAAGTGCTATTATTGCAAGTGAAAGAATAAACTGCATATTTACGTTACTCATTATTTAGCTGTGTCTCCTTCTATAAATAAAACCCCGAATAAAAACAAATTAATTTCATGTTACTAAAATCTCTAATACATTTCAATATAAAATAAATTTATAATTTTTTTATTTTTCTTGTTTATTGCCCGAATTCACGGGTAATAATATAATACAATCCTTAAGGGTTTGAATATAAAATAACTTAAGAAAGGACTGAGTCCACCAAAAGCATGAATCAAGGACAAAGACCAAAGTTATGGAAAGTAAGAGGACTTAGCAAGTGAACTGTAGTAGTACAAAGACATGCTCAGCTGAAGCAGCATAACGGCCGGATTAATAAGTTAGATATCCGGCCGTTTTTGCTGTCTGAATATAAATTAAATTATAATCCCTCATATTCTCTTTTAAGAATTGAATAAAACTTTATATCCCTATGCTTTCCTTTCATAAACAGTTGTTCTCTTATTGTACCTTCATATTTCATATTCATCTTTTCCAGCAGACCAGCAGATTTTTCATTATCCGCAAAACATCTTGCTTCTATTCTGTTTAGTTCCATTTTTTCGAATCCAAATTCTAATATCTTTTTGATTACTTCAGTTGCAATTCCCATTCTCCAATATTTTTCGGATAGTGTATATGCTATTTCTGCAGATCCGTCTTCTGTACTCCAGTGCGTAAAGCCAAAAGCTCCTATATATTTATTATTTTCTTTATATTCCGCACCCCATAACATACACTGCCCTAAAGCATATTTACTCAGTTTATCCTCTATATACTTTTTGGTTTCTGCAATAGCCTTATGGTTATAGGATAAGTATTTCGTGACATTTTCATTGGATGAATATTCAAACATATCTTCAGCATCAGTTATATTAATCTTTCTTAATTTAATCCTATCAGTTTCTAACACTGGCATATCTAAAAAAATATCTTCCACTTTCATTTTTGTAACCCCTTTTCATTATGTTTAGCCCCACAGTTTGCTTAAAGTACTAGTAATATCAGTATAATATTTATATTAAGCTATGGCTAATTTTTTTAATGTTTTACTAAGAATCTGGTTAAAATAATTACGGAGGCAGTATATGAATAAAAACAATAAATCAAACATCACAGTTACAATTATATTTATAATAATTCAATGCCTTACAATAGTCGGGTACATCAACAGACACGTATATAAGCATATATTAGGCTTATTTTTATTTACTGCAATTTTTTTAATTTATACTTATTTCAAAGTAAAACTCAATATCTATATCAAACTCTACATAACAAACTTAGTTATACTTACTATACTCGGGAATAATCTTGGAGGAGAATATTTTGGGTTTTACTATAAATCTCAAACTTACGATAAATTACTTCATATAGTTGGTTCATATGCATTTTCCCTTTTTATTTACACACTTATCTGCCACTTCTTCCCCACAGTAAATTTAAATAGATGGCGTGAGTTTATTTTTATTGTACTTATTGGAGCCACTGTCGGGATGGTCTTTGAATTGATGGAATTTGCGGCAGATGTAATCTTTAGACCAGACATACCAAACCAATCGGATTTACTGGATACAGACCTTGATATGATTAATGATCTGGTTGGGGCAGCAATTGCTGCTCTTCATGTATATGTAGGCAAATTTAAAATTATAGATGATCGATAATCTGTATACTCATTTAAACGATATACAAGTTTGTTAGGGTATCTTATTAAGAGTATTATATTTAACCCACTCATCAAGTTCTTTTTTGTTAAACATTTTACCAGCACCGTCAACTGCCATATATGGCATAAACTCAATTAAAACTCTCATCCCATGTCTCGGATTTTCTGCCCGCCATTTTAAGCATGGCCGCGTAGGCCTGCTTCATGTGCAGCTCCTTCTCTTCTTTAGAGGTTTTAGCTATTATATGTTTCACTGTAAAGACCGTCTTTTTCTTCATTTTAATCACCCAGGTAAATTCTATGCTTTACTGCTTGGGCAAGTTGACTGTATTTTATTATTAAACTTTACTAATCTTCACCTATTAAGCCTTATTTAAGGCAATATGTAAAATTTCGTTCAGTCAATTTCATGTGTTTGCCGATAACAAATTGGTGAATGCTGCATGTTATGTTAATAATAACTTGATCCATATGGCAGCATCATATATCAATTAATTAGAGGTGATAGATATGGAAGAAGAATTTAACGAAACACCTGAAGTAGATACTATTTCAGAAAACGAAACTAAATGTGCTAGTTGTGGCAGTTCAGATGTTGTAGACGGTCATTCCATACCACTATGTGCTGATTGCAGAAGACATTTCACTCACTATCCTGTCCCAGCATGGATTAAAATTATGTCTGTAGTTATTCTTGCTGTAATGGTTGTAGCTCTTATACAATTCCCTAAGTCTATCAAGGCAGGAATTGCTTTTGAACGTGGGAAAAGGGCTGAGGATGCTAAAAAATATTCCACAGCTGCAAAGGAATATAAGAAAGTTATAGAAATTTTCCCAGATTCTTTTATTGCAAAAGGAAAACTTTTTGTAGCATATGTCAAGAATGGACAAATTGAAAACGCAGAAAATGCTTTTGAACAAATAAAAGGTAAAAAGAGTACTGATGCCGATGAGAAAGAAATTATTAAGGAAGCAAATGATGCACTGAATACACTTGATTCTTACTACAATCTAAATAAAGATTTGTCAGCAATTCTGGATAATGAAAAAAACGATGGTCTGGAAGTGACTTACAAGAAGCTTACAGATTACTCAAAGAAAAATCCAAAAGACTTTAATGGGTATTTCTATCTGGGTGATGTATTATACGAACAAGGTAATTACAAGGATGCACAAGCAGCATATATGAAGGCAGTTCAGTTAAAACCCGAATTGTCTTTTGCACGATTGAGCGCAGCTGCTGCATATCGTCAGAATAAAGAATTTGACAAAGCTATAGCAGAATGCAATAAAGTTCTTGAATCAAATGCAGAATCCTCTGATGCATATGCTTCATTAGGTAAAATAGACCTGAAACGCCATGAATACAAATCAGCCCTTGAATATGCAAAAAAAGCATATGAATATGATAACAGTAATATAGGCACAATGGAAACCTTGGCGTTAGCATATCATTTTAACAATATGGCGTCTGAAAGAGATGAGACGTTAAATAATTTAAAGTCTCTAAAAGACCCTTATATTAGTAAAATTCAGGATATCATTGATGGAAAATCTAAAATTTATGAGTAAAGAGAGGCTTAATATATGTATTTCATACCAGGCTTTTTAATATCCATTGTAACCTTTCCAGGTGTTATCGTACATGAATTGGCACACCAGTTGTTCTGCAGAATATGCAATGTTGCTGTAATTGAAGTTTGTTATTTCCAGCCTAAAAATCCTGCAGGATATGTTAGACACGAAATACCTAAAAAGGCATCACAGCATATACTTATTGGCATTGGCCCCTTTATAGTTAATACAATAGTTGGCTCTTTAATATCAATGCCTGCAGCTATCCAGATTTTGAAGTTCAAAGACTATTCAAACCCTTTTTACCTATTCCTTGCATGGCTTGGCATTTCAATAATAATGCATTCATTTCCAAGTATAGTGGATGCAAAGGGTATCTGGCACTCAGTTATGAAGAAGGAAACCAACTTTTTCCTGAAAATTATTGGTGTACCTTTGACTGGCGTACTTTTCCTCTGCTCACTAGGTTCTTTCGCATGGCTTGACTTAATATTCGGCTTTGCTGCAGCAATGGTTATACCCAATCTTATTATTAATTTTCTTGCATAAAAGCATATTTAGCAATGTCAGCAAAGAGCCAGATTACACTATAATCTGGCTCTTTGCTTATAAAAACATTTCCAGCTATAATCTCCAAAATATTGTTTAAATTATGGTTAGGTGGTAAAATAAACCTATCCAGACTGCTATACTTCTAATTTTCCAGAAGTCT
>Ga0207800_1000464_pt1 | contig 11745 bp, 8 predicted proteins | sample LuqExpMetageno11_FD_187769 | JGI IMG/M metagenome (GOLD analysis project Ga0207800, IMG submission 187769) | Tropical forest soil microbial communities from Luquillo Experimental Forest, Puerto Rico - Sample 11 (SPAdes) | ecosystem: Environmental > Terrestrial > Soil > Tropical forest ...
CGGAGGACGTTATCTGGACGTATCATACCTGTACATACCCAGTTTCTTTATTGTAGTCTTAGGTACCGTAAATGGATCTAATTTTACAGATGGTCTGGATGGGTTGGAATCCAGTGTTACCGTTCTCATTGCTACTTTTTTCAGTGTGGTCGCTATCGGAATACACAGTGGTATATCACCGATTACAGGAGCAGTTGCAGGCAGCTTATTAGCATTTTTATTATATAATGTATACCCTGCCAAGGTATTTATGGGAGACACCGGTTCACTTGCTCTCGGAGGCTTCGTTGCAGCAACCGCTTATATGCTGCAGATGCCCTTGTTTATCCTGATTGTTGCTTTGGTTTATTTGGTAGAGGTTCTCTCGGTAATGCTGCAGGTCAGCTTCTTTAAATTAACCGGAGGAAAACGAATCTTTAAGATGGCTCCGATCCATCATCATTTCGAGCTGATGGGATGGGCTGAAACCAGAGTTGTTGCGGTATTCTCCATCGTCACGACAATCCTCTGCCTGATCGCATTGATGGGTATCAGCTAAAGATAATTGAATAATGAAAGGTAGTCTTTGAATCCAAGTCGGAGGAAACGTATGCAGTTAAAAAACAAAAAAGTAATGGTATTCGGCGCCGCAAAAAGCGGTATTTCTGCAGCAGGAATGTTACAGCAGTTAGGCGCATTCGTTATTTTGTATGATTGCAATACAAACCTTACCAAAGGTGATTTCGGAGATAAATTCGACACCGAGGATATGTTCCAGCTTGTAACAGGAGCATTATCGGATGAGATCCTAGACACAATTGATCTTTTGATCATCAGTCCGGGCGTTGCCTGTGACCATCCTGATATCAACAGAATCAAAGATAAAAATATCCCAATCTGGGGAGAAATTGAATTGGCGTATCGATATACGAAAGGGAAAATCATCGGAATTACCGGTACGAATGGAAAGACAACCACGACTACTCTGGTCGGGAAAATCATGAAAACTTATTTCCCGGAGGTATATGTGGTCGGTAACATCGGTAATTCTTATACCGATATTGCCCTGGCTACGACAGAGGATGCAGTTGTTGTAATTGAACTGAGCAGCTTCCAGCTTGAGACGATACAGGAATTCAAGCCGGATGTCAGCACTATCTTAAATATCACACCCGATCATCTGGACCGTCATCATACCATGGAAGCTTATATAGCTGCAAAGGAAAGGATAGCCATGAACCAGACGCTGTCGGAGCTGTGCATTCTGAATTACGAGGATGAAACCCTCAGGAATATGGCAGAGCGGTTAAAAACGAAGGTAATGTTCTTCAGCAGCCGGAGAGTCTTAGAAGAAGGCTTATATCTGGAGGATGAAGATATTTATTATACATATCAGAATAGTACGCAGTTGATCTGCAATGTCGGTGAACTGCATGTTCTTGGAAAGCACAATTATGAAAATGTCATGGCTGCCGTAGGAATTGCGATCCGTATGGGAATTCCGATGGAATATATCAGGAAGGCCTTACTTAACTTTAAGGCAGTAGAGCATCGGATTGAATATGTGGAAACAATTAAGGGTGTCACCTATTACAATGACTCTAAGGGTACCAATCCGGATGCTTCCATGAAAGCAATTCAGGCGATGAAAAATCCAATGATATTAATCGCAGGAGGCTATGATAAGAAGGGTTCTTTTGATACCTGGGTTGAAGCTTTTGAAGATAAGGTAAAATGCCTGGTGCTGCTTGGCCAGACGAAGAAGCAGATATCCAAGACAGCAAGAAAACATGGCTTTACTAATATCATCATGGTAGAAAACCTGCAGGAAGCAGTGAAGATCAGTGCTGAGATGGCAGTACCAGGTGATGTCGTATTACTTTCGCCGGCTTGTGCAAGCTGGGGAATGTTTAAGGATTTCGAACAGCGCGGTAATTTATTCAAACAATATGTCAGGGAAATGCTTTCATAAATACTGAAGAAGAAACCTGTCAATCATCAAAAAGTTTTAGGAGTGTATCTATGAGCAGAACTGTAAGAGAGGCCAATAAAAGAATGCATAGCTATTATGACTATAGCCTGTTATTTTTGATACTTTTTCTTGTCTGCTTTGGTCTGGTAATGATTTATAGTACCAGCTCTTACAACGCTCAGCGTCAGTACGGAAATGCCACCCATTTCCTCGAGAGGCAGGCGTTATTTGCAGGTTTCGGAATTCTTGTTATGTTATTCGTATCAAAGCTTGATTACCGGCTTTTGACAAAGAATCTTCCGATTATTCGATTAAAACCTGTTGTAATTCTATATTTTCTTTGTGTTGTATTACAGGTTTATGTATTATTCTTCGGAGCGGAAGTAAATGGTTCAAAACGTTGGATTGACATGGGGCCTTTAGGCAGATTTCAGCCCTCAGAGTTATCCAAGATTGCAGTAATTCTATTTACTGCGTACATAGTTAACCTGGCTCCCAAAAGGCTCGATAAATTCCGCGGCTTTTTGAGAGTGGTATTATTCATAGCACCTCTGGTGGGCCTGATTGTTATTGAGAACTTTTCAACAGCCCTGATTGCAGGTATGATCATGGTATCCATCTGCTTTGTGGCAAGCAGAAAGAAAGCTTATTATATCATATCCGGTTTATTGTTTGGAGCACTGGGTTCGATCTTTGTCTTCTTCGTTTCCTACCGTTCAGAGCGTATTAAGATCTGGCTGAATGTTGAATCTGAACCAAAGGGCTATCAGATCCTGCAGGGCTTATATGCCATTGCTTCCGGAGGTATTTTTGGTAAGGGCCTTGGTGAAAGCATGCAGAAGCTTGGCTTTATTCCGGAGTCACATAACGATATGATATTCTCCGTTATCTGCGAAGAACTGGGTCTGTTCGGAGCGTTTGCCTTGATACTGCTATTCATCTTATTGGTATGGCGTATATTTATCATAGCAATTAATTCTACGGACCTCTTTGGCGGGCTGATTGCTACCGGAGTGCTTGCCCATATTGCAACACAGGTATTAATCAATATTGCGGTAGTAACCAATTCGATACCTTCCACCGGTATTCCGCTGCCCTTTATCAGCTACGGAGGAAGCTCCGTGCTGGTTATCTTGTTTGAAATGGGAATTGTACTTAGTGTTTCTAATCAAATTAAAGGAGAGCGATGAGGGTATTTTGATTCATGGCATGGGAATTGGCTTGCCAATTCATCATGTATATGAAGCTGGTCCAAGGTTTGTACATATTATGAACGGAAATTTTATTAAGAGTACTTTAAGAACTAGGTAATCTCAGAAGATTCACGTGGACAAGCTCGATATCATATAGTGTATTATATTTCCTTCATTGTCTGAGGTGTGCTATGTCGAGTATAGAAGTCATCGGCGGGGAGCAGCTGAAAGGTGAGCTTAAAATACAAGGTTCAAAGAATGCAGCATTACCTGTGATTGCTGCTACTATTTTGAATAAAGGAATTTCCAAGCTAAAGAATTGCCCTAAAATCCATGATGTGATCCACATGGTCAAAATACTTGAGGATCTTGGGTGTATCACTACTTGGGATCAAAATACATTAATTGTGGACAGCAGACCTGCAGATGTAACGCAGGTTCCGGAAGACTCTGTTAGAAAAATGAGAAGCTCTATTCTCTATCTGGGAGCTATTTTGGGGCGATTCCATGAGGTTACCATCGCATATCCGGGAGGCTGTTCCATTGGTAAACGACCAATTAATTATCATCTGAATGCAATCAAAAAGATGAATGTAGTACTGGAATTCTTTAATGAGGATGAGAGTATTATCCATTGCTATACCGATAAGATTGTTGGAAATGATGTCTTTCTGGAAGGACCAAGCGTTGGAGCAACGCAAAATGTTATATTGACTGCCGTACTGGCAGAAGGAGTAACAAGAATATATAATGCTGCGAGAGAACCGGAAATTATTGAATTATGTAATTATTTAATCGAAGCAGGTGCAAGGATTTGTGGAAGGGGATCAGCCTTTCTTGAGATAGAAGGAGTAAAAAGCTTACATGATGTAGAATTTAATCTTTCTTCAGACAGGATCGTTGCAGGAACATATATGACAGCGGTAGCAGCAACCAGAGGCGAAGCAGTACTTCGAGGAGCACCGGTAGGACATTTAGATTCAACGATCAGATTACTTCGAAAGGCAGGCTGCAAAATAGATGCAAAAGATGATTCGATTAAAATCTGCAGCCAGTCTAGACCGCTTCCTTTAAATGTAAGAACCCAGCCATATCCCGGATTTCCAACGGATATGCAGTCTCAGCTAATGTCAGTATTATGCTTGGCTGATGGAATAAGTACGATAGTGGAAGATATCTTTGAATCACGTTTTCAAAACGTTGATGATCTCACAAAAATGGGAGCAAGGATCAGCATAGAAGACAGCACGAAGACAGCTACAATTACCGGAGTCGCAAGACTGCACGGAGCAGTCGTTCGGGCTCATGATTTAAGAGGCGGTGCCGCCTTGGTAATAGCAGGCCTTACAGCTGAAGGAACAACGATAGTGAAAGATGCGGTCAGTGTCGAACGGGGATATGAAGATATCTGCAGGGATTTATCTGCTCTTGGTGCAAAAATCAGATTCTGCAGTGAAAACAGCTAAGAGCTATACTCTTAGCTTACATAGAAGCTTTGAGCTTTATATTGTACGATTGCTTCAGCGGCATTCTTTCTGCATTTTAGCTGGTGCTTGGAGGTAAAATGATTAGGAGTAGGCAAAAGAATTCAAATAGCGTACCGGTAAGATTAGGAAAAAAGATAATCATAATTCTGCTTATCATAAGTATTCCGGCGATCATATTCATGAGCACCTTCTATATTAAGAAGGTGGAGGTTGTGGGAGCGAACCGCTACAGCGCCGACCAGATCAAGAATATTGTGTTTCAATCAGAAGCAGATCACTTTTCTTTATTACTTTATCTGAAGTATCGTTTTTTTGAAAGACCGAAGCTTCCTTTCGTCGAAAAAATTGAGGTTGGCATGGAGGGTACTCATTCCGTAACCATATCAGTTTATGAAAAAATGATTGCCGGATGCGTGGAATTCATGGGCGAGTACTTGTATTTTGACAAGGATGGCATTGTTGTGGAAAGTACCTCCAAGAAGCTGGATAAGGTTCCAGTTATCAAAGGGCTTCAATATAAGGAAATCATTTTAAATGAAAAGCTTAAGGTACAAAAAGAGGAACTCTTTGATGTTATCATCAATCTGACGAAGCTGATCAATAAATATGACCTTAATGTTGACTCCGTCAGCTTTAACAGCAGATATGAGGTGACTATCAACTGTGCAGACATTACAGTTTTGCTCGGTAAAAGAAGTACCTATGATGAACAGCTTGCTGAACTAAAGAATATTCTGAAGGAAGCAAAGGGCATGAGCATAATCCTTGATATGCAGGATTATAAGCCTGGAATGAAAGTCATTGGCAAACCAAAAAAATCGACAGAATAGATAAATAAGTCCTATATAGGTCTTAAATAAGTTACATTTTTTAAAAATTATGCTTGATTATTTGGGAATTTAAAGATATCATATAAGGTAGAATAAAGGGATACCAGACTTAGTATATGGACAAGTTTTTGTCCCATGATAGTGTGGTTGTGGAAGAAAATTGGAACAGTAAAAAGAGGGATTGTAAAACTCAGGTATAACGGAAGAACGTTTACTTGTAATCATTTAGAAAGAATACGAAAAAGGAGGAATAGACCTTGCTTGAGATAAGAACAAATGAGGCGGATACTACAGCGAAAATACTTGTAATTGGGGTAGGAGGAGCAGGTAACAATGCCGTTAATCGAATGATAGAAGAGAATATCAAAGGTGTGGAATTTATCTGTGTCAATACCGATAAGCAGCATCTGAAGAACTGTAAGGCTCCGCAGTGTATCCAGATTGGTGAAAAGCTTACGAAGGGTCTAGGTGCCGGAGCTCAGCCTGAAATCGGACAAAAGGCTGCTGAAGAAAGCCGCGAGCAATTATCAGAACTGATTAAGGGATCGGATATGGTATTTGTAACCTGTGGTATGGGCGGCGGAACCGGTACCGGTGCAGCTCCTGTAGTAGCTCAGATTGCAAAGGATATGGGGATTTTAACCGTAGGTATTGTAACCAAACCTTTTAAATTCGAAGCAAAAACACGTATGGCTAATGCTATTAACGGTATTGATCGTCTGAAAGAGCATGTTGATACCTTAATCGTAATTCCGAATGATAAATTATTAGAAATCGTTGACCGCAGGACAACCATGCCGGATGCGCTCCGCAAGGCGGATGAAGTGCTTCAGCAGGGTGTTCAGGGTATCACAGATTTAATTAATGTACCTGGTCTGATTAACCTTGACTTCGCAGATGTTCAGACTGTTATGAAGGATAAGGGTGTTGCACATATCGGTATTGGTATGGGAGCAGGTGATGATAAGTGTATCGATGCTGTGAAGCAGGCGATTACCAGCCCGTTACTCGAAACCACCATTCAGGGTGCATCCCATGTCATTATCAACATTTCCGGTGATATCAGCCTGATTGAGGCAAATGAAGCTGCTACCCTGGTTCAGGAATTAGCAGGTGATACAGCCAATATCATCTTTGGTGCGATGTTTGATGATGTTAATCCGGATACGGCTACAATTACGGTTATTGCAACCGGCTTAGATGGAAGAAACAAAGAAATGGTAAAAACACCGGATTTCTTAAGACATCCTAATCCTTCCATTGTAAGCGGGATAAAGCCTAGCTTTAAGCCTGAGATTAATGTGAACAGATCCTATACTTCAGGAAACTCCTATAGTGGGACAAGCCAGACTGCACAACCGAGTTATTCCACTTCCAACTTCAACACGGATCCGACAAGACGTCCCGTAAGCCAGCCTGCAAAAGCACCGACGAATACGAATACGGACCCAAGCGGTATTAAGATACCGGAGTTTTTACAGAAGAACCGTCATAATAAATAAGGGCTCGAAAAATCTGTAATTGTATCAGGTTTCAAAGGTAATTCGACATAAATCTGATGCAGCTGCAGAAAAAGTTCCGGTTATTCATATAATACGAGTCGTTCCATCAGAAGTCCCATAATACGGTACAGTCACAAAATCTAAATACATAAGAGATTTAGGCTGTCAGATTATTTTGCAAAGAATAATCTGACAGCTTTTTTTGTGCAAAAAAAGAAGATATCCTCAGAAACTGTAAAAATAAGTAAATGAAAACAGTGATTTGACTACCAGAAAATGACATAAAATGGAAACCAAACAAGTTATAATCGTTGTATCATCACGTAGTAAAGAATTTTGATAGAGCCAAAATTCTTGGGAAGAACTTCAAAATGAATTACAATGGAAATTCATTTTGAACTTCTTCTGGGTTATGAGCCGCCGTAGGACGGCAAAATTATGGTATTGTGATAAGAATTTTGATAGAGCCAAAATTCTTGGGAAGAACTCCAAAATGAATTTCAATGGAAATTCATTTCGAACTTGAGAAATTTACGAGGGATAACGGACTAATTGTTGGAGGTGAAACTTGTATCTTGAGGTATATCCGGATATTATATTTGTTCTGAATTTTATTCTGGATTTTATGATCCTTTCTATCTTAACAAAGGTGAACCGAAAAAACAGCCTGGTGAGAAGACGGCTTCTAGCTGCCGCACTGGGAGGTGCTAGTGCAGTAATAATCGGTATTTTCCCATGGATGAATATAATACTCCGATTTATTTTCATGAATGTAGTTACTTCTGTATTGATGCTTCTGATTGCATTTGGAAGAATGAAGAAAGCGGAATTATTGAAGCAGGTGATTACATTATATCTGATTACATATTTTATTGGCGGACTGATGAATTCGATTTATTACAATACGAATGTAAGACTTCAGTTGATACATTTGGGTAATTCTATCGTATTCAGCAATATTTCCTGGAAATTCATAATTGCTATCATGATTTTACTGTTTCCGGCTGTCCTGATTCTTTTGTGGATGTATCGCTGCTATCGGAGCGGCATCCGTGAAATATATGACGTGGAGTTGGTATATTTAAGTAAAACCATTGGTACAAAGGGGTTTATGGACTCGGGCAACTGCTTATACGATCCGATTTTTAAAAAGCCGGTAATTATAATGGAAAATAATCTTCTGGAGAAATTACTGTTACCGGAACTTTACCAGGAATATGAGAACATCAAAAACGGTATGGAAGGCAATGAAATAGCCGTAGGAGAACAGAATACCGGGAGTTCGCATTTACTTAACCTTAGGGTAATTCCTTATCAGTCCATCGGTAAACCGCAGGGGATGATGCTGGGGCTGGTATTAGATAAAGTATTAATTCATAAAGGTAAGGAAACATTATGTAACGAGAAAGTGACTGCGGCTGTAAGTGATAATCCGGTATCTGTGAAAGAGGATTATCATGTCATTTTACATAAAGAGCTTTTATAGATGCAGTGTTTCTCAAACATACTGAAAGAAAATCAAAATGAACTTCTAAGGGAATTCATTGTGGGTTTCTTTCCAAGAATTTTGGCTTTTAAATTTCTTTTCTCGCTTTACAATAAAGAGCTTCTGAAGCTCCGGTAAAATAGAGCTTCTAAGCGTACTTCTAAATCTGAACGAGGATGGTGCATGCATAAAAAATGGGAGGTTTATCAATGTTACTAAAATTATCAATTCAAAATAAACTGCAATTTCGGATGATACCAAATATAAGGACAATTATTTTTGGTAATAAGGGAGGAGAAATTCATTATATCGGTGGAGCTGAGATTCTACCGCCGCCGCTGGATCCGGTCAGGGAAGCCGAGGTCATAGAAAAGCTGGGGACGGCACAAGACAGCGAGATGAAATCCATCCTTGTGGAGCACAATCTGCGTCTGGTGGTATACATAGCCAAGAAATTTGATAATACCGGTGTAGGGGTAGAGGATTTGATCTCCATCGGAACCATCGGACTCATAAAGGCAATCAATACATATAATCCGGATAAGAACATAAAGCTTGCAACCTACGCCTCCAGGTGTATTGAAAACGAGATTCTGATGTATCTCAGACGAAATAATAAAACCAAATTGGAAGTTTCCATCGATGAACCTCTGAATGTTGACTGGGATGGTAATGAGCTGCTCTTATCCGATATCTTAGGCACTGAGGAAGATGTTATCTACCGTAATATTGAGGAAGAGGTGGACCGCAAGCTTCTTAGGAAAGCCTTATCCAAATTATCGGACCGGGAACGTGTCATTGTCGACCTGAGATTTGGGCTAAATACCGATGACGGAATGGAGCGAACCCAGAAGGAAGTAGCGGATCTTCTTGGAATATCGCAGTCCTACATATCTAGATTAGAGAAAAAAATTATTAAGAGGCTGAAAAAAGAAATGGTGCGTTTTGAATAATATTATGGAAATTATTTCTTATTTTTCAATCGTATAAACAGGAGCCAAAAAGTGAATCATTCTATAATGAAAATGATATGATTCGGAGGTTTCGTTATGGCTCTTTACAAGGTTGAGATTTGCGGTGTTAATACATCTAAACTGCCATTGTTAAAAAACAGTGAAAAGGAAGAATTATTTCTAAAAATATTAGAGGGAGATAAGGAAGCAAGAGAACTTTATATCAAGGGAAACCTTAGGTTGGTGCTTTCCATAATTCAGAGATTTTCGAACAGCAATGAGAATGTTGATGATTTATTTCAAATTGGCTGCATCGGTCTGATGAAGGCAATAGACAATTTTGATATAACACAGAATGTGAAGTTCTCAACTTATGCAGTTCCTATGATTATCGGGGAGATCCGCCGTTATCTGAGGGACAATAATGCAATCAGGGTCAGTAGGTCCCTGCGGGATACCGCTTATAAGGCAATCTATGCCAAGGAAGCTCTCGTGAAAAAGAACGAGAAGGAACCGACCATCAGTGAAATAGCAGAGGAAATCGGTATCAGCAAGGAAGATATCGTATATGCTCTGGATGCAATCCAAAGTCCCGTTTCCTTATATGATCCGGTCTATGTGGAAGGCGGAGATGCACTTTATATCATGGACCAGGTCAGTGACAAGAAGAATAAGGAAGAAAACTGGATTGAGGAAATTTCCCTAAAGGAAGCCATGGATAAATTATCCGCAAGGGAACACAATATTATTAAACTTCGTTTCTTTGAAGGTAAAACGCAGATGGAGGTTGCCAAGGAAATTAATATTTCGCAGGCACAGGTCAGCAGACTGGAAAAATCAGCGTTGAAGAACATGCGAAATTATTTAGTATAAATATTTATTTAGCCATATCAAAAAACAAGTCTGCCTCGAACACTATTATAATGGTAAATTTATGTTATTTAATAGCAGGTCTGGTAATAAAAGAGGATACTCTTGACTTTATACAGGTTGTATTGGGGAATACAACAGTATAGCTTAGGCATAGATGTTATTGGGTTAACAATGACATCTATGCTTATGTTACGTAGACTGTGAATTTTTCTTTGCTTTTTTTGGAAAAACGTGTATGATATTTTTATAGGTATTTAGCCTTATATGAATAACGCTGGGGGAGACTGAATACTCATATTTACATTATACTAAAGAAAAGGATGGTCTTGTACATGGATGTTATTAGTTCAATCTTGCAATTTCTCATTATATGCATTGAATGCTTTGTCTATTGGCGAATACTGAGCGGTGCCCTGGATGCTAAATACAGTAAGCGAAGTCTGAATGTGGCAGGAATCATAATGTTTTCTCTTTCCTTCCTTCATCAATATATTTTCTCAATACCGGAAATGGAGAAATTTTTTACTGTTGGTACGATTGTAACAATGTGCAATGTTTTCCTAACTTTTATGTTCCTGACTAAGAACTCCTTTGTAGAAAAGGTTATCTGGTTTGGCGTCTTTTATCTGGGTACCGTAATTTTTGAATTGCTGACTTTCTTTATCCTGAAGCTGGTTCTGAATAAAGGATTGCCATTAAGTGACAACGATGAGATCAGCATGTACATAGTATTTATTGGTAAAGTACTGTATTTATTACTATTTGAATACATCATCCGTAAGCGTAAGCAAAAAGTTTTGATCAGTGTATCATATTTTAAAGAATTATCAATCATCATATTATTTAATCTAGTTTTATTATTAGCCTCGGTTTATATTTCAAAAAACCAGCAGGGTATTATCTCTAATATTGATGGTTTTATATTTTTTATCTTTACTGTCGTTTTTTTGATTACTTCCTACATCGTAATCTTAATATTCCGTCTGGAAAAGAAATCGAGGGAAGAAATAGAGACACAGTTAAAGCTTCAACAAATAGAGTTGGAATTGAAATTAAATGATGATATGATTAATGTAACGGATAAGCTTAGGAAGCTGCGTCACGATATGAATAATCATATCGGCTTGATAAAAGCGCTTGTAAAAGCACAAAAATATGATGAATTGGAGGAATATATCAATCAGATTTATGAAGACGTCGAAATAGCAAACGAGCTGGTTATAACCAGTAACAAAACCTTGTCAGTTCTGCTGAATTCCAAGAAGAGTCTTGCAAAATCAAAGAATATTGATTTTACAAGTATGATTGCTTCACAGGAAATTAATATGCAGAATAAGGATATCTGCGCTTTACTTGGTAATATCCTCGATAATGCCATTGAAGCAGCAGAGAAGTCAGGTAATAAAAAATATATTCTGTTAATGATACAAAAAACAGAAGAGGGCTGCATCATCAGTTGTGAGAATTCGC
>Ga0207800_1000468_pt1 | contig 11695 bp, 11 predicted proteins | sample LuqExpMetageno11_FD_187769 | JGI IMG/M metagenome (GOLD analysis project Ga0207800, IMG submission 187769) | Tropical forest soil microbial communities from Luquillo Experimental Forest, Puerto Rico - Sample 11 (SPAdes) | ecosystem: Environmental > Terrestrial > Soil > Tropical forest ...
CCTGATATATCGTCGGAATATACGGAAAGACCTCTTCCTCCTGCTCTTCATTTTCCGGTATGATACCGCCACACAAAGGGCAGACCTTATGCTTTCCCTTCAGTGTTACCTTACAGTTATCACAACTAAGCACCCTCGCATCTCCTATCTCTCTTGCATAAACTCAATAAAGCTTCTATAGCAATATCCCGTATAAACCAATCAATAAATACATCATAAAAATGCGCGGATCTAATCCTTGCATCCCCTATACTTCCTTAATATTAGAAGCAATTCTTACCTCAACGCCTTCTTTGGTCAGCATTCGAAAGAAATTCTTCTGTATATCCGTTGAAGTAAATGGAGAAGCAAAGCTGACCATCAAACGATCCCCAAAAGAACACATTCCTATCTGCGGCCTTCTTACACTGGTGAAGCAATCAAATACCTGAATATAAGGAGCCAGCTCCTTTGTCAGAGTAATCCTGCCAACATTAGAAAGCGTTGCCGTAACCCCTCTGTCTGATAATTTATTGGCAATTCGAAGGATATAATCCTTTATCACCAGAGGAATAATCGCAATGAACGTATTATGCTCCAGTGCAGATAAACGGTTCATATGATTCCTGAGATTATCCTCCGTCAGCTCCTTGGTGAAGGAATCCTTCACTGCCTGAATAATATCCTCCAACCGCTCTGAATGCTTACCAAATTGGTAACTGATATTAATCGTCGTAAAAAAGTTCCTGGCCGTTACTGATGGAAAATAAGTACGAAGATTCACCGGTACGGATAAGACAACCGGATATTTTCGTCCTCTGGCAGGCATGTCCTGATAAATTGCCTGAATAAACAGCGCTGTCAGATAAATGGTCAGGGTGGTATCATACCGGTGAGCCAGCTCCAGAACCTGCTTTACTGACATTTCCCCTTCAATAACCTTCTGCCGGTTATCGATAGGGCGTCTGCCAACGATATGATATGCTCTGTTTATCTTTATTTTATCAAATTTTTTATCACCGCTGTAATGCTTTAAGAAGCTGTCATCCATTTTCTGCGAGAAGGATGCGTCATAATCCAGTTTAGGAATATTATCTTTAAAATCCTCCTCATGCTTGATCGTAATATAATAATATATCAGAGTTTTCAAAAATCCCAGAGCACCTGCTCCATCGGTCAGAGCATGATACATCTCTACATTAATTCGCTTATTATAATAAGAAACCTGGAAAAGCAAATTTCTTCGGCTTGGAATATACAGCATGCTGCAAGGCAGCTTATACTCTTCAACAACCTCAGGTTTCAAATCCGTGCTTTCAAAATAATACCAGAAAATACCCCGTCGAAGTATTACCTTATACATAGGAAAAAGAGCCATCGTATTATCCAGTGCCTGCTGAAGAACGTCCTTATCAATCTCTTCCTTCAGTTCACAGACAAAACGAAAAACTCTGGTGTCTCTTTCATTCGTATTTGGCGGAAAGATTTTGGCCGCATTATCAAGTCTTGTCCATTCGACTGGTCTAATTCTTGCCATAGAGCTCCCTTCTCCCCCTTCCTGCGTAACTTGCTAATCAAGTCATTATCAGAGCAATGCTGCTCATTCCTGTATCTATAACGATTTTATCCGTAAATTTCTTCAGTTAATCGCAAGACTGCAATTTCATCCAAAATATAAATCTTAGTCCTGCTTATTTATGAATTTATTAATCAGGTCATAGCTTCGTTTCACATGAACAAAATGCTTTGGCAATGAAATAAATCCATGCAAAGCATCCTTCATACGGTACACCTCTACCTGATTCCCATGCTCATATAGCTTCTTACCATATAATTCTGCTTCATCCCTCAGCGGGTCGTACTCTGCTGTAATGATCAGGGTGTCTGGCTGCCTGGACAAATCCTTTGACAGAACAGGTGCGAGATAGGGGTTTTGCAGATCCTCCTGACAGCTGATATATAAATCCATATAATCATTAATTCGTTTTGAGGTCAGAAGATAATCAGTACCATTCGTAAGTACCGAGGGATAAGGTGAATTTTCACTATGATCGCTACCCGTTGACGGATACAATAATATCTGCTTCTTCGGCAAGAATTCACCCCTGTCCCGGGCCATCAAAGATACTGCAGCCGCAAGGTTCCCCCCGGCGCTGTCCCCAACCAGGGTAATATCCTCCGGGTTGACATCAAATAAAGTTGCATCGACAAAAATTTCCCTTGAAACAGCATAGCAATCCTCCAAAGCAGCAGGAAACTTGAACTCCGGTGCCAATCGGTAATCCACCGATACTACGATATGACCTGTCTGCTTTGCCATATGGGAGCATACTCCCGTATAACTATCGATATTGCCTATCACCCATCCGCCGCCATGGAAGAATATTATAATCTTATTAACAGTCCCTACCTCCGGAGGAAAGAAAATACGAACCGGTATCTCATGATCTTCCAGGGAAACCTTATGATCCCACATCTGATATAGTGGCTTGATATACGGATGTACAGCATTCGTCAGCTGGCGCTTAAGTTTATAGTTTTTCTTCACGTCCATTTCCTGATAAGATAATGCCTTCAATGCAAGACGCATTGCTTTATTGATTGCCATAAACCCACTCCATTCTTTGCTACCTACATTCTATCGAAGATGGAATTAAAAGTCAATGTGCTGAACTCCAGATTGTGCAGATAAAGTAGATGATTGCAGCTGATTGTTGGCATAGAGTAAAAGAACCCTCGTGGAATCTTTCAAATAGTATGCCTGCAACCTACAGCAATCATCTATTTCATGCCCCAGTTTTAAATACAGTTATCCTTTTCTCTAACTCTAATGGTGTTTAATATCTCCCAATCATAAGTAACACCATCATCATGAGTTACTTTATGTATTGCTGCTATTACCTCCTTCGTCTTTGCGTTAATGGATATTTTGGTAAAGTTTTTCGAATCGTCTCTTCCAAATACTTGTATTATATTAGTGTCGGATATTTTGTCTAATGTAAAATGATAACCGATGGCCCAGCCTTCTCCCGGCTGTAGGTCATATTCTTTTTTTGCTATTTTAAGAGCCGTTTTTGAGTCGATTAGTGAATCCATATATACCAATTTTACTAATTTTGCCTAGTACATTTTCCAACCAACCGGTATATAAAATTCTCTTGCAAATTCAGGAATATACGATACAATAGAAATGGCGATTGTTTATAATTCATGGCAAGTGAAGCAGCTAACTGTTTCATCTTGTATGTAAGTATTCCAGGAGGTTTTACATGATACAGGCTAGTAATTTAACATTAAGATTAGGAAAACGTGCTTTGTTCGAGGATGTAAACATTAAGTTTACCGAAGGCAACTGCTATGGTTTAATCGGTGCGAACGGTGCCGGTAAATCAACGTTTCTTAAAATATTAACAGGACAGATAGAGGCCAGTAAGGGTGAGGTTATCATTACCCCGGGGCAAAGATTATCCTTCTTACAGCAGGACCATTTCAAATATGATGCTTATGAGGTATTAGAGACAGTTATCATGGGCAACAAGCGTCTTTATGAAATCATGAAGGAAAAAGACGTTATTTATGCAAAGGAAGACTTTACCGAGGAAGACGGTATCCGTGCCAGCGAATTAGAAGGTGAATTCGCCTCCATGGACGGCTGGGAGGCAGAATCCAATGCCGCTTCCCTCTTAAATGGTCTCGGAATAGACACAGAGCTTCATGATAAAAAGATGTCAGAACTGAATGGTGGTCATAAGGTCAAGGTATTACTTGCCCAGGCATTGTTCGGAAATCCTGATATCCTTCTTCTCGACGAGCCTACCAACCATTTGGATCTGGAAGCTATCCGCTGGCTGGAGGAATTTTTAATTAACTTTGAGAATACGGTTATCGTCGTATCCCATGACCGTTATTTCCTGAATAAAGTATGTACCCATATTGCTGATATCGATTATGCCAAAATCCAGCTTTACTCCGGTAACTATGATTTCTGGTATGAATCAAGCCAGTTGATGGTGAAGCAGATGAAGGAAGCCAATAAGAAGAAGGAAGAAAAGATCAAGGAATTACAGGAGTTCATCCAGCGCTTTAGCGCGAATGCTTCCAAATCCAAGCAGGCTACCTCCAGAAAGAAGGCTCTGGAAAAGATTGAGCTGGACGAAATCAGACCTTCCAGCAGAAAATATCCTTATATTGATTTCAGACCCAGCAGAGAAATCGGTAATGAGGTATTAACCGTTGAAAACCTGTCCAAGACCATTGATGGTGTAAAGATATTGGATAAGATTTCCTTTATCGTGGGCAGAGAAGATAAGGTTGCATTTGTCGGCCCTAATACGGCTGCTACTACTACCTTATTTAAGATTTTATCAGGCGAGCTGGAACCGGACGAAGGTTCTTATAAATGGGGTATTACCACCAATGTATCCTATTTCCCTAAGGATAACACCGAGCTTTTCAAAGGAGAGGAAACCATCGTTGACTTCTTAATGCCCTTCTCTCCGGAAAAGGATGTTACCTATGTTCGCGGTTTCATGGGAAGAATGTTATTTGCCGGTGAAGAAGGCTCCAAGAAGGTAAAGGTTCTCTCCGGTGGAGAAAGAGTCCGTGTCATGTTATCCAAGATGATGATCATGGGAGCAAATGTATTAATTCTTGATGAGCCTACCAACCATCTTGATATGGAGTCCATCACCGCACTGAACAATGGTATGATCAAATTCCCCGGTGTTGCTCTTTTCACATCACCTGACCATCAGTTCATCCAGACTTCAGCAAACCGTATCATGGAAGTCGTAAATGGTCATCTGATTGATAAGGTTACTACCTACGATGAATATCTGGATAGTGATGAGATGGCAAGAAAGAGACAGGTATGTCTGTTTGATACTGAAGACGAAGGAGAAACAGAAGAATAATATTGTATGCTGTTTTCTTTCTTAATCCGAATTGAAAGGGATCCGTATGAAAAAAATATCATCCTTTATTTTGCGTAATTTATCCGTTACTATTTTTATCGTAGTTTACTTCGGTCTGGTGGTAATGCACCTGTTAAGCGACCAGTTCATACTCGAAAATCAGCTGAGCTTAATCCTTACCATGCTGCCATTCATCATTTATGGAATTGCACTTGATTATTTAATACGTAAGAATAGGGCGCTTAATACCTGGATCCGTATTATTGCACAGCTGCTGCCGCTCGGCATCTTTATCATGCAGATTGTAAGTACAGTGTATTTATACCTTGGCAAGGAATCCTATGACATTTTTAAATATCTAATCTGGCTGTTCTTAGTTGCTCCGGTATTCATCACCAGCTATACGAAGGACGGAATGAGATCACGTATTATAAATACTGCTATCGGAACAGGAGCCTTTATTGTTGTATACGTATTCCTGACAACCCAGACGAAAGAATTAAGCAGCGGATATGGTGCCATGATTTACTTTATCACCTATTTTATGATGCTGTATACTGCAGGTGGAATCAAGAAGATTCCTTATCTGGGCACAGTACTTGGTGTTCTCAATGCTTTATTGTTATTAATACATCGCTATGTGCCTATCACAAGCGATGCAAGGACCTACGGCTGGGAATACGACATTTCCTTCCTGATTGAAATGTTTATCGTCATAACCTTTATTATCTGTATAGTAATACGGTTGGTAGAAGAATTCAGAAAGAAACCTTTAGTGAATGAATAAGCAACAGAGGCATTTAGTCCAACACACTAAATGCCTCTATTTATGTTCATATATTTATTTACTCCAATTAATAAATTCATTTCCTATGCTAATATCTCGTTCTAAATATCGTGTAAACTCCTCAGCAAATTCCTGCTTTTCGTCCCAATACTGAATCGCTTTAAGTTACCATTGGGTTAATAGTCAATACTTAATATAATTTCGCAGGATCGTCCTCCTAATAATGTCAGCAACATGAACAACCGCTATGAATAAAATGAATTGAGAACATATATTTAGGAGAATCTACTGTGCCAACAAAGAATAACTCAATAATAGAATTAGCAAATCCTGATTATGTGCCTGTCATCAAGGATTCCGGTATTTCTTACGGTGGAAGTCAGATGTGGTTTCCGAAGACATACTGGTATAGTAAGGATTATATTCTTCATAATTACGGCTGCGGAACCATCGCAACCGCAGATATGTTTCTCTACCTTGCCCTGCATAACGTGGATCTTCATAGCCCACATACCGAACTAGCCCTTCTGGGAACCAACCATATAAAATATGAAAATTACACCCCTTATGTCCGTGCGATCCATGACGATTATACGAAGACCCGAAGATTTATTGCGGTATTAGGGCCGAAGGTTGCCTCTGCTATTAATTCCTATTCCGATACCAATCGCATGGGGCTTGAAGCAAGCTGGAAATGGAAATTAACATATTATGATATGTATGATATGATTGAAAATATGCTGAACAATGATATACCAGTCATTCTATCGATTGGGCCTAACACTCCGAACCTATGGGGTAAGAAAGGCATACCTTTTTACGAACGCAAGGAAATAGAGTACCAGGAAAAGAGCGATACTCAACAGGAAGCGAAGGAAAAACGCAAGCCATATTATTATAAAGTAATTTACAATGATATAAACAGCCATTATGTTACTGTAACCGGATTGATTAAGGATGACGTGGCCGGACGCATTATGCTTCGCATCTCCTCCTGGGGAAAACAATATTATATCAATTACGAAGAATATCGGGATTATGTGGAGAACTACAGCGGAACCATTACATCAAGCATAGTTCATGTGAAAAAAGATAAATTATATTATAATCATAAATAGTTAGGAATACTAACACCCCCTGCAGCAAAAGCCTGAAACAACTGTAATCGCAGTTATTTCAGGCTTTTGTTGGAAGAAGTATTTCTTTATCTATTTATAATACAATGTTGATTACATCTTTCTAAATTTTTGATATCGCTTTTCCAGTAAATCATCCACTGGCATTTCCATCAAATTCTGAAGATCGGCTTCCAGTACAGTCTTAATACTCTGAGCCATCAGATTATAATCATTATGCGCTCCGCCTTGGGGTTCAGGGATGATTCCATCAATAATGCCAAATTGAAGCAGGTCCTGGGCTGTCAGCTTCATATCCATTGCAGCTTGCTCGGCTTTCGAAGAATCCTTATAAAGGATACTTGCAAAGCCTTCCGGTGATAGGATGGCATAGATGGAATGCTCAAGCATATATACCTTGTCAGCCACACCAAGAGCAAGCGCACCACCACTTCCACCTTCGGATATGACAACTGAGATGATCGGAGTATTTAATATCATCATTTCCGCAAGATTGATTGCGATTGCCTCACCTTGACCTCTTTCTTCCGCTCCCAGACCGCAGAAGGCGCCGGGAGTATCAATGAAGCAGATGATTGGGCGATGGAATTTTTCTGCCTGTTTCATAAGGCGAAGGGCCTTTCGATAACCTTCCGGATGGGGCATGGAGAAGTTTCTGGTAATATTCTCTTTCGTATTTCTACCTTTTTGCTGAGCAATTACTGTAACCGGTATATTTCCTAAGAAGGCAATTCCGCCTACAATTGCTCTGTCTTCCCCGAAATAACGGTCGCCGTGCATTTCCAGAAAATTATCAAAAATACGGTCTATATAATCAAGACCTGTCGGTCTGACAGGCATACGGGCTAATTTTACTTTTTCCCATGGTGTAATATCCATAATTGCCTCCATGATGCCGGCAATGGCATCAGAATATTCAGTGTAATTTTAGAATGGTTCCCAAGGTCTGTTTTAATTGATCTCTAGGTACGATCTGATCAACAAAGCCATGCTCCAATAAGAACTCCGCTCTTTGGAAGCCTTCCGGAAGCTTTTGTCCGATGGTCTGCTCAATAACTCTAGGTCCGGCAAAACCGATTAATGCACCTGGTTCTGCAAGAATAATGTCACCCAGCATAGCAAAACTTGCTGTAACACCTCCGGTAGTCGGATCGGTTAAAACTGTGATATATAGAAGTCCTGCTTCTGAATGCTTTGCCACAGCAGCACTAACCTTAACCATCTGCATCAGGGAAAAGATACCCTCCTGCATTCTTGCACCGCCGGAAGCGGTAAATAAGATTACCGGGAGTCTTTCCTTCGTTGCCTTCTCAAATAATCTGGTCAGCTTTTCACCGATCGTAGTTCCCATGCTGCCCATGAAAAATGCTGCATCCATGACACCTACCAGAACCGGCTGGCCCTCAATCTTTCCTTTTCCAGTAACTACTCCGTCAACCAGACCAGTCTGCGTCTGTGTCTTAACCAGCTTATCACCATAGCCTGGAAAGTTCAGAGGATCTCTGGTGGACATCTGTGCATCGAATTCCAGTAATTCACCATCATCCATAATCATGGCAAAACGCTCATTGGAAGACACCTTAAAATTAAAACCGCATTCATCGCATCTTTTAAAATTCTTCAACAACAGCTTTGTATAAATAACCTTTCCGCATTTCGGACATTTTGTCATGATACCCTGGGGTACATTCGGGCGCTCTTCCTCCGCTCTTTCGATGTCCTGTGGCCTGGCACGGTATATCTTTGATGTAGCATATTGCTTCGCCTTAAATGGATTTGTTTTCATGATTCTACTTTCCCTCAATTAAGCCGGTATGATACTTTCCGGAGATGATTTCTTCACGTTCCAGTAATTCATACTGATATTCAACATTGGTCTGAATTCCGTCAATAATAAGCTCGGACAGGGCACGTTTCATTCTGCTGATTGCTTCTTCCCTGTCACTGCCATAGGCAATAACTTTAGCAAGCATGGAGTCATAGCAGGAAGGTACCACATAACCGGGATAAAGGGCGCTGTCCACACGTACCCCAAAGCCTCCGGGGAACAGTACATTTTCCACACGTCCCGGACAGGGTATAAAGTTCTTGGAGGGATCCTCAGCATTAATTCTGCACTCGATCGCGTGTCCTCGGAACTCGATGTTCTCTTGGCGGTAGGGCATTGCTTCACCATTTGCAATTTTAATCTGTGCTTTAATCATATCTATTCCGGTTACCATCTCTGTTACGGGATGTTCTACCTGAATTCGGGTATTCATCTCCATGAAATAATAATTACCGTGATTGTCTAATAAGAATTCGATGGTTCCGGCATTGATGTATCCGGTAGCCTGCGCAGCCTTAACTGCTGCCGTACCCATCATCTTACGAAGCTCAGGGGTCATAATTGCGGAAGGTGATTCCTCAATCATCTTCTGATTTCTTCTCTGAACGGAGCAGTCTCTCTCTCCAAGATGAACTACATTGCCATAGCTGTCGGCTAAGATCTGAAACTCAATATGTTTTGGATTGATTACTAACTTTTCCATGTATAGGTTGTCATCACCGAAGGACGCTTTTGCTTCTGCCTTCGCGGAAAGATATAACTTCTCTAAATCCTCCGGATTGAACACGGCTCTCATACCCTTACCGCCGCCTCCGGCTGATGCTTTGATCATAACCGGATAACCGATCTTTACTGCTAATTCCTGTGCGTCCTTTACGGTTTCCACTACTCCGTCAGAACCGGGAACTACAGGCACACCGGCCTTCTGCATCGTTTCCCTAGCCTTGGATTTGTTACCCATTAAATCAATGGTATCAGCCTTAGGCCCGATAAATGTAATATTGCAATCCTCACACATTCTTGCAAATGAGCTGTTTTCCGATAAGAAACCGAATCCCGGATGAATTGCGGTTGCTCCGGTAAGTACGGTTGCACTGATAATATTCTGCATATTCAAATAACTGTCCTTGGACTTTGCGGGACCGATGCACACTGCCTCATCAGCCAGCATAACATGTAGAGCTTCTTTATCTGCTTCCGAGTAAACTGCTACAGTATCGATTCCCATTTCCTTGCAGGCACGGATGATTCTTATTGCAATCTCTCCACGGTTTGCTATTAATATTTTCTTAAACATTGCAACGCTCCTTGTTATCGATCTACTTTTTCCTATTAGGTTATAGCGAATGTTAAAATTGCTTCTACAGCAACCTTTCCTTCTACATAAACAAAAGCTGTACCTACACCGAAGCTTCCCTTACTCTTTGTAATCTCTACCTTCAGGGTTAATACATCTCCAGGTATAACCTGACGCTTAAATTTAACTTTATCTATCCCGCCGAATAATACAATTTTACCTTCGTTACCGGGTACAGTAAGCATACAGATTGCACCCATCTGAGCTAAAGATTCCAGCATGAGAACACCGGGCATAACTGCCCTACCAGGAAAATGCCCCTGGAAAAATGGCTCATTCATCGTTACACATTTGATACCGGTAGCTCTGACACCAGGCTCCAGCTCCTCAACCCGGTCAACCAATAAAAATGGAGGTCTGTGAGGAAGGATCTTTTGTATCTCATCAATATTTAACATAACAATCCCTTTCCATTTCTTTATAATCTTTCGAAATCCTATGACTAATATCAACGTATTTCATCCGAATGCACGCCAGCTTAATCATTCAAGACCTATGCGGATTTTGTTGGTTTGCTTCCTATGTGAGTACCGAAAGCTGTATTTCGTAAGGGTGGACAGCCAGGCTATATGTCCGAAGCAGATAGGCATACGCATTATTATGACTAATCTGCTGCGGATATATAGCCTGAGATGTCCAGAATTCGAAATACATTCGATATTCACATAGGAAGCAAACCAACAAAATCCTCACAACCTAAATCTTTGCCATACTCCCCCTAATATAAATAGGGTATTACTTAATCAGGAACATTGGCTGGCCGAATTCCACCATTTCTTCGTTATTTACAAGGATCTTTACGATCTCACCGTCATTTTCACTTTCAATCTCATTCATCAGCTTCATCGCTTCGATGATACAGATAGTCTGGCCTTTCTTAACCTTATCGCCTACCTTAACGAAGGTCGGCTTATCTGGAGCTGACGCTGAGTAGAAGGTTCCTACCATGGGAGAAACCAGTTTTTTCGTATTAAGATCTTCTGCCGGCTTGTCGCTAGCTTCAGTTACATTTGCTGCAGGCTGCTGAACAGGAACTTGAGGCTGAACCGGTGCTGTCGAAAAAAAGCTGGGTGCAAAAGCAGGCTGGGAATAAACCGGCTGTTCTACATTTACCACAGGGACAGCCTTCTCCATCGTAATCTTGATACCTTCTTCCTCTATCTCAAGCTTTGTCAAATCGGTATTATTCATTTCCTTCATCAAATTAAGAATTACCTTATAATCCACGATTATACCTCCATGTTCTTGAATATCAAAGTTGCATTATGTCCACCGAATCCAAGGGAGTTGGACATAGCATAAGAAATCTTGGCCTTTCTACCGGTTCCGGGAACATAATCCAAGTCACATTCCTCATCCGGTACAGTCAAGCCGATCGTTGCAGGAATAAAATCATTCTCGATTGCTTTTACACAGATGACTGCTTCTACAGCGCCAGCTGCACCAAGCAGATGTCCGATCATGGATTTCGTTGAGCTGACCGGAATTTTGTAAGCATCCTCGCCCATAGCAAGCTTTACTGCGATTGTTTCCACACGATCATTAGTTGGAGTACTGGTTCCATGAGCATTGATATAGGATAAATCTTTGGAAGTAATTCCGGCTTCTTCCATTGCCAGCTTCATCGCTCTTGCACCGCCATCTCCATCCGGAGAAGGAGCTGTAATATGATAAGCATCACAGGTTGCTCCGTAA
>Ga0207800_1000469_pt1 | contig 11645 bp, 11 predicted proteins | sample LuqExpMetageno11_FD_187769 | JGI IMG/M metagenome (GOLD analysis project Ga0207800, IMG submission 187769) | Tropical forest soil microbial communities from Luquillo Experimental Forest, Puerto Rico - Sample 11 (SPAdes) | ecosystem: Environmental > Terrestrial > Soil > Tropical forest ...
CTACTCTGCAGTTACGGTACCTGGGAATCATCATCAATCCCCTGCGTCTCAGCACGTCAATGGCCATAGCTTCCCCGTCTTTTATTATCGCCTCGACCTTTTCTTCTACGTCAAAATATTTTCCTACTGCACGAAGCCATCTTGCAGTATTTTTAAGTCCTATGGGGAGTGGAATGTCCGATAATATAAGCGGTATATCATGTACTTCCTGCATTTTTAACCCAAACTTATGCCCCGCATCGTGACTGAGAAGTATATTTGCCGATGCTAGCCCAGCATTGTTCAATTCTTCCAGAGACGTATCGTGAGGGAGCACAGCCTGAACTTTAATACCTAATTTTTCAAAGGTTTCATGTATCCATTTCAAATCAGCCCACCAAGTCGGATTCAAGTTTGCCTGGGGAGCTATTAAGTTCACAGCTTTTGGAATTTTTTCTTCCTGTTTTTTTATAAATGGAAATAGTGCATTCAGTCCCAATTCAATACCATCATAGAGGTTTCCTCTAAATCCTCCTGCCATCAAGGGAATAAGTTTCGCCTTAATCTGTGGCTGGATATTTCTACATAAACCCTCAATATCCTCGCCAATGATATCTGCTGCACACGTACCAACTACAAATATCGCCTTGGTTTTAAATTTTGAATCAGCTTCTTCGATTAATTTTTTCAGCTTGCTTGATGCGCCCATGACAACATCTGTTTCAAAAAGCCTGGTGCATGCAACTTTTCTTTTCGTAAAATCGATTTCATGGACATCATAAGCTGCAGCAACCGTTGAAGAACAGCCTTGTGGAGAATGTATGACAATACTAATATCCTTAATACCAGCCAGCACTCCGGTGGCACCTTCAAGAGCACATCCAACCATAGGATCGCTACTATGGTTACAGTTCTCGAATTTTAGCTCATCATACATTTGCCTCTTCCCCTTCTTGCAGCGTAGATTGTGCAATCCGGCAAATCTTGAGCCAGCTTCGGTGTGAGGGACTGGGCTGAACATAAACCGGAGTTTTCAGGAAATACCACTTTTTTTATTACCCAGCTACGCGGTCTGAAGGAGTACTCAAGAGCAGTGCAGATGCATCTAGCTACCTTTAAAGCTCCCCTATATCCAAATCTGGGGCGGTTCAATATGGCATTTAAATCAACTACAGGAATATTTGGAAAGCTCATCGATGACCCAAAGTATACGGTTTTTTCTGGATTCATATCTCCCAGATATTCCATAAGTTCATTTTCAGTCTGAACCATTGACTCATATTTTCCAAAGGCGAATGTACCTTTCGTAATCAAGATTTCTGGATCAAGTCCGGTCTCCAAAAGATAATCAATACTTGTCTCTCTTGCCTGTGTACTCCATGGATGGAAATTGTATATAACCGCCCGCATATCAAAATCGTGTTCTAACATGTGAGCAATTGACAGAGCCTTTATAGCGTCATGCCCTTCAACAATTGCCAATTTGCCTGCAAGGTATCTTTTTGCTTCTTCAAATTCAAGGCATACAGCTTCATATTCTCTTTTAATCAGTTCCTCAACCTCATTTTCCATATGTAGATAATTTGCTGCTTCTCTCAGCCACCCTTCAGTTGCACTTATACCATACGGAAGAATTGTAGAGTTCAAAGGAGTATCAAATTGGTCAAGCATCTCTCTTCCTATCGCATAACCAAGATCAAGGCAAAGGGTACAATTTACCGCAACGCTTGGAGCCTGTTTTATTTCTGCCAAGGAGCAGTTACCTGCTATTACAGCATTTACACTTGCACCCATGCTTTCTATTAACCGCTTCAGCTCTTTAACATCGGTTTCAATTTCAGTCCTTTCTGGACCCATTTTGCCCCCTACAATATTGACAGAGTGTGCAAGTTTTGCTTTGCTTTCTGCATCAGGTTTATCCATAAGCTGAACGATCTGTCTGAAGACCAGGTCAAATCCGCTTCTGTATTCTCCTGCAAAGCCTTCGCAGTGAATGGCCATAATTTCTGCGTTAATTTTGGGCTTGATTTTATTCACTACTGCATCTACATAATCTCCAATTATTCCGGTGGCGCAGCTTGTTGCTACGAAAATGACGTCAGGACTATACTTTTTGTCTACTTCAACTATAGCACCTTTAAGTTCTTTTTCGCCACCGTATACAATGGCTTTTTCGTCAATATTTGTAGTAATGATGGACTCGTATGGAGAACCACTATTTCTGCAATTTGTTAGCTTGTAAGCCTGCTTAACTCCAAATGCGCAACCGCTGGGACCATGAGCAATAACAACACTGTTTTTAATACCGCTTAAGATCTTCATTGCCGTCCAGAATTTACATGGACGGGTATGGCTGCCCTGTAGTTTCGTTTCAATTTTCCCTTCTTTGGCCAATTGATAAAGCTCGCTTAAATGCCCAAAAAATACTACACTTTCGTTAGCAATGCCGGCCATATTACCCTCTACTCTTATTATGAAACTGGTTACAATCAAAAAATAAAAAATTTGTCGACAGCATTAATTACAACTTTATGCCATCAAACAGGATATCCAAGCAATTACTGCTCCGAAAACCGCTATAGTGGATAGTTTAGTTATATTTAGATTGCTCTTTTCACTTAGCTTTCCATCAACTCCAGTTCCATAATAATCGGAAATAATAGTGACCAAGAGGCTTCCTACAACGTAAAGGATAACGCCAGCACTAAGAGCCATAAGTGGTTTTGTGATGCTTTCAGGGATAGGCATTAGTGCACCTACTGGAATTAACAATGCGATCAAAGCTGCAATTGCAAATCTGGTTTTGTCTTCTAACTCATCTAGCAATGAAAAAGAAACCATTCCTTCTGGCAGTTTGTGAAGAACTGCTCCAACTGCTAAAATCGGAGAAAGCGGTCCAAACTCAGTGGTTATAATTACGCCTTCTGCAACGTTGTGAATCGCTAATCCTAAAACTGCTGAATACTTTCCAACACTTTTAGTATAGAATCCTATAGCAAACATTGCAACGAACCCGATTGCTACCAACCAGTATCCTACTGCAAAATCCTCAGTGGCATCCGGAATTATATCCAGAAGAACCACTGTAATGGCAAATCCAAGCCCAAGACAAGTCAATAAAGTTCTTTTCACAGAATCTTCTGTTTTATAATAAATCAAAGCTCCCAACAACTCTGCTATAACAAATGCTGCAACTACCAGATAATTCTCCATTTTTTTGCCTCCTTTTACCAGACGTTAATGATCCATTCTCTGTCATGCTTGCTTTCCATGGATGCAAAAATTGTATTGGCAATTGTTTCAGCTAACCATTCTGCTCCTTTGTATCCGATTACTGGATATTTCCACAGCCCTGCTCTATCAAAGGTTGGGAAGCCTACCCTGACCATGGGAATATTATTATCTATAGCAATGTATCGGCCTTTTGAATGCCCTAATATCAAATCAACATCCAGAGATTTATCTTTGATACGGCTTTCCAGCTCCCATAAATCAGCATTCCAGATCGCTTTTATATCGCAATTTGCCTTTTCTTTAAGTGCTTCGAGCCTTGGATCGATCTTGTACAGCGTATTATCATCGCCTAATAACAAAAGCACAGGCTCAAGTTCGCACTCAAGACAAAACTGCGCAAGACCAAATACCAAATCTGGATTCCCGAAAATAGCTACTTTCTTATTCGCGAAAAACATATGAGCAAGGTCTACAATTGCATCTATTGCTTTTCCGCGTTCAATAACCAGTGATTCGGGTATTGGCTTGCCGGTAAGCTTGCTGATATTTTCAAGGAAGATATCTGTGTTGTTTATGCCTATAGGGGTTGGCGTAACAATTGAAGGCACGCCGAATTTATCTTTTAAATATTTTGCAGCATTTGCTCCCTCATAACGGCTTAATGCAATTGATCCGACAGCATTGGCAGAATCGGCGATTTCCTCAATGGTTGTATTTCCATATGCAAATGCCGATTTGTCAGGCATAATAGGAGCATCAAAGGTCTCGGTATCCATGAGTATGTTTGCGTCAACCTGCATCTCAGATAATATATGCTTAATTTCAGAAACATCTCCTGGATTTACCCATCCGGTGAATATGTTCAACTTTTCAGAAGGTTCATCTTTTTTTGCAAGAGCTTTTACAATTGCGCTGATTGCATTATCGTAGCCTGTCACTTGGCTGCCACTGTAGCTTGGCGTATGCACAGCTATAAGCTTCACATCTCTGTCAGGATGCTTTTCTTTAATTTTCTGATTTACTTTTCGAATTATACCTTCAATATCGTCACCAATAGTTTCAGTTGAACAGGTCGTTATAATAGGTATAATCCTCAGGTGAGGGTATCTAGCAATAAGCGTCTCAACAGCTTCTTCAACCCTTATTGAGCCCCCGAAAACTGCAGCGCTTTCATGCAGAGACGAAGACGCAATATCAAAATTTTCTTTGAAATGCTGAGCGAACAACAATCTAACAAACATGCTGCAACCCTGACCGCCATGTACCAGCGGAATGCAATCCTTTATACCAATTCCCGCAAATTGAGCACCTGCAGGCTGACAGGTATACATCGGATTAATTATTCCTGTTCGCTCTTTCAACATCAGCTCACATGACATCTTTTTTACCGCCTTTTATTTAGTAATTTGACAAGTTCAGTTCGCAGTTACGTGACTTTTTTACAGTAATATAGAGCAGTCTTTTTTTGACGCCTTCAATTAATTCCAGTACTCCTGATTTGTCGAGTTCGGAGATCCAGGGCATTTTTTTCTTAATGTCGGCAGCCAGGAATTTTGCATCGGAATAAAATGCTTTGTCTGCCGGTGTTACAAGATTTATTTTATCTCCGTTGAGAATTTTACCGGTCATTGTCATAATACCTTCAATGTTTTCCTCTCTGTCCCAGCTTCTTGAAAAAAACTGCCATAAACACTGTTCCTGGATAAGAGCCGTAACTTCCTCTATTTTTTCTTTCATAACTCCTGCACCACACTAGGATCTTTTCCAGCTAAACTCCACATCGGAGAATCCACCACTCTTGGATCCTTTCCAGCTAAACTCCACATCGGAGAATAAATTGCGTTATACATATCTCTCGCCATGTTCACTGCGCCTTCAAAGCCCATGTATGGACCGTTGTGATATGCATGTCCGTTAATGTATGGAATGTGCAGCTTTTTAACCAGGTCTCCAACTCTGGGTCCGGTTAAAATCAGGTCTGCATGGATACTATCTAGTACCTCGAAAAACTCAAGTTCATTCCCGTCATCAATATAGATCGTCCCGACTCTTCCCCTAGCAATAACTTTCTCAAAGTCCTCCTGATGACCGAATTTAGAAGACATTGCAACAACTTCCATGCCTAAATCGTCTTCAAGAGCTTTTGTCCAGTGCCACAGTCTTGGTCCACCAGTCCAGATACAGACTTTTTTTCCTTTGAGCCGTTCCTTATACCAGGCAAGCTTTCCTTCGTATTTTGCAACCTCTTCTGCAATCACTTCTTCAGCCTTATCTTCCAGTCCAAAGAAAGCTCCGATCTTCCTCAGTGCTACCTTGATATATTCAAAACCCCACGTATCGACATCCATTCTTGGAATATCATATACTCTCTTAAGTTCATTGGCTATATATCCTGCAGAACGCGCACAATTGACCACATTCAGTTTTGCTCTATGCATGCAGCGCAGTTGATCATATTTTACGTTCCCGGTAAAGTGGGCTATGACCTGAATGCCCATTTTATCAAGATACTTTTGCAATACATAGGAATCACCCTGAATATTGTAGTCACCGATGACATTAATTGTGTATTCGCTTTTAATTTCAGGTTCAAGTGTTCCAACCTTATCTCTCATCCAGCCGATGTTCAGTTCATGATGTCCTTTTGACTGACTGACACCAGCGAATCCTGGACACTCGACAACGAATATATCTACGTCCCCGAGTTCTTCCTCAACCTTGCGACATACTGCTTTGGGGTTATCTCCTATCAGTGCGGTTGTACAGGTCGTGTAAACAAACATTCTCTTGATTTCTGGAAACTCTTTGAAAGCTTCCTTGATCGCTTTTTTGAGCTGCTTTTCAGCACCGAAAACAATGTGCTTTTCTTTTGTATCTGAAGACCAGATATATTTTAATTGAAAGTTGTCATTGTCGCTTGGATACCTTTTCGTGTGCCAGGTATCATACGCACATCCTACTGGTCCATGTATCATTTGAATGCAGTCTTTAATCACTCCACCAATAACGAGCTTAGCTCCACAATAGCTGCAACCTCTTTCTGATAATGATCCGGGTATTGTTTCTATATTTGAGAGTGGAAGAAATTGAGTTGTATCTTCTCCTTCTTCTTTTACGTAGACATGATTTTGGCGTTCCGGTATGCATTCGTCGCAACAGAATAGTTTTAACGGCATTTTATGGCCCCTTATCTGTTTATTTTAAAGCTAGTTTTCCTTTCTCGCCGGTCCTGATTCGAATTACCTCGTCAATAGACTCAACAAAAATCTTTCCATCACCAATCTGGGCAGTTTGATTGATTTCAATAAGGGTTTTAGTCACCTCATCCACATCTTCATCATTTACAACTATGCTCAGAAGTCTTTTAGGTATGTATTTCATACCTGTACTGTACCTCTTAGCGAGCAGCCTTGGTTGTATGTAAAAATTAAGTTCTCCTGAGATCCCTCTTTGCTTACCCTTTCCTAGTACCGGAATTGCCGTCATAGAAGGATAACCAATTTTATCCAGTGCATCTTTAGTAGCAGACATTTTGTTGGGTCTGATAATCGCAGTAATTTCTTTCATATGAAAACATCCCGGTTTTCAAAACTTCTTAGCTTTCAGATTATTCCTCATAATCCCTTTTCACCCGAGCTAATTGTGTATGCATCTTCAACTGTACTCACAAAGATTTTTCCGTCTCCCATGTTGCCAGTATATGCTTTTCCGGAAATGATTTTTATTACCTCGTCAACAGCCTCGTCTTCTACAGCCATCATGATCATTGTTTTTGCGAGCTCATCGTAATGCATATCCCCAACAGTGATCCCTTTTTGTTTCCCTCTTCCAAAAACGTTTATTTTTGTAAGGGAATAATAACCGGCTTCTGCAAGGCCGTCGGTTACTTCTTCAGTCCATTCAGGACGTACTATGGCGCGGACCATTTTCATTGCTCATTTCTCCTGAAATTAATCCATAAGACCGTATCTTGCGACCATTTTTTCCAGCTGGTCAATGCTTAAGGGTTTTGGAATAACGAACGTATCATTATCGATTATTTTTTTGGCAAGTTTGCAATATTCAAGCGCTTGGTTGCATTTTGGATCGAATTCTACAACTGTTTTTTTATTGAACTCAGCTTTTTGAACAATATTGTCACGTGGTACGAAATGGATCAGCTGTGTTCCCAGTGCAGAGACAAATTCTTCCATCATTTCCAGCTCATTATCCACCTTACGACTGTTGCAAATAATTCCTCCCAATCTTACCCCGCTTTGCTCAGCATACTTCAACAGGCCCTTACATATGTTATTTGCTGCATAAGTCGCCATCATTTCTCCAGAAGCAACGATGTATACTTCCTGGGCTTTTCCTTCTCGAATAGGCATTGCAAAACCACCACAGACAACATCACCTAATACGTCAAAGTGAACAAAGTCCAAGTCCTCAGAATAGGCCCCCATTTCTTCCATTAGATTAATTGCAGTGATAACTCCTCGGCCAGCACAGCCAACTCCTGGCTCTGGACCACCGGACTCAACGCACTTTATTCCGTCAAAACCTGCATTGATGACATTTTCAGCTGTCACAGCATCCTCACCAAGCTCCCTTAGAGTATCCATTATTGTAGTTTGAGCAACTCCCCCAAGTACCAAACGAGTACAGTCTGCTTTAGGGTCACAACCGTGAATAAATATTTTTTTTCCATGATAATATGCCATAGCAGCCGCAGTATTTTGTTGAGTAGTGGACTTTCCGATTCCACCCTTCCCATAAAAAGCGATTTTTCGTGTCATTTTATATGCCTTCAATATGTATGCAAACTTTACCTAGAAACTTAATGCGTTTTGTTAGACTTTGGATTTTAAGCCGCTAATTAAATTTATGAACAAAGTTGCTAGATTTCTTCTATAACCTGCTCCGTTTTATATTCAATCAATTTTTTTCACATGAAATATGTTTGTTTTTACCTATCACCTCTCTTTGACACATTTTTTGCACTTGACACTCGATTCTATAAACTTTTGCATTATTTTTTGTGTGGTTTATGTCCATCTACACATAACCTTCTTTCTTGTTAGAGGAAGACAGAATCTTATTTCCTATTTAATTATATATATAACTTTTCAGTGACATAATTTTCAATATGTAACTTCAAGAAAACACAAGATAAAAATTAGTGGAAAAGTTTGTTTTATAAAAACAATATCATTTGCCATTCATAACTCTACAAATGGCGATGAAATCTCAACTTGTAGACAAATTTAAGGTTATGTTTGTGAATGTAACGTACTATTCTGTGACTGAGATTTCTGGGTACATAAATCCATTCTAACCGATATAAAACCTCGGACCGTTATGTATAAATATACATAACGTCCAGACTCCTAAATCATAGATATACAGAGTTTTTGACACAAAAAATAAGAGAGCATTTCACTGTGAAATCTTAATATGTCTCGATCTTGAGAAAATGTATTTACCAATATGAAAAAAGAAACATAACGCTTAAACCCTCAAAAACGGATTACAATAGTGTTTTTGATATGAAAAAGTTAAATAATTCATTTATAAAAAAATGTCTACAGTTATTCATGAATTGCATGTTAATTCAAAGACATTTCATTAGGAAAACTTCAGATTGTACACAAAGCTAGGAAGCAAAAAGATATTCTCTGCCATATAGTTCAGGAAGATTCTGGATTCATTGTTGTATTATTTGAGGAAGGTTAAATGCAATGCAATGTATGTGAAGTCGGGTGTGAAATCAATAAATATAATAGGGGCAGATGTGGCACTTATGTATGTACTGATGATAGTACTATAATCCAAGATTCTGATATGGGATATCTGGGAGCAGATCCGATTTCAATAGAAACAGTTCCTTTACTTCACTTTTATCCCTCAGGTAAGTTCCTGCAAGTTTTTAGTACAGGATGTAATTTCCAGTGCCCTGGTTGTGTGGCACGGATGCCAGCGTCAAGTAGACCTTCTATCCAACAATTCTCACTCAGCCCATCCGAGGTGGTGAAAAGAGCTTTACAACAGGAGTGCTTGGGTATAGTTTCGACATTAAATGATCCTGTTGCTAATTACTATCTTTTTAGGGATCTTGCAGTGAAGGCTCAGAAAAAAGGCTTACTCGTAGGCTGTTCAACCAATTGCTATTTCACAAGTGAAACTTTAGAAGAATTCGGACGGCTTGTAAACTTTGTGAATGTGGGAATTAAAGGTTATTCTGATAGAAGTTATAGAAATTGTGGAGTTCTATCCTCAGAACCCGTTTTTCGCAATATTTCCCGACTTTTTGACATGGGAGTGCATGTTGAAACTTCGCTCATTTATTCAAAAGGAAATGAGGGTGATGTTATAAAAGTCGCAGAGGCAGTGTCTAATATCTCTTCTACTATTCCCTTACATGTCATGAGATTTCTTCCCTTTGGTTATGCTCCGATAGAACTGGAACCATCAGTAGGAGAAGCGGAACAAATGTGTACTGATCTGCGCAAATATGTAGACTTTGCCTACCTCTTTAATTCACCAGGCACGGAACTATTAAACACATACTGTCCTGAATGTGGCAGTCTTCTAATAGAGCGGGAATTTCACAGGCTTATCGGCTCCAGGCTTGTAAAAACCTGGATAAGTAACACATGTAGCTGCGGTAGCAGCATTCCAATTAAGGGAAAAGCTACTACTGAAGGTTTCAGTGACGTAGGTTCTATGGACAGTTACAGTCGAAGTCAGGCTTTCAGTATGATTCATGCAGTACTTGCATGTCTGGGAGTACTGGACGATTATAAACTAATGGATATCTGGGATGAGGATAAATTAATGGATGTCTGGAGTAAGGTCTCAAACCCTGAAACCCTTACGCAAATACATAATATGGTACGTCAGCCGTACTCTTATATGGAGTTTATCAAGTTTATTGCTGAGAAAGCTAATATGCCGGAAAAAGGAGAAGAACTTGTTTCTTTTATTCTTAAACGGTTAAAAATTGTCCAGAATCTTTCAGCAGGAAAAAGTAGTTACAATGTGTATTATTGCATGGGATCTCCCCTTTTTGCTCTGAATGCCGGAAGAATGGAAAACAACCTTGTGACATTTTCCGGGGGTGTGAGTATTAATAAGCAGCTTCAAAAGGAGGGAAAGTTGGGTGTAAGTGTTTTTCCTTCCTTTATCAATGAGCACAATCCTGGAGTTATTTTCGTTTCCGGTTTCCTTTCTCGTCCTCTTGATGAATTTTACAGCCTGTGCCAGAAATATGGAATACATGCAGAGGCTGTGACACAGCAACGAATCTATGAAGTTCCGCCTTCCTGGGATTTTGGAAGCCCTCGCTGGATATTGGGACTACTATATATAGCAGACAAGCTGCATCCTGGAAAACTTGGAACTGACCTGATAAAAGAAGCAGATGATTTTTATTTGCAGTTTTATGGCATGCGGTTTAAGGAAGCAAGACCTAACAGGTCTTTTCACAGGCCCTCCTCTGGTATTTGGCCGCACACGCAAACACTCTATCGTTACTTTGGAATGGAAGCTCCAAAGTATAGCTCTACTAAAAATTATAACAATGAGTTAATTCAACCTCTTAATATCCTTCCAACTTGTAATATCAAGCTCAAAGAATGATAGAGAGAAAAAGCGTACCGGGAATTATGCCTTTGGCTCATTCTATTAAAGGAAAAATGGTCAGTATTATCATAAAACTAAATTAGATCAAGGGCCAAACCACAGTAAAATCAAATTTCGTGAGGTCACCCCACCCTATAGAGGCTGTCAGACAATTACTTTTAGTAATTAAAAAGTGCTAAAAAGAAGGTAAATAAAACCTTTAAATCAGAAAAAAGGAATTGTTTTATTACTAAAAGTAATTGTCGGACAGCCTGTAAAGGATGAGGTATGCTTCGAGCTACTCGCTCGGTTTCTCGGGACTTAGAAATCATCAAGTCTTCTTTGCTCAGATCTCATGAGCCTCTGCACTCCCTTAGTAATAAACCTCAGACATAACATATAGAATTAGGATAAAAAGTTGTAGTAAGGCTGTGTAATTCATTGGCTAGAGAGATAGAACTAACCACACAGACTTAAGAAATACTTATGTTAAAGGAAAAAGAAAAAAATGTCAAATCATTTTAAGTTAATTTAATTTGTATTTATTCATAAGGAATAACTTAAATAATGCTTTTGACTATTGAGCGTATTTACAATTCACTGGAGAAATACCTGAAAACCGCGACCTGTAGGTTGCAGCCAATAGAAAAGATCCAAGAGTCATTTCATCTTGGAAAGGATTTCCCACAGCATCGATTTTAAAATCATATCAAAACATAGAGGATGACATTCATGGAGTTTGAAAAATTACGACACGGGACAGAACTTATTAAGCGTGGGTTTTCACGTATGCAAAAAGGGGGTGTGATCATGGATGTTACAACTCCAGA
>Ga0207800_1000472_pt1 | contig 11577 bp, 13 predicted proteins | sample LuqExpMetageno11_FD_187769 | JGI IMG/M metagenome (GOLD analysis project Ga0207800, IMG submission 187769) | Tropical forest soil microbial communities from Luquillo Experimental Forest, Puerto Rico - Sample 11 (SPAdes) | ecosystem: Environmental > Terrestrial > Soil > Tropical forest ...
AGGGACTTGAATTTAAGGTAGTCTTTATCGTAGATGCGAATGAAGGCATAACACCGCATAAGAAAGCCGTGCTTGCAGAGGATATTGAAGAAGAGCGGCGCTTATTCTATGTGGCTATGACCAGGGCGAAGGAATACCTTTATATTCTTTGTGCGAAGGAACGATATAACAAAACGATGCAGATTTCACGATTCATTAATGAAATTAATCCTCCGCCAAAGGATCAGAAATGATCTTTCAGAGGTAAATGAAAACAAGCCTGCATGGATAGCAGGCTTGCAAACTTAAGCATTATCATTACGTGATGATCTTTATCAATAATACAAGCAAATGTAATTACTCGTCTTCCTCTTCAGCATCTTCATCTTCCGAATCATCATCGAACATTTCATCATATTCCTGAGCATCAAGAAGTTCTTCAAATGCATCCGCAACAGCTTCGAATTCATCGTCATCTTCGATGTTTAAAAGCTGCGGTTCGCCGTCATCTTCTTGGATATAACGATATAAGAATACGTTATCATCCTCATCACTTTCGCCCTCTTCCGGTTGAAGTGCGATATAATCCTTATCATCTACAGAGAAAATATCCAGGACAATACAATTTAACTCGGTACCGTCATCTAAAGATAATGTAATTGAATCATGTTCATACTCATGATCATGTCCGCAGCCACAGCTGCCACTGTGATTGTGTTCGCTCATAATACTACCTCGCTTTTTATGATTTACCCCTTATAATAGATAGAGGAATATAAGTAGAATGTACCAGATTGAGGTAAAAAATGCAAGCCTAAAAACTTATTTAATTTTTTGAAAAGGATAAGTATCGTTCGATTTGAAAAGCAGGACAAATTATAAATCCAGTGGTAATTATAGACCGCGAGATATTAGTACATCCTCGAATGAAGCAGAATAGAAATGCTAAAATCGATTTGACGAAAGGTTACCGAAATGGTCTTTTTAATGACGATGAGGATTATTCGGAATACTTATAATAGAAAAATCTGAAAAACTATGATATAATATAGACAATATAGGCATCTTGAAATGATAACATCATTTTTAGGATGCTTTTTTATTCATATATCCGCCGAAGATTATAATAGAGGTGCCTGTGGCACAAAGTTTGCAGGTTTTGAAGAAAGGCATGGAGATTACTATGCAGGAAGATCGGAAAAACATTAAAATATCGGTTCGTAACCTGGTGGAATTTATTCTGAGATCAGGTGACCTTGATAATACAAAGACGAGAAGCGATGCGGATGCCATGCTTGCCGGCGGAAGGATGCACCGTAAGCTGCAGAAACAGATGGGCTCGAATTATACAGCGGAGGTTCCGCTGAGTATTACCGTCCCCATTACAAGGGACGAAATCTCTTTTGATCTTACCGTAGAGGGCAGAGCGGATGGTATCATCGTTAATAATACGATCAAGGACGATTTCTCCGTCCTGATTTTTGAAGAAGAGGAGAATAATCCCCCCGAGATAACGATAGATGAGATAAAAGGAGTATATATGGAGCTATCCCACCTGACTGCTCCAATCGGGGTTCATCGTGCGCAGGCCATGTGCTACGCCTATATCTATGCGTTAAAATATGGCCACAGCAGGATCGGTATCCGTATGACCTACTGTAACCTTGAAACCGAGAGTCTTAAGTATTTTGATGAGACATTTTCTTTTGCTGAACTTAGTACGTGGTTTGAAGAACTCGTTGAAGAATACAGCAAGTGGGCTGTTTGGCAAATCAAATGGACGGAGAAGAGGAATGAAGCAATCAAAGCTTTGGATTTCCCGTTCTCATACCGTGACGGACAAAAGGATCTGGTTACCGGAGTTTATAAAACACTTTTACGAAAGAAAAAACTATTTATTGAAGCCCCGACCGGGGTCGGAAAAACGATTTCAACTGTATTTCCGGCAGTAAAGGCGATGGGAGGAGGGATTGCCGAGAAGATTTTCTACCTGACTGCAAAGACGATTACGAGAACCGTTGCTGAGGATACCTTCCATATCCTTGGAAATAGTGGCCTCCACATGAAGGTGGTTACGATTACGGCAAAGGAGAAGGTTTGTATTCTGGACAAGCCGGACTGCAATCCGGGGTCCTGCCCCAGAGCTAAGGGGTACTATGACCGTGTCAATGATGCGGTATTTGATCTGCTGACGAATGAAAATGATATTTCCAGGGATCATGTGACAGCATATGCTGAGAAGCACTGCGTATGCCCTTTTGAGATGGGACTGGACGTAACCCTTTGGTCGGATGCGGTCATTTGTGATTATAATTATGTTTTTGACCCGAATGTGTTCTTAAGGCGTTTCTTTATGAATGAGAAACCGTGTGATTATGTATTCTTAATAGATGAGGCACATAACCTGGTGGATCGTGCGAGGGAAATGTACAGTGCTATACTGTATAAGGACGACTTTCTGGAGGTTAAGCGGCTGATCAAGGATAAGAGCTCAAAGCTGTCAAAATTGATTGACTACTGTAATAATGATCTTCTGAAGTTGAAAAGAGACTGCGATGAATTTGAGGTACTGGATAATGTTGATGGTTTTGTGATGCATATAATCAGCATGATGACAGAATATGAGACATTTTTGCAGGAAGGTTTTATCACAGAAGGAAAGGAAGAAATTATCCGACTGTATTTGGATATCCGGCATTTCCTTAATATGTATGAAATCCATGATGATAAATATACGATCTATGCCGATTATGAGGAGGACCGCTTCCGGCTGAAGCTGCAATGCATGGATCCTTCGAAGAATCTGTGGAATTGCATGGAGAAAGGCCGAAGCAGCGTGCTATTTTCTGCAACCCTCCTACCGATTAATTATTACATGGAACAGCTGGGTGGGAAAAAAGAAGAGGATTACGCGGTCTACGCTCCATCCTCCTTCCTGCCGGAGAACCGTCTGATTATGATCGGCAATGACGTCAGTACGAAGTATACCCGCCGTAATGAGAAGGAATACCAGAAAATATATCATTATATTAAAGATTTTACCGAAGCAAGAACAGGTAATTACATGGTGTTCTTCCCTTCCTACCAGATGATGCAGGCAATCGAGGAATTAGCCGCCGGGGAGCTGGAAGGGCTGGTATCGCAAAGCAGCAGTATGACGGAAGAAGAAAAGGAATTATTCTTAGATGAATTTGTTGATGAACCGACAAGCAGCAGAATTGGTTTCTGTGTTATGGGAGGCATTTTCAGTGAGGGAATAGATTTAAAGAATAACAGACTGATCGGTGCAGTCATCGTTGGAACCGGTTTACCGATGGTCTGCAATGAACGGGAGCTGTTCCGGGGATATTTTGATGAGAAGAATGGCAATGGCTTTGACTATGCTTACCTGTATTCCGGTATGAATAAGGTTCTGCAGTCCGCAGGCAGAGTAATCCGGACAAAGGAGGACAGGGGGGCAATTCTTCTTCTGGATGAACGCTTCACACAGAAACAGTATTATAATCTTTTTCCGAAAGAGTGGTTTCCCAACGTCGCTGTAAATCAATATACGATGAAGAACCTGCTTACACAATTCTGGAATTCCATATAAAATAAAAAGGTTAAGGTAGCATCAGCCGAATCCGGCTTATCGTACCTTAACCTTTTTTTAAAAATGCAGATTACTATTTGAAAAACGGTAACTTGTTTCCTTCATAAGAAAATCTTTACCCGTGATTGCACGAAAGATGACATTGATCAGATAGTACAGAAGAGATCCGATTAATCCGCCGATGAAGGCATAGATTAAGTCATCAATATCACAGTATGCGCGCAGGAAGACAAATTGCATTGCTTCAATAAAGAAGGGAAGAAGCAGCAATGCGCATAATCTCGCCAGACGTGCCTGTCTGCGAAGCAACAAGGTGATGTAGAAGCCATATGGCAGGAACACAAGAGTTCGGCTTAGAAGATATGTAATGATATCACTGAGCGGAATGTTGCCATACAGGTAATCTTCGATTTGTGTTGAAAGAATTCCGAAGGGCATGAGATTATAGGTGTCATAAGTGAGAGGGTAAGCCCAGGGGAAGGAATTCTTTACAAAAGCACCGTAGAAGATCACTGACAGGTATATGACAAGGAACAGGATGCTGGTATTTCGGTAAAATTCATTAAAATCATCAACCTTGGTACCATATTCCAGCATATATCGGATAAAGCAATGAAGCAATGGAAGGAACCAGTTAATGACGGCTATTCCAAGCATAATCGAGGAATACGGCAGGAAATCCTGTACATTACCAAAATAAGTTACCACAAGGATGACAAGACTGATAAACAGGGTTAAAAACGAATACTGGAAGCACGCTTCATAGGTAGAGGTCTCTTCCTGAAGAATATGGCAGCAGACGATGGTGATGATGCAGGCTGCACCCCATATGATATAATTTGCCTCAATGAAATAATACGCAGTAAATTGAACCAAAATTGTAAGTACACTTAAAAGGATAATTAACGATGAAGCCTGGATATTCATCCGCCTTTGCATAACAACGCCTTCTTTCCTATAATATCATCCGTATCTGTTCCGGAATGCAGCTAACTTTAATATGCTTGCATATCGCTGGAATTTCACCGTCCGTATGGACAGCAGTAGCATTATTCATGATAATCTCGATGTCAGAACAATGGAAAGCTTCAACCCCTTTATGCTTTATGTGCTTTCCGGTAAATATGGTTGGCAGCAGGGTAAATGCTCTTAAGGTGCTTAACCCATGAACCAGACATACGCTTAGTTTGCCATCACAGGGATCGGCATGAGGAGCCATAAGAAGACCGCCGCCCTCGTATTTGTGAATCATGCTGGAAATGAGCAGTATTTTCTGATATGTACCTTTCTTAACACCATCGACAGTAACGGCAGCATCAATACGTTTTGCTGTTAGCAGCTGCTTGATTGCGATGGCAATATAGACGAATTTGCCTGCACCAAAGCGGTTTAGTCTTTTCTTTAATGGAGAGGATTGTACCTCATTACATACATTAGCATCATACCCCATACCGCTGGAGCAGGAGAATTTTCTGGGAGTAACCTCAGCGTCAATAAATTGTATAATACCATGATCTAAATACTTGAAACGTACGGGCTTAAGAATATTATTAAGAGCCTCAACCGGATTCTTAGGTATCTTAAGACTTCTGGCTAAATCATTGCTGGAGCCGGAAGGGATATAACCAAGGAGAACCTCAGAGTAATTATCAATACCGTTGATTACTTCATTCAAGGTTCCGTCACCGCCAAGAACCACGATATTCTTAATGCCGGCATTCTCTTTGCATATCTGTCTGGTAAGCTCCGTAGCATGTCCCATATATTTTGTAAAGGTTGCTGTATAGGGAACTTCTCTCTTATCCAATTCACTTTTTACGGTCCACCAATACCGGATGCCTCTTCCTGAGCTTGATTTCGGATTTATTATAAAATGATACATATGTATACTTCCTTCGTCAAAAGTTATAGTTAAATATTATATGATAAAGCCTTTATTGTCAATGTTTTCGGAACATTCCTGGCTTTATTGCAGGACAAGGAAAATTTATTTCTATTATCAGGAAAATTTATGGAAGGGATGCTTTCCCTCAGGCATACAGGCACAGAATTGTCCTTACTTCATAATATATATAGAACAACATAATGACCAGTATGTTGCTCATTTATGTTTCAGAGCGATTTCTCATGTTATCAGGTGTATTGGTTACAGAAAATCGCCTAAGTGATTGTGATGCAATCATTGTAAGAAAGGAGTGGCTTAGATATGGATAAGCGGAATTATCATGGCAGTACGGGACGCAAGAGCATGTCCTCGTACAGGCCAAATGATCCTGTTTGCAGCGACATGATCGGTGGATACACTTCGGATGACATGTGCGAAAGAGAAGATTATGAGGGAGCCTTTGACAGATTTCCGATTGGTATGGCCTATGTTCCTTGGCAGCGCTTCAGAAATCTTTATGAGAATGAATTTGTGGCCCTTTCAAGAGGAACAATGTTTAAGGAACTGGATTTAGAATGGCGTGGAAGGAGTTGTAAATGATGGATGGTAATAACAGAGATAAATTATTTGCATGCATAGAAGCAACCAGCTTTGTCTGCGATGAATTAAGATTATTCCTGGATACTCATCCGACAGACAGAGCCGCTTTGGATTATTGGGACAGAGTTTCAAAGGTAAGAAATGAAGCAGTGCGCGAATACACCAAATGTTATGGTCCGATTGAATGGTATCGTGTTGAGAATGATGACAGATGGGCATGGGTTGAGGAACCTTGGCCTTGGGAAGGAAGGTGCTAGTGTATGTGGAGTTATGAAAGGAGATTGCAATTTCCAGTAAAAATCGATGATTGTAACGCGAAGCTTGCACAGGTTATCATGAGCCAATACGGCGGCCCCGATGGGGAAATCGGTGCTTCATTACGTTATCTGTCGCAGCGTTATGCAATGCCCAATAGAAAGGTAGCAGGTGTGTTAACTGATATTGGTACGGAGGAACTTGGGCACATGGAAATCGTTGGTGCTATTGTTCATCAGTTGACAAGAGACCTGACACCTGAGCAGATCGTGGAAGGTGGCTTCCAAAACTATTATGTAGATCATACTCTGGGTATATGGCCAATGGCTGCAGGTGGAATACCATTTTCTTCTACAACATTACAGAGCAAGGGAGAACCGATTGCAGATCTGGTGGAAGATATGGCAGCAGAACAGAAAGCAAGAGTAACCTATGATAATATTCTTCGCTTAATTCATGATCATGATGTATGTGAACCGATCAAATTCTTAAGGGAAAGAGAGATCGTTCACTTCCAGAGATTCGGTGAAGCTCTAAGAATAATCCAGGATGAACTGGACGCAAGGAACTTCTATGCAATTAATCCTGCATTTCCTCCGGATTTCTGCAAATAATTCGTAAGACAAATCGAATAATTTTCCTGCTCCTGCCTGCCGGTTTGGAGCGGATTACATAGAAAACTTTATATTCTGTCGATTTTTGTAATGATAAAATGGTGCGGTCGATTTATGTTTATCAGTAAAATCACGTTTTGAAAACTCGATTAAAGTCCTTTATATAGCCAAGCATTCTCAGCGATTAACAAATCAATGGGCTGATCATCGAAAAGGGATTGATCAGCTAGGGGCTTATCACATTTTCTGCAGATTGGTTTGTTTGAATTATAGATAATCGAATCGCAGTAAATACACTGGGTTTCTTTAAAAACAAACTGCCTGCTATCCTGATCATAAAAGTGCTGATAGATTTTTGTGTCTATATCGGTCATACCATAATTCTTAACACTAAAAAGCCATTTTTCATAAAATTCCTTCGCGTATTTCGCACATTCGAGTGAAATATTAAATAGGTTGGATATTTCCCGGATATTATTTAGCTTCGAAAAATGTAATGCAATGGAAGGACATAGTATGTTGCTGGAAAATAGATTGGCTTCTGTTTCGTTTTCTGTTTTCAATTCAATATGTCCTAATTCATGCATCAAGGAAAAGCGAATTCTTCGTAAGGACTTCTTGTCATTGTAAAAAATGGTGTCACCGATCGTGCAGGAGTCAGGACTGAGTTCCATGCAGGCCTGATATTTTGTTTCAGATAATTGGGAGTACTTTTTGCAAATATAGCCTTTGTCCGAAAGCAGTTGAAAACAATCAAATGGAAGCTGCTTAATATTACACTGTTCATAGATTGAATAAACGGTATACTTTATTCTGTCATAATCCATTTTCTTCTAGCCCTTATCGTCTGATAATATAATCTTTGCCAATTTCATCTTCTCCTGAGGAGTTAAGGAATTCTTACCTCTGGTATAGATCTTAAACATTTCATCATAGGTCATCTGCTGCTCTGCCTTTTTGCTTTCCAGAAGGTCGGAGTTGTTAACTCCGAGCCAATTAGCGATTTGCTGCACTTTGTCCATACGTGGCAGCTTTTGCCCGGTACACCAATTCGATACAGTCGACGAGCTGACGCCGATAAAATCAACGAGATCTTTTTGAGATTTGTTTTTTTCTTCTAACAAGTTTGTCAGGTTTCTTGAAAAGATTTTTCTGATTTCTTCTTCTGACATGGATATCCCACCTTTCATACTGATTATACCACGTAAACACGTGGTTTGCAAGCTAAAAGTGAGCAAAATATACTATGAGATAGTTTTGATTAAACTTACAGCTTGACAACTCGCTGAAAGAGAGTATAATCGATAATACAAATTATTATATGGTAATAAATGTTACAGCAGGAATCAATATATTCAGGTAGATCAGTGTATAGATTATTCAAACGTTAATACCTGCATCACATAGCCAGTTAATGAAGAAAATCTTTGGAACAAATGAGAAGATAAGCGAAATTAGCTCATAAAGAGATATTTTATAAATCAGGTGTTTCAGCTGCAGGAATTATATTGGGAATTATGCGGAAGTACTATGTCAGTACAATAAATGCCTCTAAGCGATAGCATTATGTAATCTATACTTTTGTATGGAATAGGATATCTTTTGCCTTTAAGCTATCCAAAAGAGAGATATTGTCATAAAAATATCTCTATTGGCGAGCTACGTAATAAATTGAGATTGGTTAAGGAGGTGTTTATATGGCATCGGTTGGTATGGAATAAACTAAGAAGGGTAAGGGAGGTTATATAAGAAAAATATTAACAGAGATAATAAAAGTATTTTTATGAAGGAAAAGCATTAACAGTGATATGAAAAGCATTTTAATAAAGGAATAGCATTAACAAAGATATGAAAAGCATTTTAATTAAGAAAAAGTATTAACAAAGATAAGAAAACATTTTAATAAAGGAAAAGCACTAACAAAGATATGAATAGCGTTTTATAAAAGGAAAAGCATTAACAAAGATATGAATAGCGTTTTAATAAAGGAAAAGCATTAACAAAGATATGAATAGCCTTTTAATAAAGGAAAAGCATTAACAAAAATATGAAAGCATTTTAATAATTAAAAAGCATTAACTGTGATATGAAAAGCATTTTAATTAAAGATAATAAAAGATAACTTATAGATAGTTTTTAAATGTGTACGCATTATGGGCAGCGTACCAGATAAGAAAGGATGTTTTAGATGACTGAATATGAATTAAGTCAATACAGAGCAATTAAAAATGAAATTGAAGACCTTAGCTTTCGTATAAAAAGATTAGAAGAAATGGGAGTACCCATGGTTAGTGACAGAGTGAAGGGATCTTCAAAACATTTTCCATATATTGAAAAGCATTTTTATATAACAGGAGTTGATACGGAGGCCAATGAAAGACGTAAGAAATGGATTAATGAACTGCAAAGGAAGCGTAATAGTAAACTGGAAGAACTTCTAGAAATGGAATGTCAGATCCATGACTACATATATACAATACCGGATAGTGAAATCAGACAGATATTTATCTTCCGCTATGTTGATGGTTTATCACAGGAAGAGATCGGAATGAAATTACATATGGATCGAAGCGGAGTGTCAAAGAGGATTACGAAATATCTGGGAGAAGATAAGGGTAAGAATAAGGCTTTAAAAAATACTTAAATGTAATACATATGATTTTATCTGTGATTACTGTAATATGGAAGATTATAAATATAAATACAATAGTTATTATTACAAAGTATCGAGATAAGATTGTTTACAATAAATCAACCCTGCACACAAATCACAGATCAAACTGCTATAATAGTATTATGAAAGATTATGAAGTCATCGTCCGAATCAAGATTACTATATTGATCTAATGAATGATATGTCGTTTGCTGCTTTTATTTATCCAGAAAATAAAGAGGAGGTACTGTATGAACTTCAACAAGCATTAAACCTTTGAGGGTCAACACGCTTTCCTCGGTGCAAGTAAATACCATTGGATCAACTACGATGGCGTTATTAAAATCATTTTCAGATGATTGTGATTAAGCAGCAGTTCATTTACAAGCAGCAGCCTTACCAAAACAAAAGTATCAAATGCTTTTGCCGATTAACACCTTAAAAGATACAGAAGTATACGCTCCTAAATTTAAGAATGGTGAGCAAGTAGCTCTTATTCGGTATCCTCATGGTGGAACATTTGAGATTCCTATCTTAACTGTAAATAATAAACATGCAGACGCTATCGTTATTACCGGCATCAATGATATTTATGGTCAGACACTCGCTCCGGTAGTAAGAAAGTTTACAACAGCTTAATTATGTAATAATTGGGCCCTCTGAAAAATGGGAGTCCTATAAAAAAACATCAAGTAACACAATCAAGTTGTTAAGGTGCGCACCTTTACATATATAACAAAAGTGAAATAACAAGAAACCAAAAAATCATATTTTATTAGGAGGATTTAATCATGGCAAAGCATTATACGTATGTATACATACATCCAACCAAAGGAAAGTGTCAGATTACAGATGGGGGAAGTGGTAAGATTAATCTTAACCATGGACAGATTGTATTCTTTGAAGAAAGTTATGGTACTTACTGGCAGGGTTCAACATATGACCCAGACAGACAACTCTGGTTCACCCACTTAGTTCCGATTTTCAATCCGGTAGGAGTGTATGGATACTATCCGAACAAAGACGGTGTGGGTCTCTACAGCCTTGACTCTGGTTTTACAGGTACATTCATCGCTATGGAGCTGGCTAACTACAAACAGTATGGTGATGCTTGGAGATATGCTCCTGCGGCTGGTAGTATCTACTCAGTTCGTACACAGTATCAAAATGCAGACCTGTACACAGTGTCTGGTGATACATATACCAAGGTAGGTGCATTAAATACAACTGGCCAGAAAGTTATCATCGGTGGAGGTCAGAGTTATGTACCTGCTCAGGCGGACACAGACCTCTTTGGTTGGAAGGGTGCATTACAGAGAATGTGGGGTTACATTCAGCCATCAGGTCAGGTTGTGGAGACATCTGGATATTACATTCAGAACTCCGTGTTAGGTTCCATGGTTGATGCGTATACCCTCAACACGAAGTAACAGTATAATTGTATAATTAACAGAGCCCTCTGAAAAATGGGGGCTCTATTTTGTGCGACAGGCAGTCGCACCAGTCCTAGCTTTTACTAATCGACTATTAACACTTATTAACGTGTGTATAAACCAGTATCTAGGGAATAAAGCAAATAATTTCAACGAGACTGAGCTTGTAATTGTAATTGGCAGTGTGATGCTGATATTGAAAGATTGGCTTTGTAATGGTATAATTTGGATATAAGACATGTATTAAAGGATAAAAAATTCAATAAGTCTAAGTATGTAAAAAGGTAAAGGAGAGATTGTGAAAAAAATAGTTATGGTTAGTACAATATTATTGTTAATTATTTTAACTGGGTGTAGCAATAAGCAAAAAGAAAAAGTAATAGAAAATAACCTTGGTGATGCAAAAGTAACAGTGAGTGCAGTAGATGAAGATGCAGTTATTACAATAAGCGGAAAGAACGCAGGGGATATAATTCACCATATACACACATTCTATAATGGGACTATATGTTATGGTGGATACAAGGATGTAAGTGAAAAAGATCAGTTAGAAATGGCTCGAAAAA
>Ga0207800_1000477_pt1 | contig 11462 bp, 10 predicted proteins | sample LuqExpMetageno11_FD_187769 | JGI IMG/M metagenome (GOLD analysis project Ga0207800, IMG submission 187769) | Tropical forest soil microbial communities from Luquillo Experimental Forest, Puerto Rico - Sample 11 (SPAdes) | ecosystem: Environmental > Terrestrial > Soil > Tropical forest ...
GGGTAGCCCTGACCGTATGTGTCGTTGAACAGCTTCTCGAGCATGTAACGAATATTAAGGCCGCCGCCCAGATTGCCATAGCCCTTGTTAAGCGCCAGCGAGATGCAGTTGCCTGCGTTTACCTGAGAGAACAGGAAAGCGTCTACTTGGTCGAAGAGCATGCCGCAAGCGGTGCCGGGGAACTGTAGAACCATGTTCATGTAGCCTTGGCCGGTGCCGCAGCCTCCTATAACAAAGTCTACCGCCTTCAGGTTCAAAAGCAGCGCAGTGAGGAAACCGGTCTCCATATAGGTTAAATCGGGCTCTCCCTCAATGTTCTTCATGCCGAGGTTATATACCTCATGGCCCATGCCATCCAGTGCCGCTACAACCTCGCTGTTGCGCATTTTTGTGCTTCCTTCTGTGATTACTGCTATTTTCATTCTACTTTTCTCCATTCTGCCTGCAGAAGCGGGCTAAATTTTCTCTATTGAGCCGGTTTCCATAACCGTTTTTACCTGCTCAAAATTCTTTACTGCCGAAGTGGGCCCTACTTGCGACACACACAGTGCCGCGGTCGCGGTGCCAAAGCTGCAGCACTTGCGCAGATCCCAGCCTTGCAGCAAGCCGGCAATAAAGCCGGACATAAAATTATCGCCCGCACCCGTGGTGTCTACCACCTTGCTGGGGATAACCGGAAGATAGAACTCCGTTTCGGCGTTACACACGTAACAGCCCTTCGAGCCAAGCTTTATACCGACATTTTTCGCGCCGCAGCCTAAAAATACCTGAGCAATCTTCTCAGGCTCATTCTCGCCGCTTATCGCCGATGCCTCATCGTAGCTTGGAAAGAAATAATCGGTGTAGGCAAGTGTTTCACGTATGCCGTTAAGGCCGATGCCCATAAGGTCCGCCTTTGTGTCCGCTACGGTGATTACACCCTGCTCCCTGGCTGCTTTAAAGAACGCCGTGGCGCCCTTGCCATCAAACGAAGGCAGACCGAACATACCGCCGATACTGGCTACCTTTGCCCCCGACAGTATCGAGAGTTCTATATCATCAAAACAAAAATCAAAAATGCAACCCTTGTGCGAGCAGAAATGACGCTGCCCGTCGGGCTTGATCATCATTGCGCACACACTGGTGGCCTTCTCCTTATCAATTACGATTCCCGAAAGGTCGATATCCCTGCCGTGATTGCGCAACAAGTCCAGCATGACGGCGCCGAAGTCGTCGTCACCGCGGCGGGAAAGCAGCGCGGTTTTATACCCAAGCCGGGATAGGATGATCGCCTGATTAGCGGCATCACCGCCCGGTAATAGGGTTATGGGTGAAACAGGGCTGAGATCACGTGTAAAAATAGATTCGTCTACGGGGAAAACCGGAAAGTTCACTACGTTCAGTCCGACGCAGACTACATCAACCTTACTCATATTTACCACATCCTTTTATACGCCAAGGCTTACGGGGTACTCATCCATGGCGTCGAGGGTCACACCGGGCATATACTTGGTCGCCTCTGCAAGTACGCGGCTAAAATTGCCGTGCAGGCCGGTGAGGTGATGGATGTACGGCCCAAAGATAAGCTTCTCTTCCCAACGATCCCAGTTGTCGGTCTCAAACCAAACATAGGTACTTTCGGTTTCGGGGCCTTCGGTGCTTTTGCCCTCGCCAACGAGGAGTTTATACTCGTCACCTGTGCCGTCAAAACGGCAAACGGTGATGGGGCCGTCCTTAATGCGCCACTGGCCCTTGCCCATTTCATTGACAAAGCCGGCTACGCCGGGAGCCTTCAGTGCATGCGGGAACGGGCCGCAGTGCCACAGCAACTCTGCGTTGTCGTTCTCGGGATGACGTATGGTAACGTCCGCGAAGAAGGTAATCTGGCGGCCAAGGTCCGCAGCCTGCAGCAGGATTGAGGTGATGGCGCCGAGAACATCTGTCTCGCAGGAAACCGGCAGGCCCTGAGCGGTCAGTTCGCCGTTTACAAAGCAGGGACGGATGCCCACGGTCTGCGGGAAGAGTGTCCAGCACTCGCTGGCAACAGCGTAACAATCGTTTATCTCGGCAAGGGTGCGTATAACGTCTATTAATGCGACAACGCGCTTCACATCGATCTCCTTCATTCTGGAGCAGTCTACGCGCGTGGTAAGCTCTTTGATCTTCTCACGGAATTCGGGGCTGTCCTCTTCGATCATCGCGTTCATACGGTTTACAATCTCATAGAAAGGCTGCGGTACAACCTCTACGTTAAACTTGTTGAAGAGCGCGCTTTCGTCGTACATTACGCTGAAGAAGGGACGGGGACGATTGCCGATCTGCAGAATACGCATCTTTTTGCGGAAGGCCTGTACGATGCTGATGGTCTGCAAAAACTCTACAAAGCCCTTTGAGAAGCGCTCGTCATCGAGGTTGCAATTTACGATGTAGCTGTAAGGTGTCTTGGAACGCAATAGGCCCTTGCTGGTGGCGAACAGGCCGCATTGGGTATCCTGCAGACGGATCTTGCCGGGAACTGGCTTAACATCGCGGGGTCCCCAGAGCAGCACGGGAACCTTTAATTGCTTGGCAATGCGGATGGCGACCTCTTCGGTGCCAAAGTTGCAGTGTGCCAGGAAGATACCGTCTACATCGTTGGCCTTCATCTTGGCGACAACCTTATCTATATCGTCAAGGTTATAAATCAAACCGTTGGGTGCCAGGTCGTTACAATCCACGATCTCTACCATGGGGGGAACCAGTTCATGGATCTTCTTTTCAATGTCGAATTTTGTGTCGATGGGTATCTGCATATCGAATACATTGCGCTTAATCGGTATATATCCGAGCTTTATCTTCTTTTCCTTATACATTATATCATCTCCTGTAATTATTAAAGGCTACCGAAGCCGATACATCGTCAAAGTGCGGTTTGTCAGCTTTGGTAAACTCCTTTAAAATTATTTCCTTGCGCTTGCGAATAAGAGCATATGTTCGCGTACGACCTTCTGCACAACTGCGGTAAGGCCACTTGTGTAGTCAAGGTATGCGCTGTAATCTGCAAAGTGGACCTTGTTAAAGTCCTTTGCCGCCACGTCCATCGCTGTATAGATGTTTACCTTATTGATACCGCAACGAATGGCCTTTACAAAGTCATCATTGCCGATGCCGGAACCTCCGTGAAGAACCAAGCCGCAATCAACCTTGGAACGGATTGCTTCCAAGCGGTTGAAATCAAGCTTCGGCACACCCTTATACTGTCCATGCTGGTTACCGATAGCGATAGCGAGAGCGTCTACCCCCGTACGCTTTACAAAGTCGGCTGCCTGCTCGGGCTTGGTAAAGCCGTCTTCGCTGTTCTCGTCAACACCGACACGACCCACATAGCCAAGCTCGCCTTCTACAGATACGCCCATTGCATGTGCAATTTTTACGATCTGCGCGGTCATTTCAACGTTCTCCTCGTAAGGACGGGATGAACCATCGAACATTACTGAAGAAAAGCCTGCCTTCAGTGCTAACATTACGCCCTCAAAGCTCTTGCCATGGTCGAGATGGATTGCAACCGGGGCCTTTGCTTTCTCAATCATTTTTTTGCAGGCTAAACTCATGCACTCAGCCGAATAATAATTGAGAATAAAGCGCTCGGGCATACCGAACATAACAGGCAGCTCAGTCTCCTGAGAGGCGTTGAAAATAGCTTGAGCAAATTCAAGATTTACGATATTGAACATACCCACACCAACCTGGTGTTTGCGGGAATATTCAACCAATTCCGTTAATGTTGCAGGTAGCATTGATTATTCTCCTTCATTCTTTAAACTATCTATTACTCTGCTGAGATTACGCAGGTGGCCAGAGATTTTCCGGGGAGCGTAACCTCTGCGGTATTGTCGTTAAGCCTTAAGAATACGTTCTTAATATCATTTGTACAGTTTAATACCACCACAACAATCTCGCCGTCTGGGTTCTGGAACGCCGTTGTCTTAACGTCATCGCTAAATGTGCTGTTACCGATGCGAACCGCGCCGCGTTTTATAAACTTACTGAAGTGTGCCACGGAAAAGTAGATCGGCTCAATGCACATGGTATCTGTCTCGGGGTTCACAACAATCTGAGCCTTGCAGCCGTACTCACGGTCGTGGTAAGGACCGCCGTTCTCGTCTACGATCATGTTCCAGACTACCGAAGCAGCCATGTAGTGGTTAAAGTCGTTGATGATCTCGGAGGCATAGATCTCTACACCGTTCCAGCTGCTGTGCGCGCCGGGCGCGGTCTCGCCGCGTGATCCGCCGACGGAGCACTCCGAAAGAATAAGCGGCTTATCCGGGAAGGCCTCGTGAACCATGTCAAGCCCGGCATAGTGGTCGCCGGAATACCAATGGAAGGCGATGCCCCAAATATCCTCTTTGGCGCCTGGCACCATAAAGGAATCACGTGCACGGTCGTATACGCGCTCCTTGTTGTGGTCCCAAATCATGATCTTTACGTCTCCAAAACCTGCTTTTTCAAGCTCGGGTTTTAGATATTTATGCGCAAACACTGCCTCTTCCTCGGCTGTAAATTCGCAGCTCTCCCATGTCTGCCCTGCTTTTGCCTCGTTCTGAACGGTCACGCCAAAGAATTCGATGCCCTCTTTTTTGTATTCGATGAGATACTTTACAAAATACTTTGCCCATGTGCCGTAATACTCGTCCAGCAGGCGTCCGCCGTGGCATATGTCGTTGTTGCTTTTCATCCATGCGGGCGGGCTCCAGGGAGAGGCAAAAAGGTATAAGCCATCCGCAGTCTCCATTGCCGCTTTGATGTATGGGATAATATACTTCCGGTCGCGGTCAATTGAGAAGGTCTTAAGCTCTTTGTCGTTCTCTTCAACATAGGTATACCGGTCCAGTGAGAAATCGCAGGAATGGATATGGGTACGGCAGAAGTTAAAGCCGAGGCCCTTCTCTTTGCTGAAGTAAGCGTCAATAATTTCGCGCTTGTTCTTCTCACTCATCCTGGAGAAGTTGTATGCCGATGTTTCAGTAAATGCGCCGCCGAAACCGATTATTTCCTGATAATGTATCTCGGGGAAGATATTGATCACCATGTTCTCGGTTTCAACATCCTTCTTAAACGACACATTCTGATGTGGTATCAGCATTTTAGCGGCGCCTTCCTGACTCAGTAAAACCTTTGCTTTTTGCATTTCGGAAACTCCTTTCAGATTATGTTTTTATCAGCCCTTTACCGCACCCAATGTCAAACCGCTGACGATATGCTTCTGCAGAACGTTTAAGAACAGCAGTACAGGAATGATCATGAGCACGGAAGCAGCCATGATTAAGCCCCAGTCAGTGTTATTTTCCTGCATGTAGTTATGCAGACCGATAGGCATGGTACGGTAAGCATCTTTCTTAACCAGCAACAATGCTATAAGGAATTCGTTCCAGCAGTTGTTGAACGCGAGGATGGCCGCGGAAGCGATACCCGGTTTAGTTACCGGTAAAACCAGACGGAGTATAACCTGCAAACGGTTACAACCGTCTATACGGCCCGCTTCTTCCATTTCGTACGGCACGCCCTCGATAAAGCTTTGCATCATCATAAGGCTCATAGGCAGCATAAACGCAGGATAAGCCAGAAGCAGGGTATACCATTTGTTTGTTACGCCCATGTTGTTGAAGGTAAGGAACAGCGGGATAACCATCTGCAGTGTGGGAAACATCTGCACCATTAGGATAAATGTGGTGAATAGCTTGATGCCGCGAACCTTGCCGTTATAACGAGCCATCGCGTACCCGCCAAAGACTGCCAATATAACCGAGGTTGTAGCAGTACCGGCTGCAGCCACAAAGCTATTTTTAAAATAATTCAGTACACGGATGTCGCTTAAAACATCTTTATAAAACCCTAACGACCATTCGTCCGGGAAGATGCTCTTTGTGGAATAAAGCGTAGCCTCCGAACGGAAAGAGGTACCCAACATCGCAATAAGCGGAAGCATGGATATCGCCAGCATGAGAGTAAGGATGATATAAGGCGCAAGACCAAGGATTTTACTCAGCGTCTTGGATGTATTATTTTGTCCGATGTTAGTATTCATTCTCCTCACCCCCTATTTCGCACGATTAAGCATTCTAAAGTAAATCGTAGTAACAACCAGCATAAACACAAGCATCAATGTTGCCATCGAGGAAGCGTAGCCAATTGTCATACGAGAGAAGGCCGCGTAGTAAGCCTGAATAGATAATACGTAGGTTGCCTGATTCGGCCCTCCCGAGGTTAGCAGGAATATCGAGTCGAAGCTGTTGAATGTCCAGATAAACGTCAGCGTCGTGCACATAGCGGTTACACCGCGCAGCTGAGGCCAGGTTACATGTCTGAATACCTGCCATGCGTTTGCGCCGTCGATACGCGCCGCTTCTTTTATTTCTTCCGAAACGTTCTGTAAACCAGCAAGAAGAACCAGCGCCATAAACGGATAGTTCTTCCAAGCGTTTACCAGGATAACGGTGATCTTTGCCGCTGCCGGGCTTGAAAGGAAAGCTATCGGTTGAGAAGCGAGGCCCAGAGATTGAAGCATAATGTTGATGATACCTACTTGGTCGTTTAAAGCGTAACGCCAGATGTACGCCGCTACTACTGAGGGAATTACCCAGGGAATCATGAGGAAGGTGCGGAAGATACCGCGGCCTTTGATATTCATATTCATCAGCATGGCAACAATCAAGCCTACAAGATAACTGATAATTACCGTGCCAAGCGTGTAAACTATCGTAAAGATTGCAGTGCTCCAGTACGAATTATCGGTGAACAGATTGATATAGTTTTGTACGCCCACAAATTGTGTAGGACTATCCCCTATTAGACGCCTGTTAGTGAAGCTGAGGCCGATACCTTGAAGCATTGGCCATAATCTTATGGACAAAAGTACTAAGCCAGCCGGCAGAAGGAGCATCCAAGCAAAAAATCGATCACTTTGCGCGAATTTCTTCAACTCCATTCAATGTTCCTCCTTACTTAAAAAAATTTCGGGGCTACGGCTACGGCTGTAGCCCCGGTGGATGTATTACTTCAAATAGTGAACATTTAATTAACCGGCTTAGATTATTTACCGCCGAAATCAGCCATTGCCTTGGTAGCATCATCCTGACGTTTCTGGAGAAGTTGCTCGGCAGAATCGTTTGTGGTAAGGATAGCCTGAGACAGTACAGACCACCAACGCTCAGCATCGTATGCGTTCTGGGTAAGCCAGCTGCTTACGTTGGGTGCGGGGTAAACGAGGGTGTGAATCTTTTCGATGTAGTTGTTCTCGATAAAAGCACGGGTGAAGGGATCAGAAAGTCTTGCGGTGAAACCGGGATCGTTCAGCCAGTCTTTACGTGCAGGCAGTCCGCCCATGGCGGCGTCTTTGTTAGACCACACGGAGATCTGGTTCTCGCACCACCACTTCATAGCAGCCTTGGTAGCCTCGGGGTCTTTAGCCTTACTGTAAGCCATGAGAGCGTTGATAGCAGCTACATAAGCGGTGTCACCCTTCGCGGAGGGGCCTTCGGGGATAGGAAGAAGCGCCCACTTGGAGTCTCCGCCATTAGCGCCAAGCTGGGTTCCAAAGTTACCGCCCATGCCAAGAACCATAGCAACCTTGTCCTGGGTAGCGAGCTGGATAACCTCGGTATTGGTGTAAGCGCTCATGCCTTGGGGCATTAAGCCTTCGGAATTCATCTTGCGGATGAAGTTTACAGCTTCAACGTTCTTCGGGTTGGTCCAGTCGGGAGTCTTGCCGTCCGCAGACCAAACGCCGCTGCCGTTCATAGCAAACCAGAGCATGAACAGAACGTTACCGTCGGAACCTTCGCAAGGATAAGCTAAGCCGTAAGTGCCCTTAGACTTATCGGTGAACTTCTTAGCAGCTTGATACAGCTCATCCCAGGTCTTGGGAGCGGGAATACCAGCTGCATCGAACCAGTCTTTACGGTAAAGCATAAAACGGGGGTCTTCGTTGAAAGGAATACCAACCTGAGCGTTACCAACCTTAAAATAGTTGATAAGGTTCATGTCGTATTTGTCAAGTGTGCCGTCTGCTTTCCATTCGTCAATGATCGAAGAAACATCCATTATTTCGTTCATTGCATAAAACTGGAAGCTCTGGTAGCCGCCGCCGGTACTGAAGTCAGGACCTTCATTTGCAGCGATAGCTGTTGTAAAGGTTTCGTAACGGTTTGCCCACGGAATTCCCTGATACTCGATGGTGATGTTGGGGAGATCCTTGGAGATAGTTGCCGCGTGTTCGGCAGCAATCTTAAAGTAGTTGTCGCCGCCACCCTGCATGTCCCAGAATTTAACTGTTACTGGCTTGCCTGCGGGTGCTTGAGTGCTGGCAGCCTCGCTGCTGGCGGTTGCTGTACTTCCTGCTGGCGTAGCCGTTCCATTGCCGCTGCCGCATGCAGTCAGAGCAACTAACAACTGAGCCGCGAGAAGCACGCCACTAAGAATTACCTTGAATCGTGACATGATTTCATCCTCCTGTTTTTTATTGGGGTTATATTTCATATTTTAGAGAATCACTGGTTTGCTGATGATTCCTAAAACATGATAGCAAAAACAAAACAACCTCATATTATATACACCACATATTTATTTTACACTTTTACTTATTGTAATCTTTTTAAATAATTAATCTTATTAACGTTAGTCAGTCATTTTAACCATTTTTATTAATATGTAATAAATTATAACAATTTTTATGTGCTTTTTTTGTGTATTATGCCCTCTCGTTACGTTTTTCATTATAGCATATCGGTTTTTGCAATGCAATATATTTCTTGAATAATAAATAATGCAATGCTATAATGGTAAAAAGTTAATTATATCTTGTGCATGTGTTAACTAACTGAATTATAGAAAGGATTGGTTTACCTAATGGATGGCGAAAAGAAAGCAGTACTCCAAGCAGCCGCGAAAAAGATTCGTTACCTGCTGATGGACGAACTTGGACATCTGGGTGTCGGGCATGTGGGCGGCAGCCTCTCGATTGCCGACACACTGGCTGTACTTTACTTCGACAAAATGAACATTGATCCGAAGAACCCCAAGATGGAGGGCCGTGACAGGCTCGTACTTTCGAAGGGACATGCGGGCCCCGTGTTATATGCTGCTCTGGCACACCGCGGATATTTCGATACGGAGTTACTGCATACGCTTAATAAGCCTGGCACTTTACTGCCCAGCCACTGCGACATGCTGCGTACCCCCGGTATCGACATGACAGCCGGTTCGCTTGGCCAGGGTATCTCCTGCGCGGTAGGCGTGGCGAAAGCGCTGAAGATTAAGGGCGAAGATTCGTATGTTTACTGCATTATCGGCGACGGTGAGAGCCAGGAAGGGCAGGTATGGGAAGCCTCTATGGCCGCGGCCCAGTTTAAGCTGGATAACCTGATTGTAATGCTTGACTATAATAAGATGCAGATAGATGGCATGGTGGACGATGTAAACTCATTAAGCAACCCCGCCGCTCGCTGGGCTGCTCTGGGCTTTAAAACCTTTGAGGTGGATGGCCATGATGTCGAGGCCATTGCGCAGGCCATAGACAGCGCAAAGAAGATAACCGGAGCGCCCAGCCTGATCGTTTTAAATACTATCAAGGGCAAAGGCGTTTCTTTTGTTGAAAAAGCGGGCTTTGGCTGCCACAACATGACAATCTCCCCCGAGCAGACCCAGCAAGCCCTGCAAGAATTAATGAATGAAGGAGTGAAATGCTAATGTCTCAAAAAGAAATGCGCGTTGTTCTTGCCGAAACGCTTGAAAGGATGATGACTGAAAACGACCGAATTGTTGTTATAGACGCCGACCTGGCCAAGGCCAACGGAACCTTCGCGCTTCGGCAAAGATTCCCCGAAAGAGCACTGGACGTGGGTATTGCCGAGCAGAACATGGCCTCGGTTGCAGCCGGTATGGCCTCCTGCGGGATGATCCCGCTGATCGCAACCTTCACTCCCTTTGCCACCCGCAGAATCTGCGATCAGATTGCCATCTCCATCTGCTATACCAAAAGCAATATTAAGATCATCGGCACCGACCCCGGCCTTACCGCTGAGTTAAACGGCGGTACCCACATGAGCGTGGAGGATATCGGCGTACTGCGCAGCATCCCCGACCTCGTGATCTATGAAGCTGTGGACAATACCCAGCTGGAGCAGGCGCTGCCTCAGATCATCGCCTATGAGGGCCCAGTATACCTGCGTATGTTCCGTAAGGTAATCGGCGATGTATTTAATAAGGAAAGTTATCACTTTGATCTTTTCAAGGCCGATGTTATTCAGGAAGGAGCCGATGTGACCATCTGCGCTTCAGGCTTAATGGTACAGGAGAGCTTGAAGGCGCTTGAGATTTTAAAAAGCGAAAATATCTCCGCCGAGCTTATTAATGTCCATACCATCAAGCCTTTGGATGAAGATACTGTTATCAAGTCCGCTTCTAAGACCGGCGCTGTAGTAACCTGCGAAAACCACAGTGTTATCGGCGGTCTTGGATCCGCGGTGGCGGAAACCTTATCCAAGAAGCTGCCTACACCGATTCGTATGGTAGGTATTCAGGACCGTTTCGGTCAGGTTGGCACCCTTCCCTTTTTAATGGAGGAATACAAAATGACCGCGAACGATATTGTGAAGGCGGTTAAAGAAGCGATTGCCGCTAAGAAGTAATATATTGATAAATATATTTCTGCCGAAGAAGTATTCTTCGGCAGATTTTTTTTATAGGCTTTAGCCTGTTGAGCATGAAGCGAATTTCTCAAAAGAGAAATGAGCTATGCGAAACAAATAAACCACCCGCTATGCGGGTGCGCGACAGATGTTATACAAAAAAGTCACCTTTCCGTTAAAATAGAGTTGTTCAAGCTGCTAAATTAACAAAAGGAAAGGTGACTTAGATGGCAAACAAAGAAAACAGCCTAGCACATACGAAATGGATGTGCAAATATCACATCGTGTTCACTCCAAAGTATAGACGAAAAGTTATATACAATCAATACAAGGAGAGTATACGCGATATTATCAAGCAGTTATGCAATTATAAGGGAGTGGAGATACTTGAAGGGCACCTAATGCCGGATCATATCCACGTATTGGTAAGCATACCGCCAAAGCAAAGTGTATCAAGCTTCATGGGATATCTTAATGGGAAGAGTGCATTAATGATATTCGATAAGCATGCAAACTTAAAGTACAAGTTTGGGAACCGACACTTTTGGGCAGAAGGGTATTATGTAAGTACGGTAGGACTTAATGAAGCAACCATTAGGAAATACATACAGGACCAGGAAAAACAAGATATTATGGTTGATAAGTTGAGTGTAAAAGAATATGAGGATCCCTTCAAGGGATAGCTGGTATTACGTTCGTCCCTTCAGGGGCGGCAAAAGAGGCAACGGCATAGTGGCTTGAACAGATGTGAAAGCCAGCGTCTTTAGGCGCTGGCCGGTAACATCCCCTTATAGGGGTAGAGCAAACCACCCGTTT
>Ga0207800_1000479_pt1 | contig 11452 bp, 8 predicted proteins | sample LuqExpMetageno11_FD_187769 | JGI IMG/M metagenome (GOLD analysis project Ga0207800, IMG submission 187769) | Tropical forest soil microbial communities from Luquillo Experimental Forest, Puerto Rico - Sample 11 (SPAdes) | ecosystem: Environmental > Terrestrial > Soil > Tropical forest ...
ATTCAACAGAATAATATGACTGTAGCGATTCCATCCACGGAACGTACGCTGAACAATGTATCTAACCCGGACTTATCCAGTTTCTTTGCACTGCTGTATCAGAATGGCGGAACTGTATATGATCAGGAAGGAAGAAGTACCTTGATTGATTCTGAAAGCGGTGTGAAAGCTTTTGAGACCTTCACTAAATTATTTACACAATATAAGTTACCAACCATATATGATTTTCCTAACCTTTTCCGATCCGGCCAGATGCCGCTTGGTATAGCGGATTACAGTACCTTCAACACGCTTGTAGTATTCGCTCCGGAAATCAGAGGATTATGGGATTTTACCGTAATACCCGGTACGTTAAAGGAAGATGGTACCATAGACCGCTCCTGTCATACTTCCGGTTCCTGTTCCTTTATGCTGAAGCAGGATAATGAATCTACCAAGAAAAATGCATGGGAATTTATGAAGTGGTGGGTAAGTACTGATACTCAGGTACGTTTCGGACAGGAGATGGAAAGTGTCATGGGTGCTTCTGCCAGATATGCAACCGCCAATGTGAATGCATTTGAACAGCTTTCCTGGAGCAGCAGTCAGTTAGATGTATTAAGGGAACAACGCAAATGGGCTGTTGGACTTCGGGAAGTAGCCGGCGGTTATTATACGGGTAGACATATTACAAACGCAATCCGTAGAGTCATTACTAAAAATGAAGATCCGCGTGAGACACTGTTGGATTATGCAACAACGATTAACGAAGAGATTACAAAGAAGCGTCTGGAATTTGGCTTGGATAACAAATAGGGGGTAAAAGGTGATGAATTTCTTAAAAAAATATCTCAGAAAAAAGAGGAAAGACGCAGCGATTTCTTGGAAAAAGGCAAAAAGTTCAAAAACATATTATTTGTTTCTTGCTCCTTATGCGATTTTATTCACTATGTTTTATATTGTGCCTGTAATAACTTCTCTATGTTTAAGTTTTACTTATTACAATATTTTAGAGCCGCCTAGATTCATCGGATTACAAAATTATATTAACTTACTTTTGGCTGATGATGTATTTTTAATAGCAGTGAAAAACACATTGTTACTCGCAGCCATCACCGGTCCCATTGGATATATGGCAGCATTTATATTCGCATGGTTCATTAATGAGTTGCCAAGATATCTAAGAGCCTTTGCTATCGTAATATTCTATGCGCCTACCATATCCGGTCAGGTATACCTGATCTGGGCAATTATGTTCTCTGGTGATGCTTATGGCTATATTAATGCTTTCCTTATCAAATTTGGATTTATAAGCGCACCTATTTTATGGCTGACGAATCCTAAGTATATGATTATGGTTGTAATCATTGTTACCCTATGGATGAGTCTTGGTACCGGCTTCCTTGCTTTCGTAGCCGGACTGCAGGGTGTTGATAAAGCTCAATATGAAGCTGGATACATAGATGGTATTAAAAACCGCTGGCAGGAACTATGGTATATAACCTTACCAGGCATGAAGCCGATGCTATTATTCGGTGCAGTTATGACGATTACTCAGTCCTTTGGTATTGCGGATGTTCCCATAGCGCTGACAGGCTTCCCTAGTACGGACTATGCGACTCAAACGGTAGTAACCCACTTGGTAGATTACGGTTCGATTCGTTTCGAGATGGGATACGCTTCTGCAATTGCAACACTTCTGTTTATTACCATGATCCTTTGTAACAAGGTAATTCAGGCAATGCTGCGACGCGTTGGAACTTGAGATCATAAAAATGGAGAAAAAGGCTATGAATATGATAAAACATCTTAAGCGAAGTAAACCGAACCGTTCCAAAGGCGGGGATTTTGGAATATATTTTTTACTGATTTTCTTTGGCCTGTTTATGGCCTTCCCTCTGGTATATGCAATCAATAGTGCTTTTAAACCTCTGAATGAGATATTTGTTTATCCGCCAAGATTATTTGTACAGAATCCTACGATGGATAATTTTCAGGATCTATTTGTAATCATGAGTAAATCCTGGGTACCCTTTACTAGATATCTGTTCAATACCGTACTTATCACGGTAGTTGGTACAGCAGGACATATTATTATTGCGTCAATGGGAGCATATGTATTGGCAAAATACGATTTCCCGGGAAGTAAAACTTTTTTTAGCATTGTTATAACCGCCTTAATGTTCAATGGTTATGTTACGGCTATTCCTAATTACCTGGTAATGTCGAAAATCGGCTGGGTTGATACTCCATGGGCAGTTATTATTCCTGCTTTTGCAGCCCCAATGGGATTATTCTTAATGAAGCAGTATATGGAAGGCATTCCTGATGCACTCTTAGAGGCAGCGAAGATAGATGGAGCAAAAGAATGGAGGATTTTCACCAGAATTGTTATGCCAATGGTAAAGCCGGCATGGTTAACATTGATGATTCTATCCATTCAAGCTTTATGGAATACCAAGGCATCGAATTTTATCTATTCTGAAGAATTGAAAACACTGCCATATGCGTTACAACAGATAGTGAATGGCGGTATTGCCAGAGCCGGTGTAGGAGCGGCAGTTTCTTTAGTAATGATGATCGTGCCGATTACCACTTTTATCATAGTAGAAAGTAATATTATTGAAACTATGGCAAGTTCTGGTATTAAGGATTAAGGAGGAAACAATGAGGAGAAAAAGTATAGTAGCTGTTTTTTTCTGCTTCACGGTATTACTACTGTTTCCGTCGATAACAGTACAGGCCGAGAATAATATGTACACCTATACCTATGATTATTGGGGAGTTGAACGAGAATCACCCGATGCTTATGAGGCAGAACGCCTTGTTACCGGAGATGATCTTAGTATCGGAGATTTCAAAGATCCCCAAGGCATGTTTGTAAAGGACAACCGAATCTATATCTGTGATACGGGTAATAATAGAATTGTTATCCTGGAAAAGGTAAATGATGAAATTACACTGATCGATCAATTTAGTGAATTCACTGGAGATACAGCAGTCAACACATTTTCCGGTCCTCAGGATATCTATGTAACTGACAGTGGTGACATGTATATCTGTGATACGAACAATCAGAGAGTGGTTCAATTAAGCTCCGATAAAAAATTCATTAAGGCAATGGTTCGCCCGGTTGACGAAACAGTCGATCAGAAATCGGACTTCCTTCCGCTTAAGGTTGTTGCAGATAAGTCAGGCAGAATAATAGTCCTGGTTAAAAATTATAATAAGGGTTTTGTTGAATACAAGAATAATGGTGATTTCGCTGGATTCATCGGAGCGAACGAAGTTAAGTTCAATATGACGGATTATATATGGAAGATGATATCGACAAAAGCCCAGCGTGCCCAGATGAAACAATTTGTTCCTACAGAATATAACAATCTTTCTTTGGATCAGGATGGTTTCATTTACTGTACGACATCTGTATTTAAAGAAAATGAATTAAAGTCTGATAAGGCAAAACCCATCCGTAAGTTGAATGCTATGGGTACTGACATTCTGATTAAAAATGGCTTTTATCCGCCGATTGGTGATGTCTGGTGGGGTAGTGCAGGTGGTGTATCCGGTACTTCCAAGTTAATTGACGTAACAGCTATGGATAATGATACCTATTACGCCCTGGACAGAACAAGAGGCAGAATTTTCGGATATGATTCCCAGGGTAATCTTATCTATGCTTTCGGAAGCCTTGGCAATAAATTAGGTTATTATCAATTTCCTACTGCTTTAGATCATATGGGTAATGATTTACTGGTTCTGGATTCCAAATTTGCAGGTATTACTGTTCTTACTCTGACACCCTATGGTGAATTGATTAATAAGGCCTTGGCAGAATATAAAAAAGGTAATTATGATCAATCAGCTCAATATTGGGAACAGGTAATAATGCAGAACGGTAATGATGATATGGCCTATATCGGTATTGGACGCTCCCTGCTTAGACAGGGAGAATATAAAAAAGCAATGGAGTATTTTAAACTGAAATACGACGACGATAATTATTCGAAAGCCTTCCAGCTTTATCGTAAGCAATGGATTGAGAAAAATATTGGATGGATTATGACAATATTCTTCGGATTAATTATAATTCCATCGCTAGTTGGCTTCATAAAGAAAATAAAAAGAGAGGTGGATGAAGCTTGAAAATAGCCACTTATGTGAATAAACAAAATGTGATTCATATAGGAAAGACGCTGCGTTATTCTTTATATGTTATTACACATCCACTGGATGGTTTTTGGGATTTAACCCATGAAAAAAGAGGTTCCATCGCAGCAGCAAACATAATTATTTTTATGGCCCTGCTTACAACTGTTTATAAACTGCAATTCACCAGCTTTTTATTTAATAAGATTATTTGGGAATATGAAAAAGTTACCATAGATATATTAGGATTTATCATGCCTATCATGCTTGGCTGTATAGCAAATTGGGCTCTGACTACTCTTTTCGATGGAAAAGGTACCATGAAGCAGATTTATATGGCGATTGGTTATGCTCTAACACCCTATGTAATCATCCAGCTTCCCATGATATTTATCAGCAATCTGATGACCGTAGAAGAAGGAGCATTCTATTATTATATCAACACCTTTTCTGAATTATGGTGTGGACTGCTGATCATCAGTGCGGTGATGATGATACATGATTATTCCTTAGGAAAAACTTTATTAACAATTATAGCAACGATAGCAGGCATGATACTGATTGTATTTATTCTTCTTCTGTTTTTTAGTTTGGTTACTGATGCTTTTGCGTATTTTATTTCTTTATATAAAGAAATAGCTTTTCGCTTTTACTGATAAGGAGATTAGTATGAAACGATTTATTAAATTAGGCTTATTCCTTGTATCATCAGTATTATTGACCGGATGTGCAAAAGATGAAGTGCAGAACAAGGTTATAGATACTTATGTTTATGTACAGGATAAAGACTCCTATGTTCTTGAAAATGATAATTTAAAGCTTACACTGGATCCGAAAACGACATATTTTCAAGTATTAGATAAAGCAAACAATTCAACCTGGGATTCCAATCCGGCAGATGCGGCAGATGATGCCTTGGCAGATGACCAAAGTATAAAATACCTTCAGTCAACTCTTATGATTGAATATTGTGATGATGCAGGAATCAAAGCTATTTATAACAATTTTGAGTACAGTATCAACAAACAGATTTATACGGTAGAGCAGGGTGAAGATTATATTAAGGTGAATTACACCATTGGAGATGTGCAGAAGAAGTTTGTACTGCCTACAGCAATACCTGAATCCAGACTAAAGATATTTATGGATAAGATGGATGCCAGTGCCAAAAGGAAGATTAATGACTATTACCGAAAGATAGACATTAATAACCTTCGTGCGGAAGACAATAAATCGGAACTGCTGTCACAATATCCGGACCTGGAAAAGGAATGTGTCTATGTTCTTCGTGATGGTACACAGGATTACTTGAAAGTAAAGATAGAAACCATTTTTGCAGATGCAGGCTATACGCAGGCAGATTATGAGGCGGATGAAGCCAGATATTCGAAGCAAAGCTTAGAGGATAATCCTTACTTTGATATATCAGTAGTTTACCGTTTGGATGGTAATGATCTGGTGGTAGAGCTTCCCTTTGAGGATATGGAATGGAATGATACGTATCCTTTAACTAAGATTAAAGTGCTGCCTTATATGGGAGCCGGAAGCGTTAATGATGAAGGGTTCCTCCTGGTACCAGAAGGAAATGGCGGTATCATAAACTTTAATAACGGTAAAAGTGAGCAAAGCTCCTACTATACGCAGGTATATGGCTGGGATTATGGTATACAGAGAGATTCAGTCATTGACGAGAGCAGAGCCGCTTTCCCTGTCTTTGGTATCTCAAAAAATGGAAGTTCCATGCTGTGTATTCTTGAGGATTATGGATGCGTAGCAACGATTGAGGCAGATGTCAGTGGCAGAAATCATAGTTACAATTACGCTGATGCTACCTACACGACCTTACATTCGTCTTCCTTGAGTGTATCCGCCAAAACTGACAAATCAGTTATGGTATATGAAGCTAAAAAGCCTACGGGAGAAATAAAGCAAAGATATCGATTCCTGGGTACAAGCAGCTATCCATCAATGGCTGGAGCCTATCGTGACTATCTGATGAAGAAATACCCTGAGTTACAGAAAAAAGAGGAAACAAGTACACCTGTTAATATTACCTTAGTCGGTGCTGTTGATGAAAAGAAGCAGCGATTAGGAATACCGGTAGCGGTGCCCGTTAAATTAACCTCTTATCAGGATGCTTATAATATCCTGAATGATTTAAAGGAAACAGGATATAAAAATCTCTCGATACGATACAGCGGCTGGATGAATGGGGGAATTAAGCAAAGTATACCCAGTACAATTAAGACAATCTCCGAGCTTGGAAGTAAAAGTAAGCTTAAAAAATTCTTAAACTTAGCAAATGAATCAGGGGTACCGGTTTATCTGGAGGGAATGGTTGAGAATGCCTATAATAAAGGAATATTTGATGGATTTGTCATTAATCGGGATGTTGCAAAATACTCCAGCAGACAAGAAGTAAAGCTTTATGATTTCTCTCCTATTTATTATGGAATAGAAGACTGGAATGCTTGCTATTATCTGCTAAAACCCCAGCTCGCGATAGATTTAATACAGAATCTGGCTGACTACGCACAGAAATATTCAGCCCAGGTAGCATTCACCGATGTTGGAAATCTGGTTAGCGCAGATTATAATCCTAAAAACCTGGTAACCAGACAGCAGGTGATTGACATGCAGCAGCAGGAATTAGAAAAGGTTGCTTCAGCAGGAACAGTAATTATGGTAAATAAGGGCAATGATTATACTTTGCCTTATGTTGACTACATCAGTGATATGAATTTGAGCGGAAGTAAGTACCAAATCATTGATTATATGGTTCCCTTTTATACAATGGCAATTCATGGCTTAATAGATTATTCTGGAACCTCCTTGAATCTTTCCGGAGACTATCAGAAAGAAATCCTAGAAAGTGCAGAATCAGGTGCCGGATTATCCTTTACCTTTATGAAGGAAAGTACTTTTGATTTGCAAAATTCTAATTATACCTATTTATTTGGTGCGAATTATGATGAGTGGAAAGACGAGGCGTATGCTATTTATAGCAGATATGAAGCTGAGTTAGGTCATTGCTTCAATCAGTATATTACGGATCATGAGCGTCTGGCGGATGGAGTATTCGTTACCAGTTATGAGGATGGAACTAAGGTATATGTCAATTACAATACAACGGACTATGTCAATGGTGATATCACTGTACCGGCGAGAGACTACAAGGTAGAAGGGAGATAACGATATGGCTGGGAAAAAGCATAAGGATTTACAGGCAAAGAAGGCGGTAACAGGATATCTGTTTATTCTTCCTTTTATTATCGGTTTTTTAGCATTCATGATTGTACCACTGATTGAATCATTACGTATGAGTTTCAGTAACGTAGTGGTGGGTGCTGGTAATGGCGGCTTTGTCATGAAGTACATAGGTATAGCTAACTATGTAAAAGCTTTTACCGTCGATCCGGATTTTAACCGTTGGCTGACAGAGGAGCTGACGCGGATGGCTATTCAAGTACCTACTACCTTAGTCGTTAGCTTTTTTATGGCACTGCTTCTGAATCAATCCTTTAAAGGAAGAGGACTTGTCCGGGCAATATTTTTCCTTCCTGTTATCCTTTCTTCGGGAGTACTCGTAGGATTGGAATATAACAATAGCTTGTTAGCAGGAATGCAGGATTATATCCAGAAAAATACGCAATCGACAAATATTACGGCTGTGCTGGAAGAAATACTATCCAATAGCGGTTTTGGTCACAGATTTCTTGAGGGTGTCTTTTCCATAGTTAATAATGTATATAACGTTGTTATTGCTTCCGGTATACAGATCATCATTTTCCTTTCAGGCTTGCAGACGATATCAAAAAGCATGTATGAAGCTGCAATTATCGAAGGGTGTACCGCCTGGGAAAGCTTTTGGAAGATAACATTGCCAATGGTAAGTTCGGTAATACTGGTTAATGTGATCTATACGATCATTGATTTCTTTATGAAAACAGATAGCCGGATCATGAATAAAATAACTGAAACTATGATATCCAAGATGGATTATGGCTTCAGCTCGGCAATGGCCTGGAGCTATTTTGTAGCGGTTATTCTCATCATAGGTGTATTTAGCGCTATTACTTCAAGGTGGGTGTACTATTATGAATAAGAAGATTAGAGAAAGATGGAAAGATGCAATCGAAAGGAATAGAAAATCAGGAGGTTATCTTCTGAAAAAAACAGTATCCAGAAAAACCTATCAGATACTGAGAGCAATATTGTTATTCGGTCTGTGCTTCCTGATATTACAGCCACTCTTAAATAAAATCTCAGTAAGCTTTATGAAGGAAAATGATTTATATGATCCCACAATCATCGTTGTGCCAAGAAATTTCACTACAGAAAACTATAGGCTTGTCAGCCATCTGATCAGTTTTTGGAAAGCATTAGCTAATTCCATTGGCATTTCCACTATGGCCAGCGTAATACAGGTAGCTTTCTGTACTATTGTAGGTTATGGCTTCGCAAGATTTAAATTTCCGTTAAAAAGGTTTTGGTTTGCTTGTGTTCTGCTGGTAATTATCGTTCCGCCGCAGACCATAATGTCATCCTTATACTTGAATTTCCGTTTCTTTGATATTTTTGGCATATTTAAATTGATGCTCGGACATAGCTTAAATCTTCAGAATTCTGTTATTCCATATATTCTGCTTTGTATGACCGGTATGGGATTGAAGAGTGGATTATACATATTTCTGATCAGACAGTATTTTAGAGGAATTCCGAAGGAATTAGAAGAAGCTGCTTATGTTGACGGTTGTGGTAACTTTTCAACCTTTCTCAAGATTATGCTGCCGGATGCCACTCCAATATTAACTTCCTGCTTTTTATTTGCTTTTGTGTGGCAATGGACAGATTCCTACTACTCTAAAATGTTTGTCGGTAATATCACGTTATTATCAAACCGACTGACAGCAATAACCAGCTTATTAACAGATTATCTGCAAGTAATCAATGGAACAGGAAGTAAACCATCGATTGCTTACGGGCAGATGATGATTTCTACCGGTATGATTATGGCTATTATACCACTTCTATTGATTTATATCGTAGCTCAGAAGGGATTTGTGGAAAGCTTAAGTCAATCAGGATTAAAAATGTAGTAAAAATAAACGATAGAAAAGTGCATGACACTTTACTATAAAATAATGAATCTTTTAAGGAGGAAAGTATTATGAAAAAAAGCTTTATATCAGTTGTTATGGTTTTAGCTTTATGTATTACTTCGTTCACCGGTTGTGGGAAACAAACGGAGGATACAAGTAACACCGGAAGCACCGTGGCTCCTACCGCTGCTGGCACGCAGGAAGCAGCAGTTACAACAGCACCGACAGTAACAGAGGAACCGGCAATGGATCTTGGTGGTATGGAAATAGTTATTGGTGACTGGTGGTCTCCGGCTGAAGAGGCAGCGCCTACCACTGCTAAGGAAGAAGCAACCCAGGCATATCATAAGATGATTCAAGAGAAATATAACTTCAAAATGAAGCAGGTTGCAGTAGCTGACTGGGGTACAATGCAGGAAACCTTTACTACCGGCGCAATGGCTGGAACTCCTGCAGCGCAAGTATTCCTTTTAGGCCAGAGCTGGGTAGCTCAGCCTTTAGCAAACGGCTTATTATATGATTTATCTACATTAAAAAACTTTGACTTTACACAAAGTAAATGGAATCAGGCAGTTATCGGTGAAATGACGTTTGGAAATTCTATTTATGGTATGGCATCAGGTAAAGCTGAACCGAAGCTTGGTGTATTCTGGAATAAGAGATTATACCAGGAAGCAGGACTTGACCCGAATCTGCCTTATGATTTACAGGCAAGTGGTGATTGGACCTGGGATAAATTCGAAGAGTTAAGTAAGCAGTTAACCATCGATACCAATAATGACGGCACACCTGATACCTATGCAACTGCAAGCTTCTCAGCCGACTTTTTTGCAGGTGCGATCTATAGTAACGATGCCCGTTATATTGGCAGAGATGCAAATGGTAAGTTCTACAATGCAACAACTGAGCCTAACTTCTTAGAATCAGCACAGTGGGTTGTAAATCATATTCAGTCAGGATACGAGATGCCCGCACCGGAAGGAGCTAACTGGGATTGGTTTGTCGCTGCATTCCATGATGCTAAGGTTGCTATGACATTTGCAGAAGAATACAAAGTTGGAACATGGGCAGACATGAAGGATGACTGGGGCTTTGTACTATGTCCTAAGGGAACTAAGAGTAATAATAATTATGAGACTTACTTTAATGATAATATCGCTGTTATTCCTTCCTGCTATGATGCTGAGACAGCAGCAAAGATAGCATTCGCATATAACTTATGGACTAATCCGACCCCTGGTTATGAAGATGATGCAGAAGCATGGAAAGATTCCTATTATACGAAATTCCGTGATGAAAGAGCAGTTGATGAAACATTAACTATGATGTATGATACAGCTACTGTAAATACAGAGTATTCTCCTTTCGTATATGGAGTAGATTTAGGTAACTTCTTATGGGATACCTATGCTTTAACTAAAACACCTCAAGAGAAGATTGATGAAGTTACAGGTATTTGGCAGTCTCTGATTGATGACGCTAATAAATAATGAGTTGAAATAATGATTTGAAATAATGAAAAAAGGGGAGCCTCTATACCACCTCCCCTTTTTTTTACCAGAATAAAGGATTGGTTTGATAATACATCTTGCGATATCTGTTGGGGCCAACCGATTCGAAATAGTAAGGAGGATGATATGAAAATGCTTCTTAAGAGCAGACGTGTAATGATCATTTGTTTTATTCTTTGTTCCATGATTGCCTTCATATCCTGTGGGAAAGCCGAGGATAAAACACAAGAAAAGGAAACAATAACGAATGTACCAGCTGATGATAGTAGTAATTCGGAAATTACGAATGCTCCTCAGGATACGGATGATAACACAGCTACCGAACCTGTAGTCACAAATCCGGTGGAAACGAAAGCCTACGCAGAGACCTATAAGGAAGCTGGAGAATTACCCAGTCTGGCAGAAGTATACAAGGATAAGTTTCGTGTCGGAGTAGCTTTGTCAAAGATGGATATCGAAAATACAAAGAAAGCACAATTAGTTGCTTCCCAATTTAGCAGTATTACCTGTGAGAATGAAATGAAAGCGGATTTTACTTTGGACAGAGCAGCAACTCTTGCTGCTGGCGATGAGGAGTGCCCTGTTGTTAATATGAAAAATGCAGATACTGCATTAACCTTTGCGAAAGAGAATGGACTTCAAATGCGCGGACACACACTGGTCTGGCATTCGCAAACCCCAAGATGGCTTTTCACGGTAGGCTATGATGAT
>Ga0207800_1000482_pt1 | contig 11407 bp, 12 predicted proteins | sample LuqExpMetageno11_FD_187769 | JGI IMG/M metagenome (GOLD analysis project Ga0207800, IMG submission 187769) | Tropical forest soil microbial communities from Luquillo Experimental Forest, Puerto Rico - Sample 11 (SPAdes) | ecosystem: Environmental > Terrestrial > Soil > Tropical forest ...
GTATCCAATTCCACATTCATCAAATGCCAGCTGGCAATTCATTTCGTTAATACGATTTCGGATTAATTCAAGCGTTGCTTCCTTAAGGCTTGAAAAGTCATTCATTTCAATTACCAGATTCTGAAATAACGAGCTGTATTCCTGGGATAAAATACGATAATCCTCATCAGACAGCTGACAGCTGGAGATACTATTTATAAAGAGCTTCTTATTTTGAAAAACATCGGGGTATTCCTTCATGATTTTCAAGGTATTAAATAAAGTCAGCTTTTCAATATCATATAAACGGTTTTCCTTGGCTGCCAGATCAAGGATTTCCATAGGTACCATACCGATGCTTTCCGGGTCCGTTCTCATCAAGGCTTCAAAGGCAAATATTTCACCGGTTTTTGCATTAATGATTGGCTGAAAATAATAATGGAACAGGTTTTCATCTAATAAATTATGGAACTGTTGAAGCTTGAAAGCACTGATACCATAGCTTTTTTTGAAGAAATACTCTTCCAGATGATTTACAACAACCAAATTCCTGACACAAAACATCGCAGTATGTAGTATAAGTATGATTTCTATTAAAATCAATATCAGGAGTACAAGCCGGGATTGTTTCGTATTAAGAATGGCCGTAAGAAAAGCGAGAATCAGGACGAGTACATCCAGAGAAAACCAGATTATGATCTGCCTGCTGCGTTTATGATGATCCATGAATTGATGTAATCTTTTTTGCATAACTACTCCTATCATCTTAATAGTTTGTTTAAGAAAAATCGAAGTTGAAAAATGCCAGCCAACCCGTAGTAATATAATGCAGTACAGCAAAATTGCTAATATTTTATAAGTATACGATTATACCTAAATATTGTCAACATGAATAGACCACATGTCCTATGGCATAATACCTATTCCAGAACAAATGTTTGAATAATATTTGACTTTCTGGTACATATTTGATAGAATAAAAACAGAACAAATGTTTGATAATAGGAGTGTATATCATGGTCATTCAGGAGAATATGTCAGTCCAGAGAAAACTTGAAATCTTGTCAGATGCAGCGAAATATGATGTCGCCTGTACCTCAAGCGGTGTCGACCGCAAGGGTAATGGCACCAGTATGGGTAACAGTGTTGCTGGCGGTATCTGTCATACGTTTTCAGCAGACGGAAGATGTATCTCTCTTCTGAAGGTCCTTTATACGAATGAATGCATTTTTGATTGTAAATATTGCGCCAACCGATCCTCCAACGATGTCGTTCGTGCGTCCTTCACACCGCAGGAGATAAGTGAGCTTACGATGGAGTTTTACCGAAGGAATTATATCGAAGGATTATTTTTAAGCTCAGGGATTTTAGTCAGTCCGAACCATACCATGGAATTAATACTGGAAGCCTTGCGGTTGCTTCGGGAGGTACATCATTTTAACGGATATATCCATTGTAAAGCAATTCCAGGGGCAGATCCTGCTCTAATAGAGATGCTGGGATGGTATACCGACAGGATGAGTGTCAATCTCGAGCTGCCGACCGCTGATAGCCTGAAGGAACTGGCTCCTCATAAAAGCCGCAAGAATATCCTAAAGCCGATCCGTCAGATCCAATTAGGCAGGAAGAGCAATCGGGAGTTTCTGGGACTGCCCGATCATAAGCAGCCGCCAAAGAAGATTATTACCGGGCATGATGATCATGATATGAAAGAAATAATTACCACGAATACAGGACTTGTACCATATCAGAGAAAGCCCGTGATCAACCGCTCGTTTGTTCCCGCCGGCCAAAGTACTCAGATGATTATCGGAGCGACACAGGAAAGTGATTATCAGATAATGACAGTGGCTGAAGCTCTTTATGATAATTTTGATTTAAAGCGGGTTTTCTATTCCGCATTTATGAATGTGAACCAGGATACCAGACTCCCATCTACGGAGGCAGGCCCGCCACTGCTTCGGGAACACAGACTTTATCAGGCGGACTGGCTGCTTCGGTTTTATGGCTTCCAGACGATGGAATTGCTGGATGAGAAGCATCCGAATTTCAACGTACTTTTAGATCCCAAGTGTGACTGGGCCCTCCGCCACCTTGAGCTTTTTCCGGTTGAGGTGAATAAAGCAGATTATTACACTTTACTCCGGGTTCCGGGCATTGGTACCAACTCAGCGCAGCGCATTATTATGGCAAGAAAAAGTGTTGTACTTGATTTTAATGACTTAAAGCGGATGGGGATAGTTTTAAAAAGAGCCATCTATTTTATTACCTGCAGCGGCAGAATGATGTATTCGATTCATATTGAAGAGAATTTCATAACCAGACAGTTGATTGCCCTGAAGGATCAGCTTCCCATTGGAATAGATAAGAGCATTACGTATCAGCAGCTATCCTTGTTTGATGATGTCAATTTTCAGTCAGATGCCAGGAATATGGTAAGAATGGCTAATATATAGTACAGGTTATGGCAGTTTGGAGTTTTATTTATAGGAGTTGATGACAGATGATTACAAAACGGATATATCTTTGTGACGATAGCATTGATGGAATATTTACCGCGATATATCTGGCATGGAGTTCAAGATACGGGCATTCGAATATCAAAATTGAAGAGAAAAGTGAAGGCAGTAAATATTCTAATATTGAGTTGTTTGCAGATTACATTGTGACAGATACGGATTATACTCTTGCCGATAAGGTATCCAAGTCAATCAAGGATAAGATTTCAGAAGAAGCATATGAGATGGCTTGCGGGGTAGCTTTGTCCGATCATCAAGGTAAAGCTGACCTGATTTACCGGTTCCTGATCCTTGGTTTTTCCGTGGGCAGCAGTATAACGGAGCATTTAAGCAATGAGGTTGTTAATCAGGTTTTCCGAGTGAATAAGTATGTGAATAATGAAGCACACCATCTTTTCGGTTTTGTGCGTTTTTCAGAACAGGAGAATGGCTTATTAACATCAGTCATCCATCCGAAGAACAATGTACTGACCTTAATAACACCCCATTTCGCAGATCGGCTGCCGCAGGAAAGATTTCTGATATATGATGGTAACCGAAAGCTTGCAACCTTTCATATCCCAGGCAATTCGTGGATTCTTGCGCAGGTTCCTGAGATTGACCAGGCTCGCTTAGACGAGATAACCATTAAAGAAGATGAATATCGCGATTTATGGAAAGCTTTTTTTGATCATATAGCAATTAAGGAAAGAATAAATCCTAAGCTTCAGCGTAATAATCTGCCGCTGCGCTTCCGCGGGGATATGACAGAATTCCAGAATACCAAATAAAATAATGATAAAATATCATAAAAATCAATGAAAAACTTTGAAATATAATCCAGGATTAACTGAAAACACATTTAAAAATATGCATAATTCATTTTAACAGAGAGATACTAAGCATGTAATATGATAAAATTTTATAGGAGGAGTATCATGAGAAAGAAACTGGCTATGTTAGTATGTATATGCTTAGCAGCATCTTTAGTTTTCAGTGCATGTGCTACAACCACAAAGAAGAATACTACAACCAACAAAACAACAACTATACCAACTGTTACCCCTAGACCTACAACAGGTACAACCGGAACAACTGGAACAACTGGAACGACAGGTACAACAGGAACGACAGGTACAACAGGAATGACCGGAACAACCGGAACAACTGGAACTACAGGAACAACTGGAACTACCGGAACAACTGGAACTACAGGTACAACTGGAACGACAGGAACGACAGGTACGACTAACAGAACGACCGGAACAACAGGAACTACAGGAACTACAGGTACAACCGGAACAACCGGAACTGGTACAACTGCAACTGGTACAGGAACAGGTACAACTGCAACTGGTACTGGAACAAGATAATACCATTTATAAAGAATAGGCAGGGTCATTTGATTTGTCCCTGCCTATATTTTTATTCATGATTAGGGAATTGGCTCGCTAATTCTATTTTGTTTTTTTGTTTTTTGCACATGTTTTGCATATTCCACTGATCTGTATCTGATGTTCTTTAATGATAAAGCCTTCTTCCTCCATGGCATTTTCGAGCTCATGAATTGGGCATAACGGTAGATGAAATACTTTCTTGCAGTCATCACATATAACAAAGTGTTTATGTTCATTTTTGGTAGCCTTGATTCTATAAAATACTTCGCTGTCATTCAGATGATACTTATCGATTAAATCCTGGCTTAGGAGAGAGTCAATATTACGATATATCGTGGATTTTGCAATCCTGGGCAGCTGAATTATGATCTGAGTGTATATTTCGTTAATCGATAAAGGACGATCAGCTTCCTTAAGAATTGTTAATATGATTTGTTTTTGTTTGGTGTTTCTCTGGCTCTCCATGCCGTACCCCTTTCTTCGGATTTACTTATGAAAATATTATTTCATATTTATAACAGTTATGGTTATTTCTGAATGTTTCACCATACCGATGCATTCCTACCCGCTCTGCCAGATGAATGGAACGATCATTGTCAGTATCGATGACTGCGACAATTCTATGAATATGCAATTCGCTATAACAGTACTTTATAATTTCGGATACGAATTCATAGGCATAACCATATCCCTGGTATTTTTTATCCAGAAGATATCCGATTTCATAAATATTCTCGCCATCCAGCTGTTTGAATTCAATTCCGCAGCGTCCAATCAAGCATTGCTTGCTTTTGAGATAGATTCCCCATAAACCAAAGCCATAAAAATGATAGATATTTTCAATATAAGTCTTATGCTTTTCTCTCTCCTCATCGAGGTTGCCGCTAAAGCCTTCGATATATTGTCTGTTATCCGGTGACTGGCAGATTCGATACATTTCATCATAGTCCTCTAAGGGAATTTCTTTAACGATACAATGCTCTGTTATCAGGATGGATACCGGCTCCATATGGGAATATTGATATACCTGATTGACGAATGGATAATCTACCTCATCAAATCCTTCGACTAACATATCAGCTTTTCTTAGATCCTGGTTGCCAGAATTAGGATTAATAAATCCGATGCAAGCCATTCTTGCAGCCGCAGCGGCAGTAACGCCATGATGAGAATCTTCGATTACAAGGCATTCGTCAGGCTTCACATCCAAGCGTTCGGCCGCTAATAAAAAGATATCCGGTGCTGGCTTTGGATGAGCTACCATGGAACCGGATACATAACCTTGAAAATACCTTTTGATCTGAAGGGATTCCATGACCTCTTCGATAGCAGCTGCCGGAGAGGAGGAGGCAATGATTAATTTGGTTCCGTTCTCGTGCAGATTTTTCATTAGATCAATGATATAGGGAATAACGATATGGCCTTCTTCCCTAAGAAGCTTATCCTTCATATCATCATTCGCTTTCCATAATTCATCCGGTGTAGCCTGTATATGAAAATCTTCAATCATTTTCTGACACATATAATAAGTTGTACTTCCGATAAATTTCTGAAGATAATCCATCGAAACATCAACGTTGTATTGCTTTAGGGCTAGAATGGCGGCTTTTGCGTGCATCGGTTCACTGTCGATGATAACGCCGTCCATATCGAATACAACTGCTTTTAACAAAGATAAATCCTCCATTCATGAAAATAACTATAGTATACATCTTTTCTTATAGCCTTTCAAGCCAGCAAATATCATTACTTAATCGCCTTCAGGGCAAATGTCGGTTGAAGTTGGCGGCAGTGATTGATATAATATAATTTGAATAACTGAAATTACATCGGATAAATAATGAAAAAAGCGGATGTATAATACAATCCGCTAGTTTCGATTTAATACTTTTTCAAAGAAGAGTCCGGCCAAAAACCATGCCGGTGCATAATCAAGTCTTACAACTCCTTTGTAATTTAATTTAGCTTTGCTGTAATCCCAAGGACATGCACCAAATTTTTTCAGAATTACACCACTGGCGAATTCTGCAGAATAGATTAATAGTGCGTAAACACCTCCTCGAAGCAGTGCATTCTTGCTTTTCAGCTTATTACAGACAGGGGTCAGACATGCAGCCATTCCGTAGATGGGAAACATCCATACGGAGGTATGGCAGGTGAGCGTCTTGTCCGTGTGTTTACGAACAGAATCAAAGCCTGTCCAAAGACATTCCATGCACCAACCGCTAAGTCCACAGATAAAAAAATTTTTAACGAAACATTTTACCATAATCATAGTATATACAGTTGCAATCCTGCTATTCGGAAATGATAACTTAATTATCGTTAATCATCAGGATAAACAGGCATCTGAAGAAAGAAGGATTTTATGGAAATTGAACGCAAATACGAAGTGAATAAATTACCAGGTGATTTATCGCAGTATAAATTTAAGAAAATTGAGCAAGGTTATTTATGTCATAATCCAACAATCAGAATTCGCAAATCCAATGATGATTATATTCTTACTTATAAATCAAAGCTTGGGCTTCAAAAAGTAGAAGAAGGCAGTGCCTTAATTCATCACGAGGTAGAGCTTCCCCTAACCCAGGAAGCCTTTGAGGTATTAAAGGTGAAAACTGACGGCAATTTTATTACTAAAACAAGATATTTGATACCGATTGAAAACGGTTTGACAGCGGAACTCGATATTTTTAAGGACAATCTGGAGGGCCTTGTCTTTGCGGAAGTAGAATTTCCTGATGAGAAGACTGCGAACGAATTCATTCCTCCGGATTGGTTTGGCAGAGAGCTTACCTCGGACAAACGCTTCTCAAATTATCAATTATCCAAAATAACCGGATTTCATGAACTTAATTTGGAGCCATTTTCAAATCAGACCAGCAAGAAATAAACGAATCGGATTATATGCTCCGACAACTACTTATGTTTATTTATGAAACAGGGATATGAACCGCAGGAAGGTAAATACTATATCGTGTAATAGGATCAATAACTTATGGTTAGGAGGATATTATGCCTAAGGACAGTCAGCCGGACAATAAAAGAGCACGAAATAAAAAAGCAAAAGGTCAGACACCGATCACCAAAGAAAATCAGAACAAGAATAGTAATTCGAAGCGACAGTCAATCGAAAATAACGATGTGTAGTTACCACCAGTCAGATAGGAGGAAATGATGTCTAAAGCGGGAATGAGAAGGCCGGATGCTGCAGAGCCTCATGGAACTGAGGGCAGGCAGCATATGCATGTACAGAAGAATGAAGCGGAACCGGTTCCTGAGATACAGGGAAAAGCGAAAGCAGCTCATGAGAAGGCTCAGCCCTACCGTGTACCCAATCATGAGCCGAAATGATTAAGGCCACAGAACAGATCGATAGTGTTACGCTATTTCATGAAATAACAGAACATCTGCTGACAGATGAAAAACCTTCGCAGTATATGAACCTTATATCAAAGAAGGAAGAGCTGCAGGGATTTCCGTTCCATCTGTTGTGGAGACAGAAGACTACGGAACAATCGAAAAAATATCATCCGGAAGGCAGTGTATGGAATCATACCATGCTGGTACTGGATGAAGCTGCGGTTGTAAGTGATCAAAGCAAGGATCCTGAGGTATTCATGTGGGCGGCGTTGCTTCATGATATCGGTAAACCAACAACTACCCGGGAAAGAAAAGGAAAAATTACCTCCTATGATCATGACCTTGAGGGTGAGAGATTAAGCATCGAATTCTTAAGGGTGTTTTCCTTAGAGGAAGATTTCATTAGGAGTGTAGCCTCCCTGGTAAGATATCATATGCATATGCTTTATATCCTGAAGGGACTTCCCCATGGCGATCTCAAGGGACTGTTAAGGGATGTGGACATCCATGAAATTGCACTGCTTTGCAGATGCGACAGGCTGGGAAGAACCGGAGCGGACCGGTTAGCTGAGGATGAGGAATATAGGGAATTTCTGCGAATTCTGCAGCATCGCGGCAAGTGATGTAAATCGATAGAAAATAATAGTGAATACAGGAATTATAGTAAAACAAGGCTTATTTCAAGAATTATTGTATATTTATGCAAATAGCTGATAATTTTAATGGTTATTTATTAAATATCACAATAACAACCGAAAAATAAGCCTTGTTTTCATTTTGAAATCAAAGTAATTAATAATTGATGAGATGATAATATATTACATTTGACGAAAATAGTATGCAAAGTTTATTCACAAAAAATTTGCTGGATTTTTTAATCTATGTACCGTATAATGATAGCTAGTATCTATAAATTAAGTATTTGTACATTTATTTGCATCTAGTTAGTTTCAAGAAAGAGGTTAGTCGAAATGGTGGGAAACTATATTTATACAATCACAAAAAAGGAAAAGCTGTCTGATACTATCTATCTTATGGATATAAAAGCCCCCAGAGTTGCTAAGAACTGTTATCCTGGGCAATTTGTCATCGTTAAGATAGATGAAAAGGGAGAAAGAATTCCTTTAACGATTTGTGATTATGATAGGGAAGCTGGTACGGTTTCCATCGTTTTTCAGGCAATTGGGTCTTCAACTCAGTTAATGTCCCAATATGAAGTGGGGGAAGCATTTCGTGATTTTACAGGACCTTTGGGCCATAGGTCAGAATTGATTGATATGCCAAGGGAAGAATTATCGAAATTAAAAATATTATTTGTCGCTGGTGGTGTTGGTGCTGCTCCTGTATATCCACAGGTAAAATGGATGAAGGAAAATGGCTATGATGTTGACTGCATCATAGGTGCCAGAAACAAAAGCTTGATTATTTTAGAAGATAGTATGAAGAACTTTGTGAAAAATCTTTACATAACCACGGATGACGGTTCCTATGGCTTTAAGGGAAATGTGAATGATTGTATCAAGGATCTTGTTCATAATCAGGGCAAGCATTATGATTTGGTAATTGCGATAGGCCCGATGATCATGATGAAATTTGTCTGCATCTTAACAAAGGAGTTAGGAATCAGGACAATTGTAAGTATGAATCCTGTTATGGTAGACGGTACCGGTATGTGCGGTGCCTGCAGACTGACCATCGGCAATGAAGTTAAGTTTGCCTGTGTGGACGGTCCGGAATTTGACGGTCACTTAGTTAATTTTGATGAAGCGATGAAGAGGCTCCAGATGTATAAAACGGAAGAAGGTAAAGTAGTTCTGCGCCAGAAAGAGGGGGCTACCCACCATCATCCGGGCTGCGAATGTCATGAGGAATAATCGGACAGGCAGCATGGAGTTTGCATAAATGTTTGGGATGCACCATGCTCTCAAATTGTGGAGGAATAGTGAATGGACATATTGAAGAAAGTTCCTGTCAGGGAGCAGGATCCTAAGGTTAGAGCGAACAATTTTGAGGAGGTATGCTATGGATATAATCTGGAAGAAGCAATGCAGGAAGCTTCAAGATGTATTCAATGCAAGAATCCAAAGTGCGTTGGCGGCTGCCCGGTATCGATTGATATCCCGGGATTTATTAAAGAAATTACAGACAATAATATAGAAGAAGCTTTTCAAGTAATCAGTAAATATTCATCACTTCCGGCTGTGTGCGGAAGGGTCTGCCCGCAGGAAACACAATGTGAGGAAAGATGTATCCGCGGTATTAAGGGCGAGGCTGTTTCCATCGGTAAACTGGAGCGCTTTGCAGCTGACTGGGCGAGAGAGCATAATATCGTGCCTGAGCCGCCGAAGGAGAAGAACGGGAAAAAGGTTGCGGTAATCGGTGCCGGTCCTGCCGGACTTACCTGTGCCGGGGATCTTGCCAAGCTGGGCTATGATGTCACTATTTTTGAAGCACTTCATGAGCCCGGTGGTGTTCTTGTGTATGGAATTCCGGAATTCAGACTTCCCAAGGACACTGTTGTTAAGAAAGAGATTGAGAATGTTATTTCTCTGGGTGTTAAGATTGAAACGAACGTTATTATCGGTAAATCAATTACAATCGATGAACTGATGGAGGAAGAAGGCTTCCAGGCTATATTCATCGGCTCAGGTGCCGGCCTTCCGAAATTCATGGGTATCCCTGGTGAGAATGCCAACGGAGTATTTTCAGCGAATGAATACCTGACGCGCAGCAACCTGATGAAGGCCTTTGACAAAGAGTATGACACGCCGATCATAGCTGGTAAGAAGGTAGCTGTTGTTGGTGGCGGTAATGTGGCAATGGATGCTGCCCGAACTGCCTTAAGACTTGGTGCAGAGGTATATATCGTATATCGAAGAGGCGAGGCTGAGCTTCCGGCAAGAGTGGAGGAAGTACATCATGCAAAGGAAGAAGGCATTATCTTCAAGCTGTTAACGAATCCAAAGGAAATTCTTGTGAATGAAAATGGCTGGGTAAGCGGAATGCGCTGTGTTGAAATGGAACTTGGCGAACCGGATGAATCAGGCAGAAGAAAACCGGTGGAGAAGAAGGACTCTGAATTCGTACTGGATCTGGATACAGTAATTATGTCTTTGGGTACAAGCCCAAATCCGTTAATTTCAACTACAACGAAAGGGTTAGAGACCAATCGTCATAAATGCATCATTGCAGAAGAGGAAACCGGTATTACCTCAAGAGAAGGTGTTTATGCCGGAGGAGATGCAGTAACAGGGGCTGCAACCGTTATTCTTGCTATGGGAGCAGGAAAAGCCGCAGCTGCCGGAATTGACAAGTATTTGAAATCAAGGTGAATAATCTGATTACAGAAGAATGTACGTTGCGGGGAAACGTATTGGAGGACTTATGGAGTATTTAAAGGTTGACCGTTCATTAGGAATTGCTTTTATAACGGCAGCAATTGTTTTATTGGTGCTGCTTATCGTTTATGCTGTCCGTTTTAGAAAAGTGAAGCGTCTGCAAAGCCTGACGTATCAGGAAAATCAAAGATTAATAGAGCGTTTCCACGAATTAGAAGATACTTATCATTCATCGCTTACCACCATTAATGAATTAACGGGGAAATACGAAGAACTGAATAAGAACAAAGAAAGCATGAAGAAGCTGGCTTATACGGACTATCTGACGGAGCTGCCGAATCGTACCGCATTTACGGAAATGCTGGATAATATCATGATAACCCTCCGCAATGAAGAAACCATAGCCATCATGGATATCGATATTGATAATTTTAAGAATATCAATGATTCTCTGGGACATTCCTATGGCGATGAGCTGTTGATTGATGTGACCTACCGTTTAAAACAGGCGATGGATGAAAATGATTATCTGGCCAGAATCGGCGGTGACGAATTTATTGTTCTTACGCAGAATCTTCAGGATACCCTTGAGTTTGAAAATAAAATCAAAAAAATTAAGAATGTATTCAGCTATCCTTTTGTCTTATCCACCAAGGAATATTTTGTTACTGTCAGTATCGGTGTAGCATTTGCTCCGAAGGATGGAAGAACCTCACAGGCACTGATCAAGAATGTTGACTCAGCCATGTATGTAGCGAAAGCGAATGGTAAGAATACTCATGCTTATTTTGATTATTCCTTTAATCAGAAGCTGACCGAGAAAATTGAAACC
>Ga0207800_1000484_pt1 | contig 11381 bp, 9 predicted proteins | sample LuqExpMetageno11_FD_187769 | JGI IMG/M metagenome (GOLD analysis project Ga0207800, IMG submission 187769) | Tropical forest soil microbial communities from Luquillo Experimental Forest, Puerto Rico - Sample 11 (SPAdes) | ecosystem: Environmental > Terrestrial > Soil > Tropical forest ...
TGAATATAATATCCAGGTAACTGCTCAGGGCTTTCAACCATCTATGTTTTCCGGTGTTGAAATATTAGCTGATGTTACCGCGGAGCAGGATGCCGACTTAACACCCGTACCTGCACAAACGGCTGCTCAGAACGAATTATTTGTTATTGGTCCACACACTCTGTATGGCGAATACCCGCCGAAAATTCCTGAGCCCGAGATTAAGCCAACCTTCGAGACCGGTGAAATAGTATTACCCCAGGTAGTAATTCCTGAATTTGTGATCGTTCATGATGGTCCTCCTTCCGATTCTTCCGCACCTAACAACTGGGTTCGCTTCCGTGATTACATTAAGAATGTTGCCTGCAGTGAAATCTACGCCACCTGGCCTGAAAATACGATTTACGCAAATATTTTCGCAATTCTCTCCTTCACGCTGAACCGTGTTTTTACGGAATGGTATCGTAACCAGGGTTATAATTTTACGATAACCTCCTCTACCGCTTATGACCACAAATGGATCAATGGCCGGAATATCTTCAGTAACGTAGGCTATATTGTTGATTCTATTTTTACAAATTACTTATCCAGACCGAATGTAAAACAGCCTATCCTGACCCAGTACTGCGATGGTAATAGAGTACAGTGTCCCGGCTGGATGACGCAGTGGGGTTCCAAATCCCTCGGTGACCAGGGTTACAGTGCTATTCAGATCCTTCGCTATTATTATGGCAATACCATCTACATTAATTCTGCCTCAGAAGTATCCGGAGTTCCCAGGTCATGGCCGGGCTACAATCTGACGATAGGCGCCAGCGGAGACAGTGTCAGAATGATTCAGCAGCAATTAAACCGTGTTGCCCAAGTGTATTCAGCAATTCCTACCGTTGCAGTAGATGGTTCCTATGGTCAAAAAACTTCTGATGCCGTGAAAGCCTTCCAGAGGATCTTTGGTCTTCCCGTTACCGGCGTCGTGGATTTACCAACCTGGTATAAAATTTCACAAATCTATGTAGGTGTTACAAGAATTGGCCAATAATTATCACAACTTAGATTTGGTTTCATATTTTAGAAGTATAACAATAAAGAGGTATCTGATATGTATCAGTCTAGCATAAACGGATTTAATAAATATACAGAACAGAAAATCCATGTCTATCCTACGGAAACAAGTACACAATCTCTCGGACGCTTGAGAGTCCGGATAACAGCCAGGCAGATAGAACCCGTTGCCAATGCCACGGTTACGGTAACACAGGCATCTACCCCTGACACTGTATTAGATCAGGTGAAAACAGATGCCTCAGGTCTGACTGAGACTATTGAACTTCCTGCTCCTCCTGTTGATTATAGTCTGACCCCTTCCACACAGCAGCCATATGCTGAATATACGATTAATGTTTCATCCCCTGAATTTGTACCGGTAACGATTCAAAACGCGCAGATTTTACCGAAGGTTACCGCCCTTCAGGAAGCAACCCTAGTTACACAGAGCCCGCTGGGTGCAGAGCTTTTTGTCATTCCTCCTCATACTCTGTTCGGCGACTTTCCCCCTAAAATTGCGGAATCAGAAATTAAAGAGACTAAGCCTTCCGGTGAAATTGTATTACCAAACGTTGTAATTCCCGAATATGTTGTGGTACATGACGGGCCTCCCACTGATACATCTGCTGCAAACCATTATATTCGTTTCCGCGATTATATTAAAAACGTTGCTTCGAGTGAAATTTATGCAACCTGGCCCGAATCGACAATAACTGCGAATGTCCTTGCCATATTATCCTTTACGCTGAACCGGGTTTACACGGAATGGTACCGTAATCAGGGCCATAACTTTACGATTACCTCCTCAACGGCATTTGACCATAAATGGGTCCCCGGACGAAATGTTTTTGATAGTATCAGTTTGATTGTGGATCAGATGTTTACGAATTATCTGTCGCGGCCAAATGTGAAGCAGCCGATTCTGACACAATACTGTGACGGTGTTAAAGTGCAATGTCCGAATTGGATGACCCAATGGGGTTCCAAGGATCTCGGAGAACAAGGTAAGAGTGCGATAGAAATTCTTAGACATTTCTACGGAAATACTATCTATATTAACTCGGCGAAAGAAGTGTCCGGCGTTCCTGTCTCCTGGCCAGGATCCAATCTTTCTACCGGATCCTCCGGACCGAATGTCAGAATGATACAGGAACAGTTAAATAAAATCTCTGATACCTATGGTGCAATTTCTAAGCTTGCTGTCAATGGGCAATTTAACCAGCAGACTGCCGATGCCGTAAAGACTTTCCAGAAGACCTTCGATTTACCCGCAACGGGTATTGTTGACCTGGCTACCTGGTATAAGATTTCCAATGTCTATGTTAATGTTGCAAGATTAGCACAGTAAAGAAAAGACCTGAAATTACATTTACCTGTTTGGTAATGTGTAATTCCGGGTCTTTATTATGTAACTGATTATTCAGCAGCCATTCTTTTTACTTCATTTAAAGCCATCTGAATCGGAGGGATAGCTAAAATAAGTATTGTAACAATAGCTTCCGGGAGTATATAGGTTGCATTATACCCCAGGGAATATACAAAAGCATTCATCCCCTTCGGAGCATACATATAGAAAAAGAGATATCCGGTTAATACATGGCAGACATACCTTCCGAATACGCCCAAAGCATAACCTTTCAAGATACCTGACTTAGATTTCGAAAATACACCAGCAAGGCCCAGACAGCCAAAAGCGATTGGATAGTCCAAAAGCAGCTGAACCGGATGTAAAATGACGGGTCCTAAAATCAGATTAATAAAACCGTATGCAATACCGGCCAGGATACCGGCGCGGGTTCCGTACAGATAACCGATAAAACAGATAAAAAGCATGGAAAAGAAAGTAATGGAGCCACCATACGGCAATTGTGCAAATTTGATGAAAGAAGTAACAGCGGCAAGTGTAATTGCCATTGCTGAAAATACCAGCTGCTTAACCTTGATCTTCTTTTGTTTGCCGGTAAAGGCTGCCATTGCTACAAAGAAAAGCAGCACCAGGACAAACAGTGCAATGTTACCTGCCAAGGTCGGAGTGTAATATACCTCCGTCTCTGAATAAACCTCTTTTGTTGCCAAAAATTCTAAAATCTTCTGAAACATAAAAAAATCCTCCTTCTTTGCATCGGAGGGGGCCACTTGATTGCTTCCTTCCGCCGGTATTATCCGGATCAAGTAGTAAGGGTCAGCATGTATTTGTGGAAACATGCCTCTCAGCCCTGGGCTCCCCTAGCATTAAAATATATTTTATACGGGCTTATCATATACAATATCTAATGGACTGTCAACATTTTTATCCATCATTTATAAATAAATATGCAGGATAAGGTGCCCATATCATTCATCAGAGACCTTTCGGATAAATATTCCATCATTCTCTTACTTGTATTTCCTGCTTTCCTTTTTTATAATAAGAGACAAGTAAAGAAATGGAGGAAAAATCATTGAAATTATCCATACATAAGCTTTTTATTTATCTATGCCTTTTATTAATGATGATTATTCTGCCGACTGCCTGCTCGAAAGAGGAAGCAAAGGGAACAGCCGGCACAAGCACTGTTCAAAATAATACCGAGAATGAAAATGTTACACCGGGAACTCAGGCTCCAGCTAAAAATCAATTGAATAGCGGCCAGGATGCTGCAGCCGGAAGTAAGGATAACTCCGGTAATACCAGCGATGTTAGTACCAGTGGTGAAAACTCAGATAGCACGGATATGAATGTCAGCAAATCCGCTAATCATACGGATGCAGATACAACTTCAACTACAACTTCAACTACAAAAGATTCTTCTGTATCTGAAAAAGATACCTCTGCATCTGATAAAGGTACTATTGTGTCTGATAATGGTATCTCTTCGTCAGATAAAGGTTCCTCTGCATCTGATAAAGTTACCTCTGCATCTGATAAAGGTACCTCAGGGTCTGATAAAGTTACCTCTGCATCTGATAAAGGTACCTCTGTATCTCAAAAAGATACCTCGGCAAGTACTTCTAAAGATACTGCTGCCACGTCATCGAAAAGTAATGATACACCGAATAGTACACAGCCAGCTTCCACTGACAATAAAGCAAAAGATAATTCAACCAGAGCTAACACATCTTCTCACAAGAAGATAATCGCCATTGATGCAGGCCATCAAAGCAAAGGAAATTATGATGTGGAACCCATTGGCCCAGGAGCCACTACCATGAAAACCAAGGTAAGCTCTGGAACACAGGGCACTTTCACCCATGTAGCTGAATATAAGCTAAACCTTGCAGTAGCGAAAAAGGTTAAAACGGAATTGATTAACAGAGGTTATGAGGTTGTGATGATCCGTGAAAAGAATGATGTAAACCTAAGCAATAAGGAACGTGCAGAGATAGCCAATAAAAGCGGTGCAGACCTGTTCATACGAATCCATGCAGACGGTTCTACTAATTCGGCAGTAAATGGTGTCAGTACCTTATATCCTTCAAAGAAAAATCCATATGTATCGCAGCTCAGTGCTGACAGCCATTCCTTGGCAAAGTTTATTGTAGATTCTATATGTGACAGCACCGGTGCCAAGAACCGTGGTCCCATTGCCCGTGATGATATGAGCGGCATCAACTGGTGCACCATTCCTGTAACCATCATTGAAATGGGTTACATGACCAATAAAACCGAGGATAAGCGGATGGAGACAAAGGATTATCAGAATAAAATCGTTCAAGGTATCTGCGATGGAATTGATCAGTATTTTAAATAAGAATACCAACTTGCCATTTAACATGGAATCCTGAATCCGATTCTCTAAATACTCTTCATTAGAAAGGCGTCATTTTATCAACGCAATTTGTAAGTTCTGCATACATTTTGCATTTTTACAGATAATACTGATAGTACTTCATGATGGAGGTGATTTATATCGATCCTAATTGGACAGTGGCAACGGGGCAGACTGTTTTTTCCTCACAGCCCTTTGGAAATAATGTATTTTTAGCCAGCGTCTTTACTAACATGGACGAACAGAATAATTATCTGGCTTCCCTGGATTCCGATACCAGGGATTATGTACTAAAGCATACGGATGAATACCGATCACAGCAAGACATCATTGACTGCGTTAACCGATTACGCACAGGGAGCTGAAGATATTTTCAGCTCCCTGTTTTTGTATATTTATACTTAATTTATGTATCAATCATTTTCTAAAGCAATCCAATAAATTTGTATCACTTCCTTCACTTCCTCACAATAACCTTCCCATTCCAAGACTCCACCTTTACTTTGTATCACTCTTGCTGACCCGAGATTATCTTTGTCACAGGTTATCATGACTCTATCAAGACTTATTTTCCTGGCTTCCTCCAGAACTAGAGCCAATTGTTCGCTTGCATAGCTTTTCGCCGTTCTGCCGGCCTTATTCCATAACCAATATGACCTCCATGTTTGCGCAATTCCTCCGATAAACCATGCCGTAACTGTATTGTACCGATTATTTTATTATCACACGTTCGAACGGAAAAGTAAGTTGAAGCATGAATATTCCCACTGACATAAGCATCCTTTTCCAGTGACTGTACTCTGGCAAGCCATTCCCCGTAATTATCGTAACGAGCAAAACCAGCACTCCCATTAATATGGCCTTCTCCATAATCAAAATACTCCTGTCGGTAAGCCATCGCTTCTGCTTCCATGTCGAGGGTCGGTTTTATCAAATAAAGATTTCCCATTTTGGCCTCCCTTTAATGATTAAGTACATATCCATATAAAATGGATCCATTATTTTCTAACGTAAATCAATCCTTAATCTGGTTATAGTTCTGAATATCAATGCCAAAGGAAATTATTAGAAAATGCTTTGATGATAGCATTTCTTGTTTTTGGTATAATAATATAAGTATTTTCATTTCTTATTTTTATTTTAGTCTTTATCTTAATTTTTTTATTTCTTCCCTATTAACTCATACACGTTGGAAAGTGCATTCTGTGCGTCTACTTGCACATCCGGTATCAGCGGTTCACTGTCAAGAGAGCTGTCCGGCCTATGAAATACCTTTCCGGAGACGCCTATATATAGCCTGGAATTTGGCATCCGGAAGGAAAGTACATCTCCGTAGCTGCTCGGCATGTTACCTGTTATTTCACCGACTATGGTTCCTATTTTATTATCTGATACCATGACTGCGAACATATTGGCCGAGCTGAAGGTCTGCGAAGAGGTTAATACATAGAGCCTACCGTCAAATACCTTCTCCTGCTTCTCATTTTTAACAATGCCGGATTTGCTTTTCCATAAAATTGGGCCAAATCTTACATCACCGTAATAGCTTTGGTATGAGTCTATGTTAAGATACGACAGAAAGGCATTCACAACCATACTGTTACCGCCGCCGTTATTTCTTAAATCCACGATGATATTCCCAATCTTCGCTTCCTTCACCTTAGTAAAGAACTCCTCCAGGATTGTAAGATATTCATCATTATAATCACAGGCGGTCAAAGTAAACATTGCCGAGTTCGTTGCCTCATCGATGCTGTAGGTAACGAATTTGTAATCAGTGGAGTTTTTCGGCTGAGTCTCTTCCGACATACTTTTAAATGTATAATGCACCGTATTCTCGGTATCGTTTTGTAAATATGTGATATCCACTCCATCCGTGGTATTAATTCCCAAAAACCTCAGATACTCCTCCAGTGCTATCAAATTGTGGAATTCATAATCCGCATAGCTGTCAAGCTCATAAGAGAATTGACTGCAGAAGGTTTTGTATAAATCCTCAATTGCAACACCGTTAATTGAGATTATTTCCTTATCGGCTAGTTCATTGGGGTTACCATCAAGATACTTTTTCTGAAATGTATACTCATAAACTCCGGTATGTCCATCATGCATTGTCGCTGTAATTCTGGTACAAGCCTGCCACATCTGCAGAACAGTTACTGTATCACCTAATTGGGATACTTCCTGCTTATACTGCTTCTCTACCGCATCCGTCAGTTCCTTGGAACCATCTACATAAGCCGGGTGATAATTCTTCAGATGCGTAAACAGATATTCCAAATCCTCCTGTGCTTGTTCCTTTGTCAGCTCCGTATCTAAATCTTTGGATACCATATTATAATTTACTGTCTCCCGGTATGGATCCAGCGCCAGTTTCCAGGCAGTATATCCTGCACCGCATAATATCAGAATTGTAAGTACAATTCCAACTAAAACCTTTAGCCATTTCTTTTTCATGCTTCTCCCCCTCATAAAATAAAACCTTATTTTATTTACCTACCACTTATTTATGATTTAGTTTAACTCCCTCCACTGCCATTCCCTTTCCTTCGTGATGTGTCCACATCCTGATTCTTAAGCAAACCAATCGTTTTACCGTATAATCTAAAGCACCCATGGGATGTTCTCATATGACCGCTTCCGACCGCCTGGCATGCGCAGTTCTGTGTTATCTCTAATCTTTATTTTAGAAAAGGTTGGCAGGATGATCTTCTTTATCCATATGTAATCTCAGTTCCATGTTTTACCTGATATTTTCCTATTATACCTTATTAAGATGATAATGACCATATCAATTGAGAATATTTGTTAATTTTAATCTTGCGTTCTTATTCACGAATATACATGATTGAAGTTGTCATCTTCTGAGCAATAAAAAAGGAATGTTGGTCACCAACATTCCTTTTCTTATCTATTCTTATCTATTATTATCTATTCTTATCTATTCTTATCTATTCTTATCTATTCTTATCTATTATTACGTTAATAGATTACATCATACCCATTCCCGGTGCACCTGCAGGCATAGCCGGTTCTTTGGACTTAATTGTTGCTACAACAGATTCTGTTGTTAATAAAGTAGATGCTACGCTAGTTGCGTTCTGAAGAGCTGTTCTCGCAACCTTGGTAGGATCAAGGATACCTGCTTCAACCATATCAACATACTCTTCTGTTAATGCATTGAAACCTACACCAGGCTTGCTTTCCTTAACCTTGCTGATTACAACGCTTCCTTCCAGACCTGCATTGTAAACGATGCTGAATAAAGGAGATTCCAGTGCCTTAAGAATAATGTTAGCACCGGTTTTCTCATCGCCATCTAAGGTTGCAGCTAACTTGGCAACATCCTTGGATGCGTGGATGTAAGCAGAACCGCCGCCTGCGATGATACCTTCTTCCACTGCTGCTCTGGTAGCTGCAAGAGCATCTTCCATACGAAGCTTGTTCTCTTTCATTTCGGTCTCAGTAGCTGCACCCACACTGATTACTGCTACACCGCCAGCTAACTTCGCTAGTCTTTCCTGTAATTTCTCTTTATCAAATTCAGATGTTGTCTCTTCAATCTGAGCCTTAATCTGCTTAATTCTTGTTTCGATATCAGCCTTCTCGCCTTCACCATCAACAATAATGGTGTTTTCCTTCTGAACCTTAACAGACTTAGCACGACCTAACTGCTCTAAGGAAGCTTCCTTTAAGTCAAGTCCCAATTCATCGGAGATTACAGTTCCACCGGTTAAGATTGCGATATCCTGAAGCATTGCCTTTCTTCTGTCACCATAGCCAGGTGCCTTAACAGCTACAACAGTAAAGGTACCGCGTAATTTATTCAGAACGATGGTCGTAAGAGCTTCGCCCTCAACATCCTCAGCGATGATAAGTAATCTTGCGCCGGTCTGAACGATCTGCTCTAATACCGGTAAGATCTCCTGAATATTGGAAATCTTCTTGTCAGTGATAAGAATATAAGGATTGTCTAAGTTAGCTTCCATCTTATCCATATCAGTGCACATGTAAGCGGATACGTAACCACGGTCAAACTGCATACCTTCTACTAAATCAAGTTCTGTCTTCATAGTCTTGGACTCTTCGATGGTGATTACACCGTCATTGGATACCTTCTCCATAGCATCAGCAACTAACTGACCAACTTCATCGTCACCTGCAGAAATGGCAGCAACTCTTGCGATCTGCTCTTTGCCTTTTAAGCTGGAGCTCATCTTGGAAATAGCTTCAACTGCGCAATCAGTAGCTTTCTTCATACCTTTTCTTAAGATAATCGGATTAGCGCCAGCTGCTAAGTTCTTAATACCTTCTGAAATCATTGCCTGAGCAAGAACAGTTGCGGTAGTGGTACCATCGCCTGCTACATCGTTTGTCTTTGTAGCAACTTCTTTAACGAGCTGAGCGCCCATGTTCTCAAATGGATCTTCTAATTCGATCTCCTTAGCGATGGTAACACCGTCATTGGTAATCAGCGGAGCACCATAGGATTTATCAAGAACAACATTTCTGCCCTTCGGGCCGAGTGTTACTTTTACTGTATTTGCTAATTTATTAACGCCAATTTCAAGCGCTGCTCTTGCCTCTGAGCCGTATTTAATTTCCTTTGCCATAGTTATTCTCTCTCCTTTTATTAGTCTTCTACTACTGCAACGATATCGTTCTGTTTCACGATTATATATTCTACATCTTCTAATTTTACTTCAGTTCCGGCATACTTAGAGTAAATAACCTTATCGCCTACCTTAACCTGCATAACAACTTCTTTCCCATCAACTATGCCTCCGGGACCAACTGCGATAACCTCTGCCTGCTGAGGCTTTTCCTTTGCCTGACCAGGTAACACAATGCCAGATTTTGTTGTTTCTTCGGCTACTAATTGCTTTAATACTACCTTATCTCCTAATGGTACAAGTTTCATATCATTTTCCTCCTTCAATATTAAAGTTTTTATTCTTCACGCTTTCTTCTAAGTTAGAAAGTTATTAGCACTCCATGTAGTTGAGTGCTAACCGTTGTTTATATATTAGTAAATTTGCTTTTATTATGCAACTTCATTTCTCATTAGATTCCGTAGCAAATTTAATAATTTCTAAGTTATTCTCTTCGTAGCTCTTTATATCTCATCTTTTCTTAATTTTTGCAGTTCTTTCATTGTCTGATCAGTCATCCGTATTCGAAAGATGCTCCCTACGACATCAATTTATCGATCGATACCCCATGCCAGCGACCATGATAATGAACAAAGAATAGAGCAATTATACACACAAAAAGTTATCACCTTAACTGGCAATAACTTTTCACATTCCTTCTATACTGTTTTAGTATATTCCAAAACAGGAATTATATACCACCATTATATTATTTCACTAGGTTATACTGTTGGTCTTCTGCATGGACCTGGGCAATGCATCCTTTGCATTCTTCCAGGGTTCATCAGCATAACGGTAATCAAACTTATTAATGAACCATTCCAGGTCATCTCTGACACGCTTCATATTCTCTAAGTATAACTTGTTTAATTCTTTGATAAAATCATTCAGTTCTGCCCCGTTAAGATATTCCAAAGCACCAGTATATAAGGTTTTATAATGACTTGTACAGAAGCCCTTCGAAGCCTGGAATTTCTTGCGGAAGCTTTCTTCATTATGATAAATATGAAAAATCGTTGCAATGTAACGCTCGAAGGTACCGTCTATCTTATTGCACACAAAACAGTTATGCTCCAGCTCATCAAGATAATGAACGACTCCGGAAGACTCACCTTTTTTCTTAAATAAAAAAGGAGAGGATAACCGAATACCGCCGGAATGCTTTTCAACATCCCGAACCACCTTGTCCATATGGGTCTTTAAAATGAGTGCCAGACCCAGACGGTTCTGATTTTTATATAACTGCTCCAGATGCTTTTCGCAAAATCCCAGCCGCGAAGTAGCCTCTCGGATGTCATCCTCCATATAGCTGGGTCCCATGGTATAATCAATTGCATCTGTTTCCAGCTTCTTTCTCATGGCGCAGATCGGACATTCGCTATCGGACTCAAAAGCTTCACTTACCGGAATGGTGTATAACTTCTCTTTCATTATGATCCTGCCTTTAACTATTTTTGGTTCGCGCGTATCAAATCTTTAATATCTCTTGCCTTCTGCTTAATTCGCTCATTTGCATCTCTAGAGATCAATACTCTGGATATCCATCTTCCGGCTTCGTCATATTTGCCAATCCTGCGGGCTAATTCTGCCATCAATAAGGTTATTGTGATTTCATCCATGCCGCACATGGGAAATGCCTCTTTACTGAAGGCTTCATCAAAGCCGTCATAGGCTTTAGTGATAAAGTCCATCTCTTCCTTCTGAAGCTCCTCAATCTGTTTCATATAATCCGGCAAATTCTTAGGCAGCTTCTCTGCTTTACCCCTGATAACCCAAGCAGTTTTCAGACAGGTATAAGCACGTTCGGAGGTCTTTGCCTTTTTCACGATAGAATTTACTAATGCCAGCTTATGTCTGGCAACGGCATCATCATAATCAAAAATACTGCCAGCTTCCTTGATACCGCGGAAAGAAGCCGATATGCTTTTCTTAATTAATCCTGCCTGCGCTGCTGTTA
>Ga0207800_1000486_pt1 | contig 11338 bp, 9 predicted proteins | sample LuqExpMetageno11_FD_187769 | JGI IMG/M metagenome (GOLD analysis project Ga0207800, IMG submission 187769) | Tropical forest soil microbial communities from Luquillo Experimental Forest, Puerto Rico - Sample 11 (SPAdes) | ecosystem: Environmental > Terrestrial > Soil > Tropical forest ...
CCGCCTTCCGAACGGATGACCCTCGCCACGGCGTCATCTATGAGGGTATAAAAGTATTCGATGCCTGCATCCCTGAATTTATCCGCATATTCGTTGTCGTATATCTCCTGGAAGATATCCTTGAACCTGTGATCATACTTTTTAGAAATTGTATCCTTCGTTGCAAACCAGAGATTCTGCTTCACATCAAGGGCATAATTGAAACACGACCTGGCAAAACTGGCAATGGATTCGTCGACATTGTGCATCCCCATGATGACGCCGGGACCTTTGAATTCAAATATGGTTTCACTGTGCTTTTTGCCGTCTGCCCCCGTGAAAACGAGCTCAGCCTTTCCGGGGCCTTCGACCTTGTACTCAACATTTTTGTAGACATCCCCATATGCGTGTCTGGCAATGGTGATAGGCTTTTTCCAGGTCCTGACCGAAGGCTTGATGCTGTCGACGACTATAGGCGCCCTGAACACAGTCCCGTCGAGTATCGCCCTGATCGTGCCGTTCGGGCTTTTCCACATCTGTTTGAGGTGGTATTCCTCCACTCGCTGCGCGTTCGGCGTTATCGTAGCGCATTTGACGGCCACTCCGTATTTCTTTGTGGCATTTGCCGCTTCGACTGTGACCTTGTCATCCGTCTCATCCCTGTATTTGAGTCCCAGGTCGTAATATTCCGTGTTTAGCTCAATATAAGGCTCAAGCAATATATCCTTTATCTGTTTCCATATAATCCTTGTCATTTCGTCCCCATCCATTTCGACCAGGGGCACGTACATTTTGATTTTTTCAGCCATGCGTCCGACTCCTTATACTATGCCTTATACTATGCCGCACCGCAGCACTTTTTATATTTTTTGCCGCTTCCGCAGGGGCAGGGATCGTTTCTGCCAACCTTGCTGCTGACAGCCATCTTGGAGAGCTTGAATTCCTTAGTTATCTCGTCTCTCTTTTCCTTCGAAAGTATACCGTCCCATTGCTCCAGGTTATAGAGCCAGTCTGCCTTGGCTTCGTGCATGTTCCAGTAAAGCTTTTCAAAATCGATCTCCAGTGAAAGCTGGCTTTCCGCTTCAAGAGAATCAAGGTCCAGTTCATTTACCAGGCTCGTATTGATACCATCCAGAAAACCTGTAAATACGGCAAGTTCCATGCCGAATTTGGCTGCAAGTTCGTCTAGCCTGCCCTCAATCCTGTTCTGATGGTTCTCCAGTATGTACCGGTAATTCTGCGTCTCCTTTTCAAGATAACCGTTCCAGAATTCATTATATTCATTCTGGGATCTCTTGCCTTCGGTCATTCCCTTCCACTGTTCATAAAGTCCCATATTGCCTACAGCTCCTCATAGAGTATTTTATTTTTAATAACAGACGTGTAATCTACTGCTATTATTTACCTTATTTCCATTTGTAAAAAATATATTCACGTATTCTTACAGGATATATTTTCAACTGAGTGTATTATAGCATGATTTGTTTAAAATCAAAACATCAGTAAAAAAGGACGGGGCTTTGATTTTAACGTATCAAAACACCCGCCCCCCATTGCGCGTTTATTTATTGCCTGATCAGCTTACTTTTTCATTATTTTCCTTACAGCGAGTACGACCGGTATAGTGATCAAAACCGAAACGACCGCTTCGGGTACGCCGTTTGTCAACGCAACGCCGAATATTGCCGCAGCAGCCGAATTGGCCGGGATCTTCATTTTCTCCGCATACTGCGCCGCATAAAGGATATAAATCATTCCAAGCACTCCGACGGTATTTGTCAATGAACCGATTGCCGCACCGATCCCCGTCTTGACGACGTCGTTCTTTATAAAGGGTATTTTGTAGCTGTAATAGGCGGTCACACCGATGAGCATCCTTGGAAGTACCGATACCAGCGGATTGATAAGTGCAAACCATAATACCGACGTCGGATTCGTAAGGTTCTGGATGATGCTGAACAGCCCAAAGATAAGGCCTACTGCAATACCTACTATCGGGCCCTCAAGTATGGCCCCGATTATTACCGGGATCTGCATGATGGTCGCTTTCGCCATCGGCAGAGGGATGAACCCGAATCCCGTTGCCCCTAGTACTACCGAGATTGCCGACAGCATTCCGATAACGGCGATCTGTCTGGTTCCGAACTTCTTTCCAGCAATACTTCTTTCCAATACAATCAACCTCCCGCTCTCATTCCATCAAGGATATGAGTCGTAATAAAATAATTTTTTCCAGTACGGTTTCGTATGAATACCGACTTTTCAACATGCTAACACAATTCCGGGCAAATTACCACACATTTTTTTACTTTTTTGCCTCTTTAATTAATTCCATATCATCGAAATAATTTATTTTCATTGCTCTTTTTACTTCTAACAGGGTACCTGCCGCAACCTCTCTCGCCTCATAGCTTCCACTTTGCAGAATATTATAAATCTCCGGAATATCTTTCGCAAATTCCCTCCTTCGCGTGCGGATTGGTTCGAGTTCTTCCTGTAGAACTGCATTTAAAAACTTCTTTACTTTTACGTCTCCAAGCCCGCCTTCTGAATAATGTTTCTTTAATTCATTCAAATTATTGTATTCTGAAAGATAGCGTGAAAAATGCTCATCGCTGCAAAAGGCATCCAAATAAGTAAAGACTGGATTTCCTTCAACATTACCAGGGTCTTCAACTCTTAAATGATTCGGGTCTGTATACATGTCCATAACCTTCTTCTTTACTTCATCTGCCGTATCCGACAAATAGATACAATTATTCAGAGACTTGCTCATTTTTGCTTTCCCATCGATTCCGGGCAATCTCAGGCAAGCTTTATTATCCGGCAGCAAAGCTTCAGGTTCTACAAGGACTTTGCTATATATTGAATTGAATCTTCTAACAATCTCCTTTGTTTGTTCTATCATTGGAAGCTGGTCTTCACCGACAGGAACCGTTGTTGCTTTAAATGCAGTTATGTCCGCGGCCTGACTGATAGGATAGGTAAAAAATCCTACAGGAATGCTCTCTTCAAAATTTCTCATTTGTATTTCGGTCTTTACAGTAGGATTTCTTTGCAATCGTGATACGGTCACTAAATTCATGTAGTAAAATGATAATTCGCAAAGCTCCGAAATCTGAGATTGGATAAAAAGTACGGATTTAGCAGGGTCAAGGCCGCATGCCAGGTAGTCCAACGCTACTTCTACAATATTCTGCCGGACTTTTTCCGGATTATCTGCATTATCGGTGAGTGCCTGAGCATCAGCAATCATGATAAATACCTTATCGAATAGCCCTGAATTTTGTAATTCTACCCTTTGCCTGAGAGAACCTGCATAATGACCGACATGGAGCCTCCCTGTAGGTCTGTCACCTGTCAATATTACTTTTCCCATTCTATACCTCCAAAGTCGCTGTCCGGCCAAAAACTTCACTTTCTTTTTTCCAGTCCATAATTGTTTCACCTCTTTCCAAGCCCCGAAATTTATTTTTCTTTCAAGAAGAATTCTGCATTATCTGTTACTTTAACTCCGAGTCTATCGTCAATCAAATCCACTTTTGATGATTCATTTTTCTGAAAAATAAGTTTATCTTCATCAACTTTAAATACATACTTATATTTCCCATCATTTGTTTTCATCGTTAATACATCGTCCTCTATTGTATAAGTACCGGTCGGTAAATAACTACTTAAAAAATCATATGTAAACGAAATATCATCATCAGAAATATTAATACATGGAAGAATGACTTCCTCTGTCCCTGCTTGTTTCAAAACATAAGTCCCGTCTTTTACAGTGGTTGTATCATTATTGGAACTGCATGCAGTCATTAATAAAGCCAGTGCAATAGTCAAACTAATACATACTCTTTTTATTCTCATTGCCCACCTTAAATTTATGGTTAACATCCTATATAAAAATATTTTTAATATTTCATTACAATATAGATATCCGATGCACACACCAGATCTGCTCCCCACCGCCCTGAAATTATTTCGGCAGGCTCCTGAAGTAAATATGATTGCCATCCGGGTCGCAAAAATGCATGTTCTTTGCCCCCCAAGGCTGCAGCTTGGGAACCTCGATAATATGTACCCCAAAATTCAAAAGCCTATTATACTCTTCATCCACATCATCAACGGTAAAAGCCAGGCTGATATTCTGGTTTTGGTTATTCTTTGTCGCCCCGTTATTGTAGACTGCCAAGGTTGTACCTTCCGTAATGATGAACTGATGTATTTCATCCCTGCAGTCTGAAGAAATATTCAGGACCATTCTATAGAAATCTGCGATTTTGATTACGTCATTCGTTTCTACACATACCTCTCCCAATGTCATTGTCATCTTCCTCCCTTGTACGCTATTGCGTTATTTTGCAGGTTTATGGCTTTCTTGCTAAATACAAAACAATTTTATCATAAATCGTTATTTTATTGCCTGCATCTAAAATAGCCTCTTTGATACCTTCGAAAAACTTTGATTTATATGGTTCATTTAGAGTAATATGGTCGGCATGAGTGCCGATTAACGAAACATAGTCGTCTGCATTGTATTCTCTTTTTTTATTGTACTGGCGGCATTCAAGATCAACGAAACCATATTTTTCACGTGCATCATAATCCAATTTACACGTGTATTCTATTTCCGGGTGAAAATATTTGGTGTATACTTCCTGTATCTTTGAATATAAGGGTTCGTCAGTGTATCCGCCACCAGGCTGTATATCAGGACGCATCATAAACATCGCAAATGCCCCGCCGCTTTTTAGTATATCGTATACTTTTGGATATCCGATTTTCTCTGGTATCCATTGAATCGTCGCAGCAGAATATACCAAATCAAATTGCTGTTGTCCAAAGCCATATGTTTCAAAATCGGCATTTACAATATGAAAATTGCTATATGAATTAAACTTATTCTTTGTATATTCTGCAAGATGTTCTCCAAGTTCAATCGCCAAATACGAGCAGCCGGTTTTCAAAATCGGTTCGGTAGCCTGACCTGTTCCAGGCCCGATTTCAAGAGCTGTTTTGCCAGGATCGAGCTTTGAGTATTCTATAACATCGGCGAAAAGCTCATCACAATAACGGGGCCTCCATTTGTCAAATTCTTCAGGAATGCTGTCAAAGACCTTCCTAAAATCCATAAAAATTCCTCCTACGAATATAAACTTGCTAATAGTTGTCAAGTCTAAAATTTAATTTCTGCGTCCAAAAAATGGTACTCCTAAATAATCTACCCTAATTGTAGCATTTAAAGAAAAACATGTAAAATTAAATTAAGCAGCATACACTTCCATTGTTCTTGCGTAGTAGATACGCAAGAATTTGTTAAGAGCCGCCATAGATATACGACATCATTTTCTGGCTTTACAGTTTTCAACGCCTTCATTACTTCATAGCCAGCTTTGCGAACTATTCTATGTAATAAAGGTACTGTATACGTTTAGCATGCGATTTCAATATAATTCCCTTCAGGATCAGCGATCCAAAAGTTTCTTTGCCCCCAAGGCTGAGTGATCGGCTCGCCTGTGAGCGATTGAACACCAAGCGCCGCAAGCCGTTCATATTCTCTGTCAACATCTTCTTTAGTCGGAACACCTATGCCTATTTCCATTGTCTGATTGAATCCCTTCGGAGGTTGATAAAGTTGGTTCATCGACTCAGCGAATTGTTTCCTGTCAAACATAAACAATCCACCATCGTTTACTTTGAAACTTACAAACGGTCCCCCGTCCCAATCAGTTTCAAAGCCCAGGATATCCCTGTAGAATGCCACCATTTTTTCAATGTCTTCAACAAATAGCCCCGTATGTACACTGTTAGTTAAGATACCCATATAGACACTCTCCCATTGAAAATATAATTAATTGCTAGTTCGCTCTTAATAATTGATTTACAGTACCATTTTACCATAATAATAAAACAAACTTATACTGGAAGAATCTCAGGATGCCGAACTGTATGCTGTTGGGCGGGCGAGTGACGCATCTCGGTGCCAGATGGCGGCCAAATATTCTTTTAAGGTAAGGAGCCGCCCGTCGGAATCGATTGTTTTTTCCACATGTCTGGACAGCATTATATGGGAAATGGTAAAATAACTGCGAAACTACAGTACATATTCTTCTCCGCGTTTATTTATCAATATGGGGTGTCTAAAGTGAAAGAGATCTTCAGTATGTGGAAATACGGCGTAATGGTTGCGGTCACAATATTGTGCGCAGGCATATACATGCTGTTTCTGCTGCCTACGAAGTCGATCCCAATAATACCCGGCGTTACTGAAATAAGGCCGGCCTCGCTGCTGCCCGTTGTATTCGGACTGCTTTTCGGGCCTGCAGGCGCCTGGGGCTCGGCAATAGGCAATTTGGGCGGGGATTTTTTCGGAACTTTATCGGTCGGATCGATTTTCGGATTTGTCGGAAATTTCATGTACGCATACATACCCTACAAGTTATGGAGCAGGCTGAAGCCGAAGTTCGGCGAAGACAACACTCCTACCGTCAACAGTGCCTGGAAGCTGGCCCAATTCGGTATAATCGCATTTATCGCGAGCACAGCCTGTGCAATTATCATAGCATGGGGTTTTGAAGTGCTGGATTGGGTAGGTTTTTCGACACTTGCCGTGATAATCACGCTGAACAATTCAGTCATAACTCTTTTGCTCGGCCCTATAATCCTTCCGCTTCTTTATGCGCTTGCGAAGAAAAATAAACTTCTTTGGACCGATATCATGCATAAGAAGGATATAAGCAAACCGTCGGACGGCAAGATCCATCCCCTTCTCATAACAACCGGCTCCATCGGGGGACTGGTAATTGGCCTCATTGCAGGACATTTCGTTTCCGGGCAATCTCTTTTCGGTCATCAGCTTCTCGCGGCTGCCGGCTCGGGTAATCTGATAACGGCGCTGATAATTTTGCCGTTTTTGACTTTGATTTTTTACGGCTCGTTCAATTCATGACATTTTTTCATCTGTTTGTAATAAAGCAGTATCAGTTCGTCCAGTTCCCGGCTTCTTTTTTGAACTACCGTGCTTGTCAGATTTTCAGATTCGATCAGAAGATGCAGTTCACTGCGCAAATGGTTGATTTTGCTGCTACAGCTTGCTGGCTTACTGTTTTTCAAGGCTATCCACCTCCCGGTAATGATAAAAGGTAACCCTCTTACTCAAGACCTGAATGCGTTTTATCGTCCGTTCTACCTTTTGGAACTTCCTAAGACTAGACTTTAACTAAGTCATAGTAACTTTTAATTGCCACATTCTTATTATATTACATTTTTATAGTACATTCAACATAATTTCCCTTTTACTAATACTTTATGTGTACAAAAAATAAATATTGCTACTGAAGAATCTCGCAATTATAATTATTAAGGGATTGCGAGGTATCTCGCTTATGTATGAAAAGAGGCTGTTTATGGGAAATATTTTTATGACTTACGACATGGGAGTTCCCCAAATAGGCTGTACCGAGTGTGGAAAATGCAATAGCATAATGGGCATCAGTCTATGCAGCATAACCGCCAGAGGCTGCTGCCATTACTTTCCCGAGTTTACGCTCGTGGACATCCAGCGTATGGCTGTTCTTGAAGGCGGTAAAAAAGCTTTGGATACCATACTTACGTATGAAGGTACCATAGTGAATAATTTCAACATCTACTGCAAAGGGCCTTTTGACAATGAAGCCTATGACAAATATATAAATTTCGGAGATCTTCTTGAGACGGGCAGCATACATGATCACACGATATTTTTCAGGACCTGTCCGTTTGTAGTCCCAGGGTCGGGCTGTATGTTTCCTCCGCGTTTCCGGACTACAGTATGTAATTTCTTTGTCTGCTCTGAAGTATTTGAAAATATCGACAACCAGGACAGGCTTAATGAATATCAAAAGGAACGTTCGCGTTATTCGAGATGGGTATACCGAGAAAGCGGCATACTGCAGCATCTGCTTGAAGATAACGGGCTCAGCCTTAAATCCAATATGGATGCCGTACTCGATTTTCTGTCGGGGCTGGAACAGAGCAACTATGATTTCCCGCTGCTCGAACCCATCACATATGTTCCGGCATCAGATGAAAATGGCAGTCCAAGTACGACCTCGACGTTGTGATAACCCTCTTCCCGCAAATCTATAAAGCCCTCAGGCCTGGTTTTACCGTCTACTATCACAGACATGACCCCGCTGCTTACGTTGTCGGGGTTTTTGATTTCAATATGGAACACACCATTTCCCGTGCGGTAATCTATTTCGTATCTGTCCCAGTTCCTGGGTATGCATGGTTCGATGTAAAGACGGTTACCCTGCTTTTTGAAGCCCGCCATATACTCCAGCCCTACCTTGTAAAGCCAACCGGCGGCGCCGGTATACCACGTCCACCCTCCTCTTCCGGTCTGCGGCTGTACTGCATAAACATCGGCAGCCATCACATACGGTTCGGCTTTATAACGGATATATTCCATGTACGTTCTCGTATGGTTTACAGGATTCAGCATATGGAACAGTTCCCCCGCCTTGTCGCCCATTCCCAGCTTGGCAAAGGCCAATACGACCCAGACTGCGGCATGGGTATATTGACCGCCGTTTTCCCTGACGCCCGGTACATAACCTTTTATATAGCCCGGCTGCAGTATCCCTTCATCAAATGGCGGGGTCAGAAGCTTTATTATGCCTTCGCTTTCATCCACCAGATATTTCTGTACCGCGGCCATAGCTTCATGCATGCGGTTTGGATTGGCTGTGCCGGATACGACGGACCAGGACTGTGATATCGAGTCGATCATACATTCTGAATTCTGAACAGAGCCCAAAGGCGTCCCATCGTCAAAATAGGCTCTTCTGTACCAGCTTCCGTCCCATGCCTCGCTCTCTATGCTTTGCGTCAGTTTCCCGGCGGCTGTCCGGTAGTTTTCCGCCCTTTCATAGTCTCTCATCAGCTCACATATCTGTACGAATTTATTGAGTATTGTGATTAGGAACCATCCCAGCCATACACTTTCTCCCGAACCCTTGATGCCTACCAGATTCATACCGTCGTTCCAGTCGCCTCCCCAGATGTGCGGCATTCCGTGTGCTCCTGTCGGGAGAGATCTGTCTATGGCAAGCACGCAATGTCCGTATAGATCCGCAGAAGCTTCGGAGATCCTCGGTTCCTCATATTTTTCATCTTCATCTTCTTTAAGCAGCGAGCCCTCCAGGAACGGGACCTGTTTCTTCAGGATACCGTAATCGCCGGTTTTCTCAAGATATTCGGCAGTAACGAACGCCAGCCAAAGCAGATCGTCCGAATATCTTGTCCTTATGCCCTTGCCCTTCTCAGCATGCCACCAATGCTGTACATCGCCCTCCCTGAACTGCCTCGACGCATGCAGTAGTATCTGCGCTTTTGCCATCTCAGGACATGAATTCAAAACTGCCATGCAATCCTGGAGTTGATCTCTGAAGCCGTATGCACCGCCTGCCTGGTAATACCCGGATCGCGCCCACAGCCTGCAGGCGATCGTTTGGTAAAGCAGCCATCCGTTCATCATTACATCAAATGAATCGTCCGGTGTACGAATATGAATAGCTTCAAGCTTTTCGAGCCAGAATGCCCTGACTTTTTCAAGCTCCTTTTCTGCCGAAGTGACAGTCAGGAATTTTTCCGCATACTCGAGAGCCTTCTGTACATCAGGTGCACTCCCTAAAAGGAATACAGCCTTTATCTCCTCTTCAGGCCGCAACCTGACCCTGCCGCACACTGCTGCGCATGGGTCGAGGCCGGCCCCTGTGGTACCCGGTAGCTTTTCGGCCAAAGCTATGTCCGACGTGTCAACGCCGCCCTTCCTGCCTAAAAACACCTGTCTGTCCCCGGTAAAAGAATACTCTTCCATACTGGTGCACAAAAAGGCCACCCTGCCGCTGAAATCCCTGGTGTACTTATTTTCCGCAAACAATATCCCCTTCTCATCCTGCCACGTAACAATATAAGGGGAAGTCTGCGCATCGTCGACACCCAATACGGGCCTTATACGATAAGTCACAGAAAGGTCATGAACCTCGCCCGTCATATTGGTTATGGACACAAGGCAGATCTTTACCGGAGCGTCCAATGCTGCAAATAGCGTAAGACAGTGGATCAGTCCGTCCCTGTCATGTTCAAATGTGCTATAGCCGTGTCCGTGTGTCACCGTGTACGGCACTTCATCATCTTCCGCATGAGTAAGGCTCCAGCTGCAATTATCATTCCGGTCACCTACGATAATAGCTTCGCCGGAGCTGTCAGTCACCGGATCGTTCGACCATGGCGTCAGCTTGAATTCGCGGCTGTTTTCCGCCCAGGTGTAGCCGCCTCCGCATTCAGTGACAAGAAAGCCGAAATTGCTGTTACTTATTACGTTTACCCACGGTGCAGGCGTATGCTTTCCTTTTCCCAATCGGATCACATATTCCCTGCCATCCTCGGAAAAGCCGGCTATACCGTTGAAAAAATGCAGCTTTCTGTCCGATATGGGGTGGAAGGAGCTTATACGGTGCTGCTTATCCTGCTTATCCTGCTTCGGAGGTTTGGCTGCCGAAGCGCCGGAGGGCATACCGGAAAACAGGATCGCGGAACCGCTGGCCCCGATCGCAGATCTTTCCGGTACTTTTCTGATTTCCCTGACTTTGCTTTTAAGTACATCGATCCCGTCACTGACAGCCAAAGCTGCAACGGTATAAAAAAGCGTAATCTGGTTTTGATCCATTTCGGATGAATTCCGTATGAAAACACCACCGCGATGGTTCAACAGTTCTCTGGCATGGCTGGAAGCTACAGCATCCCTGACCTGATCGTTCAGCGGCTGGGAGTATCCCTCCTTCTTGTTTACCAATATTACAAGGTCGGTCTGAAGACTCTTCATCCTCCAGAATTCATGGCCTTTCAGCGCCCAGAAGACCATATCCAGATCGTCGTCGCCGTTGACTTCCACCAGTACGACGGGCAGATCGCCCGAAATGCCAAACTGCCATAGATCCTGCTGTGAACCTTTGTTATCAAGAATGTATTCCGAATACTCCCGCCTCAGCGGATTGAAATAAAGAAGGAAGGGCAGCAGATCAAGATAAAATTCCGTCTCATTTGACTCCAGCCCCAGATACCGGCTTTCCACCTGGCTCCTGGTCCATGAGAGCTCAAATGTCCTCTCCGACGTCCTGAAATCGTTATATTTGTCCGCAAGCTCCAAAGCCTGCTTCCTCGTTTGCGCGACAGCAACTGTATACACCGCTTTTACAGTGTTTCCAGGTTCTATTTTGATGCGCCTCCGCAGGCTCATGACAGGATCGAGGACTGAACCCTCGCTGTTGCTCAGCGGCTGGTCTGGATCCAGAGCGGCGGGGTCGGACAAGTC
>Ga0207800_1000491_pt1 | contig 11268 bp, 7 predicted proteins | sample LuqExpMetageno11_FD_187769 | JGI IMG/M metagenome (GOLD analysis project Ga0207800, IMG submission 187769) | Tropical forest soil microbial communities from Luquillo Experimental Forest, Puerto Rico - Sample 11 (SPAdes) | ecosystem: Environmental > Terrestrial > Soil > Tropical forest ...
TTCAGTACACGCTACTGCAGAACCATCGAAGCCTTCCGCTCGTGCACCGCCCTCGCTTGTGCTTGGATCAGACTGCAGATATATGTGGATACCGCCTAGCACCCAGCACCTCGCACCTAGTCCCTAGCACCTCGTCCCTAGTCCCTCGTGTCACTCTTTCCCCTCCACATGCACCACGCGATAGCTGGCTCCGCCATGCGACCAGACCAGCAGCAGCACATTCTTGCCCTGGGGCGCGGCCTTTATCTCGCGAGCAAACTCTTCCGGCGAACCAACCGCGTGACGATTGATTTCCAGAATCACATCGCCTTGCGCCAATCCCGCCTCTTCCGCCGGACTTCCTGCCCGCACGCTCTCCACCGCCACGCCCTTGGAGCCGGCAGGCAGCTTCAACTGCGCGCGATCTTCATCGTCCAGCGGCGCAATCGTCACGCCCATGCGGCCATGTTCTTTTGTGCCGTCCGCCTCGTTCTCGGCCTGTTCCGCCTTCGCATGGTACTCGCCCACCTTCACCTTGAGCGTCTCCGGCTTGCCCTCGCGCAAAATGCCAAGCCGAATCAGCGTTCCCGGAGCCATCTGGCTCACCACCACCTGCAGCGCGCTGCCGTTGGCAATCTTAGCGCCGTCGATCTCGCGCAGCACGTCGCCCGCCTTCAGCCCTGCCTCGGCAGCAGGAGAACCGGCCGTCACCTGACTCACCACCGCGCCCGTGGCATCCGGCAGTTGGAAGAACTCCGCGTTCTCCGGGGTTACGTCGTTCATGGTGATGCCCAAGTAGCCGTGATGCACCGCGCCGTCCTTGATCAGCGCCTCGGCCGTGGAGCGGACAATCTGCGCGGGAATGGCAAAGCCCGCACCGGCAAACGACCCCGAACCCGAGATGATGAAGGTGTTAATGCCGATCAGTTCGCCATGCGCATTCACCAGCGGCCCACCGGAGTTGCCCGGATTGATGGCCGCATCGGTCTGGATGTAAGCACCTGGCTTGCGCGCGTCGTCCGAGTAGGGATTGGGCCGGTTGAGCGCGCTCACAATCCCACGTGTCACCGAAAACTGGAAGTAGCCAAAGGGAGATCCGAAGGCCAGAACCGTCTGTCCGGGATGCAGCTTGGTCGAGTCGCCCCAGGCCACCGCAGTGAGTCCCTTGGCGTCAATCCGAATCACCGCCAGATCGTTCAGCTTGTCCACGCCTACCAGCTTGGCCGGAAAGACTCGCCGGTCGTTCAACGTCACCCGAATCTCACTGGCTCCATCCACCACGTGCGCATTGGTCACAATGTACCCTTCGGGCGAAACAATCACGCCCGAGCCCACGCCGTGTTCCACCTGCTCAGGCATCTTGCCGCCCTGTGCCCTACCTCCCGGACCGAAGAAGAACTGCCGGAATCCTGGCGGCAACGATCCCTCCGGTATGCCCAGTTCCTCGGGCTGCGCCTTGGCGCGCGAGGTAACAGCCACATTCACCACCGCCGGCGTCACCCGCGCGGCAACCGCTTCCACCGCGTTATCCAGAGCCGTCAGCGCAGAAACACTCTGCTCTTCCAGCGGAGCTGCCGGCAGAATGCCCCCTTCGGCCGCGTAAGCCTTCTGCTGGCCGCCCAGCAACGATCCAGCCAGCACCAGAGCCGCCACCACTGCGGAAACCTCAAAACGCTTTGCTTTTTCTGTCATTGTCTTCACCCGTGTCATCGCCTTCACCTCAACTGTGTTGTGCTTGCTGTCCATTTCCCTACCCATGCCAGAATGTCTTTCGCTTCCAACTAATGATTTAGTTAGTGCAAACATTGACCTCTCCCTCCCGTTCTCTGTTTCTGCTTGTCCTCTTTCAGGGATGTTCCAGAAGAAGCCCCGGTGGCTGCGTACTTCCACAGCCCGGGACGTTCTCTGTTAAAGCTCCAGCACCACCACACCAGACGGCAATGGAGCTACCGGCAACAGCTTCCAGATCAACCTGGGCGGCGCTGCGGACTTGGCGGCGGCCGGAGCCTTGCTCCCTCCGGTTGCCTCCGCACCCTGGATGATGTAATCGGCCTCGATGGTTCCTTGCCGACTGGTTGCCACCCTCTGCTCAAAGACGGCCAGCACGACCCAGCCATTGGCAGCATGCGCGGCCTCGGCGGCCTGCGGCTCTAGCGCTGCTACCACCGGAACAAAGCCCGGCACTGTCTCCGTCGCCACTTCCCTGGGTGGAGCGGCTTTTGCCAGCGCGGCGTGATGCATCACCGGGTTCTTCGGCTTGGCAGATACCGCCACAGCAGGCAGCACGACTGGCGCGGCATGCGCCTCGGCCACCATCGGCAACGCCGTCGGCACAAGCGGCGCAAAGCTGACCAGTTGCGGAGCATGGGCCAGCATGGTCGCAGCCGCCATCAAACCTATAGCCAGCGATCCGGCCAGCGCCGTGCGTCCTGCCGGACCAATCGTCTCTTTGGTCCGCAACAAACTCAAGATGCGCTCTGCCAGTTCAGGCCGACGACGCCAGATGCCCAACTCCAGCAGCGCCCGCTGGCTGAGCCGCATCTGCAGCCTCCGCTCGGCAACCGTCGCCAGACAAGCCGCATAGGCGCGTGGTGCCCGCGTACGCCGCACTACGGCTTCATCGGTGGCCATCTCGCGTTCCCGCTCCAGTTCGCGCTCCATCCACCACAGCGCAGGATTCAACGGCAGCAGAGCGATCACAAACTTGAGCGCCAGATTGCTCCAGTCGTCCATGCGGCGCAGATGCTCCAGTTCGTGCAGTACAATCTGCCGCAGTTCGCCTTCGCTCAACTTGCTCACCAGCCACTCCGGCACCAGGATCCGTGGCCGAAAGAAACCGATCACGCTGGGCCGATCCAGATCGTTGGACTGGCAAAGCTCCACCCGGGCACGAGCCACTAACCGCTCCGCCAGCAAATTCTCTGCTCCCTCCAGCGGGAGCGCGCGCTTCCACACGCGACGAGCACGCACAGCGCCTGCCGCCAACATCGCCAAGCGCAACGCTGCCAGCAGAGCCCAGACCGCAAGCACGGCCACGCCCCAACGCTCATCCAGCCGGAACCAGGCTGTGGTGGCAGCAGGCGCAACAGCCTGCGCCGCAGCACCGGCTGAAAGATTGGGCCGGAGCGCGTCCATAAACCAGGGCGCCAGCGGCAACGCCACCACCAGGCCAAAAGCCGCCATCCACAAGGCAAAACGATGCGAGGCCCGGGTGCGCGGCGCCAGACGCAGGCTCAGCGCCAGCCCAGCGGCCACTGCCATGCCTTGCCAGAGCTGGCTCACGGCCAACTCAGCCGCCACGCGGCCTGCATGCAACCCTACATCTGGAAGCGGGAATCCCATCAGGCCTCCATCTCTTCGTCCGGCGCGACTTCGGCAATCGCCTCTTTCAGTCGCTTCAGTTCGTCTCCGGTCAGCTCTCCATCGCCTAACAGGCTCAACACCAACTGCTCGCGCGAGTTGCCAAAGAAGCGGCCCATCAGGTGGCGAATCTCCGACCTGCCCGCCTCCGCCTCGGCCACCACCGGCCGGTAGACAAACGCACGGCCCTCCTGGCGATGGTCCACATAGCCCTTCTGCTCCAAGATCCGGATCGTGGTCAGCACGGAGTTGTAGGCCAGCGACTCATCCTCAGGCAGCGCCGCCACCAGGTCGCCCACAGCCGACTCACCCCGCCGCCACAGAATCTTCATCAGCCTCAATTCGGCTTCGGTCAACGTACTGGATTTTTTGGGCGGCATGATTCTCCTGGCTCCGTTTACTTTTGCCGGCTCCCGCCGGCCTCTACTTGTTTTGTCCCACCCCTTCCAGCGGAGAGCTGGAAGGGGTGGGGCCCCCGGAAGGTCGTTGCGACGGCTTGCCTCGGCCTTCTTCACACTCTCAGACGATCAACTAAAAAACTAGTTAGCTAAAATTTTGAGATTTTTCTTGGCTCCGGTGGCGGTGGAAAAATAAAAAAGCTCAAGCAACTTAAACCATCGATCAACATATTTATTTTCTGCATTTTACAGAAATACCTTCAAGCTCCCTTCTGCGCCCTCCAAAAGCGCCTCCAGCGCTTGACGGCCGAGGATGCTTCAGGGTCTCTCTATCCGCAATCCGTCCTAACCTATTTTCTTTCAGCAAAGTACTAGAAAAAACCTCAACCTGGCGGTTTACCGATCTGTCTCACCTGGTGAGCCGCACGCTCTGTGGAAAACAAGGTACAAAACTCCTACTTGAACTATTCCTGGTGCAATCACCCTGGCGGTCTGAAAATACTTCAAATTCCGTACTCGCTTATCCACAAAAACCCCTTTTTCCCTTGTTGACCCTGCCCCTCCCCCTCCCACACCCTGTAAATGGACCATGCTCCGCGCGGCCGTACTGCGCGTAAATTGCACAAAACATGGTGCAAATTCTCCTTGAAACCGGAGTAAAGATGCTCAAACTCAAAAAGATCCACCTGCTCGGCTTCAAAAGCTTCTGCGACCGCACGGAGTTGACCGTAAGCGGTTCGGGCATTGCCGCAGTCGTGGGTCCGAACGGGTGTGGCAAGTCGAACATCCTCGACGGCGTCACCTGGGTGCTGGGCGAACAGAGCGCTAAGACCCTGCGCGGAACCCACATGCAGGACGTGATCTTTGCCGGCACCCGCGACCGCAAGGCGCTGGGCATGGCTGAGGTCACCATCACCATGGTGGACCCCGCTGCCTTTGAAGGCCCCGTGCCGGTAGAGCCAGAGGTGCTGATCGAGAACGATCTGCCCGCCAATCCGGACTGGGATGAAGATGCGCTGCGCCGTGAACGCGCCATCGATGCCGAAGAGGCCGCCTCCAGCGAGCAGCCCGGCCGTGCCTCCGATGACGAGGCTGAGGAGAATGCTCAGGCCAGCGAGAATGGCCCGCAGCCTGTGGTGCTCAAGATTCGCCGCCGCAAGTTCAAGTCCACGCCGCAGAAGGGTGAAATCATCATCACCCGCCGCCTGTTCCGCACCGGCGAAAGCGAGTACCTGCTGAACGGCAAGCTCTGCCGCCTGCGCGACATTCAGGACATCTTCATGGGCACCGGCCTGGGGCCGGAGAGCTACGCCATCATCGGCCAGGAGCGCATTGGCCAGTTGCTGAGCTCCAAGCCCCATGACCGCCGCTCCATCATTGAAGAAGCCGCCGGCATTACCCGCTTCAAGACCAAAAAGCGGCTGGCCGAGTTGCGGCTCGAAAGCGCCAAGCAGAACCTGGATCGCGTCAACGACATCTTCGAAGAAGTGACCCGCACCATGAACAGCTTGAAGCGACAGGCCGCCAAGGCCGAACGCTTTGCCGCCGTACGCGACGAGTTGCGCGGCAAGCTGCGCGTGGTGCTCTCCAGCCGCATGGCCCTGATGGATGCCACCCAGGCCGCGCTCGAAGAGCAGATTACCGCGCAGACCGCGCAGATTGACGCCGGCAGCACGGAGATTTCGTCCTCCGAAGCCAGCCAACATGCGCTCACCGAGCAGGGCTACGAGCTGGACAAGCAGGGCCGCGAAGCGCAGACCACCGCCAACCAGGCCGCTCTCGAACTGGAGCGCGCCATTGCCCGCGAACGCTCCAACACCGAGCGCGTGGCCGAGTTGGAAACCCGCATTGAAGCCGCCGGCGCCGAACTCGAACAGACCCGCGTTCAACTGGCCGGCATTGCCGAGGAGCGCGCGCAGCAGCGCAGCTTCCTCGACTCCGCCGCAACCGAAGCAGCCGACTTCCGCCGTCAGGTGGAGCAGCGCCAGTCCGAGGCACGCCAGTCGGCTGAAGAGGTCTTTGCGCTGGAACGGCAATTGGAAGCAGCGCGTCGTCAGGCCATGCACCTGCTCACTCTGGCCGGCAACGCCCGCAACCACACCGCGCAGGGTGAGGAGTCACTCGCCTCCTTGGAACGCGAGGCCGAGCGTCTGCATGCCGAGCTGGGCCAGGCGGAAAACGAGCAGGAAAATCTCTCCGTTGAAACCGCTCAGGCGCGTGCTCGCCATGAAAGCGCGCAGGAAGCTCTGCGCGAACTCGGCTCCCGCATCAATAACCTGCGTGAGACGCTGCAAGCACGTCGCGCCGAAGAAAATGTACAGCGCGCGCAATCCAATAAGCTGCGTGGCGATCAGGCCGCCGTCACCGGCCGCCGCGATTCGCTGCAGGCCCTGATCCGCAATCACAGCTACTCCACCGACAGCGTCCGCAAGTTGCTCAAGCCGGGTTCGCTCGGCGATGGCATGGCGCCGGTGGGCACGCTGGCCGACTTCCTGGAAGTGAGTGGCGCGCATGAAGCCGTCGTGGACGAGTTCCTGCGTGAAGAACTCAACTATGTGGTGGTTGAAAACTGGGCCGCGGCCGATAAGGGCGTGCGCCTGCTCAAGACCTCCGATGGCCGTGCCACCTTCCTGATCCACGCCGATGCCCAGGGCATGCTCTGGGATGAAAATGCCGGCGCTGTGAACGAGCCCGGTGTGGTGGCCTTGCGCGACGCCATCAAGGTGCTCAACGGCTTTGGCCGTTCCCTGGAAGGCATTCTGCCCAAGCTGCGCCACAGCTATCTGGCCGACGGATCGACGCAGGCACAAACACTGGCCGCGCGCTATCCGCATGCTTACTTCCTTACCCCCGAGGGCGAGTGCTTCCACAACGCCACCGTCACCGGCGGCAAGCCCGCCAGCGAAGGTCCGCTGGCCCTCAAGCGGGAACTGCGCGATGCGGAAATCCGCCTGGTTGCGGTTACCGACGAACTCCGCGCCAGCGAAGAAAAGGCTACGGAGCTGGTGCGCATTATCGAAGAGCTCACGAGCGAACTGGAAGCCACCAGCGAACAGCGCCGCGCCGCTGAAAGTGAAGCCGCCAACCTGGGCGCGCAATTGCGTCAGATGGAAACGGAAACCCAGCGTGTTGCCCGTCGTCTGCAGGAGTGGAGCGCGCAAGCGGCACGCAACAAGGAAGCCGTCGAAATCAAGCGCAACTCCATCGAGCAAAAGCGCGAAGAGATGATGCGCCTGGAGGCCGAGCACAAGCAGGCCGAATCCGGACTCGATGAGCAACAAACGCAGCTCAACCTTCTGCGTGCGCAGCGCGAACAGGTGCAGCAGCAGGCCGCGCAGATGACCGCCGAGTTGGCCGGACTGGAAGAGCGCCGCCGTGGCGCGCAGGCCGCCTTCGAACGCATTGACCGTCTGCACGTCGATCTGGTTCGCCGCGTGGAGACCATCGCGCAGCAGCGCACGGCAGCCGAGAACGAGCGCACCCAGCGCATCGCCGAGAGTTCTTCGCTCTCTGCACGCCAGGAAGAGCTCACCGCGCAACGCGCCGAAGCTCTGGCGCAAACCCAGGCCATCGTGGCCCAGTCCCGGGCCTTGCGCCAGCAACTGGCCGAGATGGAAGCACAGTTGAAGGCGGGCCGTTCCGCTCTGGACCAGTTGCGTGACATTCGCGCCGCGCGCTCCAGCGAACTGGCCAAACTGCGCTCCGACCTTGAACATCTTGAGGCCAGTTGTCTTGCGGAAGTAAACCTGGAAGCGCAGGTTCTGCGTGAAGACGACACCATCGAACGCATCGAAGGCGAGTTGCTGGCCGCCGAAGAAGAGGTTTGCCGCACCCTGCGTCAACGCATCGAGCAGATGGGCCCGGTCAACATGATGGCTCTCGACGAATACAAGGAGACCGCCGAGCGTCATGGCTTCCTGGAAACTCAGCGCAAGGACCTGATCGAGTCCATCGAGAACACGCACGAGACCATCAAGGAAATCGATCGCATCTCGCGCACCAAATTCGACGAGGCATTTGCACGCATCAACGAGAACTTCGGGCAGGTGTTCACCCGCCTGTTCCACGGCGGTCAGGCCTTCCTGCGGCTCACCGACATCGAGAACTCGGCCGAGAGCGGACTGGACATTGTGGCCTCGCCTCCGGGCAAGAAGCTGCAGAATGTGCTGTTGCTCTCGGGCGGCGAAAAGGCGCTTACCGCGCTGGCTCTGCTGGTGGGCATCTTCCAGTTCCAGCCCAGTCCCTTCTGCGTACTGGACGAAGTCGATGCCGCACTGGACGAGACCAACGTGGGCCGCTTGGCCGACCTGCTCAAATCGCTCGGCAGCGACACGCAGTACCTGATCGTCACCCACTCCAAACGTATGATGTCGGCCGCCGACCTGATCTACGGCGTCACCATGCAGGAGCCGGGCGTCAGCCGCGTGGTCAGCGTCAAGCTAGGCGCCAACGCCCAGCACCGCCAGTCGGCGTAAACAACGGCACTCCAGCCATCGCTATTTACGCTACAAACATGCACAGAAGCAAAGCAGGCTCCCTACGGGGAGCCTGTTGTTTTCGTCTGTCACAATGAAGACTGCCAAACATTCAGGAAGCAACAAGCGATAGAAGATGGGGCTTCAATCCGAGAGATCTCAAGAGGTGCGACAGATTTGTGCGCACAAAGAAAAACACCTCCGAAGGAAAACGTCGCTTCGGAGGCGCCTGTATGTGAAACAAGATAAGAACGGGGACCAGTAGCCGGCACTGGAGGTCGGTAGCACGCAGCTACTGGTGATCCCTGCACAAACGAAGCTAGCCGCGGCTTCCCCTTTCCACTGCTGCCTCGTGTCGCCCGGCTCAAAGAGAACCTCTTTAAAGCGTGTTCTCCGAACCATGTTGACAATTGGAGTTTCGCCGATGCTCGAAAACCATTCTGTGATCGTCATCACAGGGCGTTAACTCCATCAAAACCCCAGTATTTACGAGGGTTTGCCCCAGGAGCCCGAAGTGTTGCCGGCACCCTCCATTTCCGCTTTCCACCCTCCTATTTCCGGCCCCCATCTGGCCCCGCAGTCTCCTGAAATTGACGAAGCCCTGTCCTGCGCCGGACAATCGAGTTTCAATTCCCTTCCGGAAGGCCAGGAAACCAATCGTGACTGCTCTACTCCAGACCGATCTTCAGAATGCCGCGCCGCTCATTGGCCGCGGCAAGGTGCGCGACCTCTACGCCGTGGGCAACGACCTGCTCATGGTGGCCACCGATCGCATCTCCGCCTTTGACCACGTACTGGCCACCGGCATCCCCGGCAAGGGCAAGATCCTGACCCAGATCTCGCTCTTCTGGTTCGAATTGCTGGCCGACCTGGTCCCGAATCATATCCTCACGGCCAAGGTTGACGAGTATCCTGCCCAGTTGCATCCCTTCCGCGCGCAGCTCGAAGGCCGCTCCATGCTGGTCAAGCGCGCTGCCATGTTCCCCATCGAGTGCGTGGCACGCGGCTATCTGGCCGGCTCCGGCTGGAAGGAATATCAGGCCTCGCAGACGGTGTGCGGCATCGCCCTGCCGGCGGGCCTGTTGGACGGTTCCAAGCTCCCCGAGCCCATCTTTACCCCAGCCACCAAAAGCATGGACGGCTCGCACGACGAGAACATCGGCTTTGAGGCTGCAGCCGCGCTGCTTGGTCAGGATGATGCCGCCGAACTCCGCCGCCTGACGCTGGCCATCTACCAGAAAGCCACCGCACATGCCGCCGGGTGCGGTCTGCTGCTGGCCGATACCAAATTCGAATTCGGCCGCATCGATGGACAGATTGTGCTGGCCGACGAGGTGCTCACCCCCGACTCTTCCCGCTTCTGGGAGGCATCCCAGTGGAAGCCGGGTGGCGCGCAGCCTTCCTTCGACAAGCAGTTTGTCCGCGACTACCTGGAAGAGATCCGCTGGAACAAGCAAGCCCCGGCGCCGGCCTTGCCCCCAGCGGTGGCCGAGCGCACTCTCGCCAAGTATCTGGAAGCCTTCAAGCGGCTTACAGGGCGCGAACTGAGCCTGTAACGCCAGGAGTGTACCTATGACCTGGATCGACTGGTTGATCGTCATCGCGATGGCAATGGCCATCTGGGGTGGTCTGCGGCAGGGCTTCCTGCGCTCGGTCTGCTCCCTGGGCGGCCTGTTCTTCGGCCTGATCCTGGCCGCCTGGAACTACGATGCGGTGGCCAGCATGCTGCTGCCGGTGGTGCGCTTTGAAACCCTGGCCAGCGTGCTGGGCTTTCTGCTCATCGTCTTCGCGGTAACGGCTCTGGCCAACCTGATCGGATGGATGCTGCACAAAACCGCCAGCACGGTCGGGCTGGGCTGGCTCGACCGGCTCATGGGCGGGGTGTTCGGTTTCTTTCAAGGCTGGCTGATCGTCACCATCATGATTCTGCTTGCGGCAGCTTTTTTCCCAAAAGCGCACTGGCTGTACACCGGACGGCTGCCGCATCACTTCTTCGGCTCTGCGCATTTTGGCGCTCAGCTCAGCCCCGCCTCCCTGGCCCACCGCATCCGCGACGGGCTGGAGTATGTGGAGCAGCAGGCTCCGGGCTGGATGCGCGGCAAGGCCACGTCCTGAGAATTTTCCTGGCCAGCGGGGACTCCGGTTCCCGCTTTTCCTTTGTGTGCTTTTCCGTGCGCCCTGTCCCATTTTGCGGTTCGTGTCGCAGTACAAGATCACCTGATCGGTGGATTCCCATGCCGCATCTGCAAGCCGGGCTTTTTGCCTCCGGCGAGCTCCTCCTTCGGGTCCCAGTGGCTAACACGGCCACCCTTCAAGTGGACTCTCGCTTTTCCGCCTAAACTACCCTAATTGAATGCCGCCGGGATTTGGCTTCCCGCCTCCCGCGCCTGATTCGATACCCCCTTGGAGAATCTTTCGCACTTTTGCTTCCGGACTTGATATAAAGGTAATTCGAACGACGCGTGCGGGACTCCAAATGGCGAGCACGCGATCAGAGGTGGCTGTGAAGAGAGAACTGGAAAGCCTGGTAACGCAAATGCACTCAACCGGTGTTCCTTACGAGGATGCCGTTCGCGAATTCAAGCGCCAGTATCTGCGCGAAGTGCTGATCGCACACAAAGGCAACCAGTGCAAGGCCGCCGACGAGCTGAAGATGCATCGCAACACCCTGAGCCGGACCATGGCCGAGCTGGGCATTGAGTTGTCGGAAATTCGTGCCGGCCTCAAGCGTCCGCCGCGCTCCGAGCGTCCTATGTTCAGCGTCTACCGCCAGGGCATCCGCCAGGGCTGAGTCGCCCTGGAAAATGCCCGATCAAGAAAACGAAAATCCGCGCGTCAGCATGCGTCCCGGCTTTACGTGGGACCGTTGTGCTGCCTATCTCTTCGACATCGATGGCACGCTGTTGCGCAGCCGCGATCGCATCCACTTCAACTCCTTTGCCGCCGGCGTCCACGCAGCCACAGGCATCGTCCTCTCCCTGGAGGGCGTTTCGATGGCCGGCAACACCGATAGCGCCATCTTGGCTGAAGCCTGGCAGCAAGCCGGCCTGGAATCC
>Ga0207800_1000492_pt1 | contig 11264 bp, 7 predicted proteins | sample LuqExpMetageno11_FD_187769 | JGI IMG/M metagenome (GOLD analysis project Ga0207800, IMG submission 187769) | Tropical forest soil microbial communities from Luquillo Experimental Forest, Puerto Rico - Sample 11 (SPAdes) | ecosystem: Environmental > Terrestrial > Soil > Tropical forest ...
CAGGTATATGAATGCTGGAATAGAGAGTGCCGGAGTCCTGACGAAGCAATTGAGCGTTTCAAACAATGTTTTGAGTTTGGAGGGCACAAGACTGCAATCATTGCAAAATTTTCTAAAAAATTCCGGCTTTACCTGGTCTCAAAGCTTTCAGACGAGCAAGCAAGAACTGCATTCTTTACTCCGATAGCAAGTGTAAAGGACGCTTTATCCGTAGTACTCTCTGAAAATCCTGATGCGAAGATCCACCTTATGCCTCATGGAGGGCAGACTCTGCCTGTCAGAAAAGATAATAATTGAAAAACTTTTTGCGAACTTGTTTTTAAGTTTTGAACTAAGGATTTTGGAAAACTTGCTTATCTATTAAAAATAAAATCTCAAAATAGAACTTAAAGTGTAAATTAAATATAAATAAAAAGAGGACACCGAAACCTAAGTTCCGATAAGCCTCCACTTTGTATTTTTACATAAATCAAGGTCTTTTAATAAGAACGTTCGCAATAAAAGCGACAACGGCGAGAACGGCCATAGCATATAAAGTTGATAGATATGAACCTGTAGCAGTACGGAGTGTACCAGCTACATAAGGACCGATAAATGCTGCACCAATAAGGCTGGTATTTACGATTCCCAGGTTCTGTGCGAAATATTTTTTCCCATAAAAAACACTTGCAAAAACGGTATTCATTGTGGGAACACCACCATAAGAAAGGCCTGTGAGCGCAAATCCTAGAAGAAGAAGAGGAATGCTTTTTGAAACGGCCGCAGTGATTAATATCACGATAGCTGTAAGATAGGTTATATTGATTAAAGTCATCGTCTTTTTTAAACCTACTCTGTCGCAAAATGCACCAAGGGTTACGCGTCCTAAACCGTTGCAGACTGAAATCAGACCGACCCCGAAGGTAGCTAGAGACGCTGTGGCTTTAAGATCGTTTGCAAAAGGAGCTGCGTGTCCTATCAGAGCAAGACCCATTGCGGTTGATAAAATACTCCATATTAGAAATATCCAGAAAGTAGGCCTTTTTATCATTGAAGAAGAATTTATTTCCATACCCACAATATTAGCATTTTTTGCTTTGGCAGCAGCTTTTGGGAAAACATAGTTTGAAGGCGGAAGCACTAATAACCGAGAGCCTATGAAAACTATTATTCCAAAGACAATACCGAGGAATAAAAATGTTTGGCGCCAGCCTATTGCTTTAATAAGCTCGCTTGCAGTGGAACCCAGTAGCATGCCTCCGAAGCCAAAGCCCATAAGAAGAAGGCCGGAAATAGCACCCGTTTTGTCCGGAAACCACCTTGTCACTGTGCTTATAACCGCATTATAACTAAGACCAATACCGAAGCCGCTTATGACACCATATGTGATATAAATGCCTGTAAGACTATTTATCTGTGAAGAAGCAGCAAAGCCACATAATAGGAAAACGGCTGAAATCAAGATTGTAAAACCTGGAGATTTCCTACCGGTAATAAAGCCTCCTGCCATACCTCCCAAACAAAAAAATATGATTGAAATTGTGAAAATAAGAGAGGTCTGGGCACGGGTCCATCCGAAGTCCTTTTCAAGTGGTGCTATAAATAAAGACCACGCATAAAGCATTCCGAGGAATAAAAATAATACTATACCGATAACAACGTAAAACCATCTGTTATTAGTTCTATCCATGGAAACAGTCCTTTAATATTAAATTTTCAATTATGTTAAATAGTATATATTGAATAAATCTTCCAACAAATCCCTGTTTTCAGGATTGTTTTCATGATTGGGACTTGATTTGTTATTCAAAATACGAGTTTAAGAAGCAAATTTTGTTTTTTATAAACCAATATGCTTTAAATCTTCAATTCTCTAAAATATACATTTAGCCTTAGTGTCTATTGTGCTTGATTTTACACCTAAAGTGCATAAGTTCTACCTTATTCACTTTCAGCCCATTGTGGCTGATTTAGATAGATTTTCCATAAGGCCTAATTTCATGTTTAGAGAGAAGCTCAATACTATGATAATCGCTAACGTGATACTTGTTAGCAGTGTACATTATTACTGTTGTTATTTAAATATATTGAAAAAAATCAAGTTCGTTTGAAAAAATTAATTAGATGTTAGGCTAACAATGTTTCTATTTATGCTAAACCGGGAACAAGAGATCATTGTAGATCCAAGAGAAAAAAACTTTTAAACAAGGATTTACAGGAAACAGAGGAGTGGAACTTAAGTATTCAGAACAGCTTACGTTCAAAGCTTAGCTCTGGCGAAAAAACAAAATCCAGAAAATAAATTGTAAGGAAAATAAGTAAAAAAATAAAATACAGGAAAATGAAATGAAGAAAGAAAAATCCTAGTTTTTTTACTTAAAACAGCATTTGGTAATTTCTCCACTTAGATCTTCCCTGAGCATTGCAATAGCTTCGTCGAATTCATTGGTCTGGCCGAGAACCCACATAAGTTTAACGAGAGAGGTTTCGGGCAATGTATCTTCTCCTTCAATTGCACCAGCTTTCAGCATATCACGGCCTGTATCATAGACGCGGTCGCAAATTCTACCGTTAAGGCACTGGGATGTTACGATTACAGGCATTTTTGCATCTGTAGCTTTCCGAATCATGGGAATCCACTTTGTAGAAACATGCCCAAGCCCAGTACCTTCAAGAACCAATCCTCTATACCCGCTGTTAATGTAATGGTCAAGGATTTCAGGGGATGAACCGGGCGTGAATTTAACAAGGGCACATTTCGGTTCCATACCTGGTTTGAATTTGAGAGGTCTATCTCCACGTTTGATATAATCAATGGAAGTTTTTATTTCCCTTGTATTATAATCCACAATCCCTATCGGAAAAGAATTTATTGACTTGAAAGCATCCCTACGGGAAGTATGCATTTTTCGGACTTTTGTTCCACGGTGTATCTCGCAAAAATCATCTGAGGTTGTCCCATGCATAACAACTGAAACTTCAGCGATATCACTTATAGCAACCAGGGCTGCGCAGATTGCATTCATGGCATTGTCGCTGCTCGGACGGTCTGCACTTCTTTGGGAACCGACCAGAACAATAGGTACAGGTGTTTCGATCATGAAAGAAAGGGCTGCAGCCGTGTACATCAGAGTGTCTGTCCCGTGAGTCACAATTACCCCATCAGCACCTGCTTCGATTTCCTCGACGACTGCACGGGCAAGATTTTGCCAGGATTCTGAATCCATATTTTCCGAGAGAATACTTGAGATTACTCTGCCCTTAAAATCAGCTATCTCTCTGAGTTCAGGAATAGCGGCTAGAATATCGTCAGCTGTAAATTGGGAAGTTACTGCACCTGTCCTATAATCGATTTTGCTGGCAATCGTTCCACCAGTGGAAAGAATCGCGACTTTCGGCAGCTTTTTTCCAGACTCTATTATCTTCTCTCCTACAGTTTTGGATCCGTTCCCACCGTTTCGTCCTCCGTTTGTGTTTTCTCCATTGCTTTCAAGAAGAGTTATCTTTACCTTCTCCGTGGAAAAACCGGCATTATAACCACTGTTCATTTTTATTGTAATATATCCTTCCATGGACGGCATCACTTTGCCTTCGTAGATAGTGCCGTTCTTTTCAATACGTACCCTGTCGCCCTGTTTGAATTCCATAAATAATCCCTTTTATGATAACTTTTTTGAAAGTGCTACGTAAATAATCGGTATCTGGTATCACATTAGATTTTCGTATAATCCTACTATTTTTTATGACACTAGGCATTTGCGTAATACTAAGAGATCTAAGTAATATTAATACTGATTATGTTATATCGGTATGCTCATTTCGAGGTATTATCGTCAAGCGCGATATATTGGTGTGTTAATATCAGTATATTAATACTGATTTCAAGCTTTTCTGCCTCGTTAATTCAGGCTTTCTTGTATTCGTTGACGGTTGCCAGAAGGTTTTCAAAAGCCGAATCTGTGATATCTTTTAAGGTTACAATTTCCTGCGTATTAAGTTCAAGCTCAGTCTGCCTTTTCGAGAGATAATTCCGCATTTCTTCAGGAGCGGGCCCACCAGCGACTTTTCTTCTCTTTATGTTCGACACCGGATTAAGGGCTTCTTTTACCATCTTTTCTGTGAGCCCTAGGCTGGAAAGAGATTCACCCAGCACGATTTCGGCCACAGAATCGATTTTTTCCAAAGTGGGACTTTCCATTTCCCTTGCAAGCATTCCGACTATCTGGTGAGCAGTCCTAAAGGGAATTCCAGTTTCCCGGACAAAGGTATCCGCAAGTTCAGTAGCTGTCGTAAAACCAGTGATTGACTGGGCAGCGAGTACTTCAGGGCGGACTTTCATGGTTTTTATCATCCCTCCCATAACCCTCACTGAAGCCCTTACCGTTTCTACGGACCGCCAGATGTTTGGGGTTGCTTCCTGCAGGTCCCGGTTGTAACTCAGAGGAAGTCCCTTGAAGATCGTGATCAGGGACATAAGTGCACCCACGGCTACTCCTGTTTTTCCGCGCATAAGTTCGGCAGTATCAGGATTTTTTTTCTGCGGCATAATCGAGGAAGTAGACGCGTACATATCGTCCAGTTCTATAAAATTGAATTCGGAAGAGGACCAGATAACAAGTTCTTCAGCCATGCGGCTCAGGTTTATCATAAGATTTGTAAATGCTGAGGCGCATTCAATAAGAAAGTCCCTGCTGCTGACCGCATCCATTGAGTTTTCAAGCAAGCCTTCAAAGCCCAGAAGTTCCTGGGTTCTTTTCCTGTTAAGATTAAAACCAGTGGAAGCAAAAGCCGCAGCCCCAAGTGGGCAGAGGTTTACCCTGGAGTAAGCATCCTGAAGCCTGTCAAAGTCCCTGCCAAGAGCGGCTTCGTGGGCACAGAGGTGATGGGCAAGGGTTGTCGGCTGGGCATGTTGCATGTGAGTAAAACCAGGCATGAGCGTCTCAGTATGTTTATCCGCAAGGTTAAGAAGGGTTTGCCTTAGCTCATGCATCTCTTCAAGCAACCCGGTAAGCTCTTCCCTGAGCACCAGCCTGATGCAGGTTGCAACCTCATCGTTTCTGGAACGTCCAGAATGCATCCTGCCTCCAACATCTTCCCCAACCATATCGATGAGCCTTGACTCAAGGGAAATATGAATATCTTCGTAGCTGAAATCGAGCTTTTCCATTCCTTCCTCACGGATTTTCAAGAGCCCACTAAGAATTTTGCTGCAGTCCTCCCGGTTTATAATGCCCTGTTCTCTTAACATTACTGTATGGGCAAGGTCCACTGCGATATCAGCATCAAAAATCCACCTGTCAGCTTCCATAGAGGAGGTATAATGTAAGATTTCCTCATCCTGGGCGGCTTCCAGCCTGCCCCTACGTAAAATATTGCTCATCGGGTTTCCTCTTTGGTTTTTTATATGAGTCGGCATAAGTACAGTTTTTGTTAAGTCTGAATATAATTTATGTTAATGTCTGAGGCAATAGTGCCTGCAAAATTAATAAGATTCATATGAGACTTATAGGATTTAATATAAGACTTAAATGAAATACTAACATAAGATTTGATGTAAGATTTACTTAACATAAGATTTGATGTAAGATTGTAGCGTGGTATTACTTCGAACACTTAAATATGAATCGGTTTCGGGGGATTTTCCATTAAGGCTAACTGTATCAGGTAGGCACTGTCTTTTTCAGTATAAATTTTTGAAAAATTACTACTGCCTACTTACTTGTATTGTTTCTTCCAGTATCCCGAAAAAGATAATCGTAAGGAAAGCATAAATTTGTTTAATGCCTGGGATCTCAAAATACGATAGAATTGCGCCCATATATGAATTGATAGACCTGCCTCTGGAATTTTTTTCCCGGAAATGGAGAAAAGAAGCCCTTTCAAACCTGAGTGGAAAAGTTCTGGAAGTAGGGGTGGGCACTGGAAGAAACCTGAAATATTATCCGGCAGGTTGTCGGGTGATAGGAATCGACAAAAGCGAAGGCATGCTCCAGAGAGCCAAGGAAAAAGCTGAATGTATGAAAAATATTACTCTTTATCCTATGGACGCTGAACACCTGGAATTTCCAAACAATAGCTTCGATTACGTGGTTACAACTTTTGCTCTATGCACAATCCCTGATCCCGTGAAAGCTCTTAAGGAAATGAAACGAGTCTTGAAACCGTCAGGAGAATTGATATCCATCGAGCATGTGCACAGTAACTACCCTTTTATTGACTTAATAGAACATTTAATTAATCCGATTCTGTTTTTTCTGCTTGGGGATCATGCAACTCGGCATACGGTGAAAAATATTGAAAAAGCTGGTTTCACCGTTACAGAAGCAAAAAAACTGGCTTTTAAGGATGTTTTCAGGAAGATTCGGGCAAAGCCTTAGTCTTAAAATTAGCGTATTAATAAGGAAGCAAGCAAAAGATAAACCTTAGAGATATTTAATTGATACAGTACAGTGCAGCTCCAAGTGCTCCCGTTATCTGCGGCTCAGGGAGGACGTAGAGTGAGGTACCCAATTCTTTTTCCAAAAACACCTTAATTCCAGCATTCTTTGCTACGCCACCCACGAAAGCAATGTTTTGTTTTAACCCTACTTGCCGGACCATAATCGCAACCCTTCTGGCGATACTTTCAATGAGTCCTGCCGCGATATCCTCTTTTTTAAATCCTCTTGCTCGAAGAGATATAACCTCTGACTCAGCAAACACGGTACACATGCTTGTTATGCTGGCAGGTTCTTTTGAAGCAAGAGCTAGGCGCCCAAGTTCTTCTATCGGTACCTCGAGTGCTTTTGCCGTGTATTCTAAAAATTTGCCTGTACCAGCCGCGCATTTGTCGTTCATTAAAAAATCAGTTACTCTGCCACCGTTAGTCGAGATAACCTTGCTATCCTGGCCTCCGATATCAATAATCCCGTTGACATTAGGGTAAAGGTGGTAAACGCCCATTGAATGAGCAGTAATTTCGCTAATAGTTTTGTCAGCAAACTTTATGCTATTCCTTCCATATCCGGTTGCATACACCCCATTCACGCAATCTTTGTCGATTCCGGCATCAGCCAGCACCTTTGTATATGCATTTTCGGCAGCGGATAATAAGTCGAATGTAGTCGGCAATATCGCGCTAGCGACTATTTTATTACTGTTAAGAAGGACGGCTTTTGTGGTGGCTGAACCTGAATCTATTCCTACTGAGATCACGAAAGCATCTCCATAAAAGCGTCTACTCGAAGTCCGATCTGTTCAATGTCCGAAACACTATAATCCGTCTCGATAGAGAGCATAGGTATCCCGGCTTTCTTCAGCGCCTGCTGTACCTTATACTTCTCAATATTATATCCATGGCAGAATTGCAGGGTATAATATACCACACCATCGACTTTAAACTCATTTGCAAGTTCAAGAATGTTATCTATGCGCCTATCGTTAGGCGTCATACAGGAACAGGGTATTTTGATATAACGCTCAGCCAGTGCAATCATTGGATCTTTGTTTTCGTCAACCAGATCCCAGAAAGACCTTGTACCTGTACAACTTTCCTCCACAATGATAACGCCACCCCTACTCTCAATTATTTCCGATACCTTTGTATTGCCACCGGCCATAGGACAACCAGAGATCATTATTCTGGGTTTGTGTTGCCAGTCCTCTTTAACCTGTTCCACTTCCCCGATTAGCGTGAGAAGAGACTTCTTAAATTCCCCAGGCGAGAGGAAATACTGCTTCTGCATGACCTTCAGGATATCAAGGCCACTGATCAGTGGAGGGTCTGTTTTTCGAAGGTCATAGAGCCTGTGAAGAAGCTGTCTTATCTCGTTCAGAGATTTTATTTCTTTTTTTAACCGCTCGTCAGTGACCTTATTACCCGTCAACTGTTCCATTAAGTCTTTGAACCTGTTAAGTTCTCCCAAAAAATACTTTATGGCTTCAGAGCTATCAGGTTTCTGCGGAAGATCGAGTACATAGGTAGGGATGTAATCTCCCAATAGTTCATACATTTTCTTCTTACTATCACAGGTATTTTCGGCGACGATCATATCTATGACACTGAAGTGAGAGCAGGATTTTACACCTGAGCAACCGTCATTAACAATTGACCCAAAGGAAGACTTGACAAGAGGACAGATATTTCTAGGCAAATACTGCTCTGCTATGGATACCGTATCGTTTTTACCCCCACAAAGAATAACACGATCAGCATCTGCCGCAAAGATGATTTCGTCAGGCACGAAAAGGCATAAGGTACCAACTATCTTCTTTCCAACTTTTCTTTCCTGTGCTATTTGGCAAATCCGCGAGTTATATGAGTTTTTTATGTGATCAAGACTTTCAAAATGTGGTGTCATCTCGATAAGATACTTGTGACGGATACATTAAATCATTTTCTTATTCCTGTGATGAAGTTACGATTTTTTGCGGTTACGTGCGCTATTCTCAATTGGGAAATTCGAGAACGATATCCTCTTCAATCTTATAATTTAATATTTTTTACTTTTTATCAGTAAAATTACTTTAATTGAGATCAGAAATCTCAAAAACATTATTTTTACGAAAGTTCCTGATGGTAAAAATCCAAAACGGCATAAAATAGCTATATAAATTAACAGATCTTTTTTATTTATGAATGCTGGGTAAAACAAAGCGCTACCTTGAGGTTACAAGGATTATTTTAAAATACAATCTTATTACGGAACTCTACCGAGATCTACGCAAAAATTATATTTCAAATCCTGAATGTACTTGCACTTTTGATCTCGAAAATCGGCAGGCAGCAGTAAAACTCAGAGAAGCCTTTGAAGAGCTTGGACCGACTTTTATCAAAATGGGACAGACAATGAGCAAGCGGCCTGATCTTGTTCCGCAGCCTTATGTTATAGAAATGGCAAACCTTCAGGATAAGGTTAAACCGGTCCCTTTTGAAGAAATGGCTGAATCCCTTGACCTCGCCTGCGTTTGCGAATATGAGACGCGTGAAGAGCAAAATCGGAAAAAAACGGAAGCTGAGGTTAAAGCTTCCCTGGAAAGAAAAGCAAAAGCTTTTATTAAAATCTTTGACAGCTTTGATCCGGAACCCATTGCCTGCGGCTCGATTGCTCAGGTTTATAAAGGAGTTTTGGAAGGCAAACCTGTTGCTGTAAAGATTCTTCGCCCAAACCTGATTGATACTATAAATATTGACCTCTCTATCCTAGATGACTTCAAGCCTATTCTGAAAAAAGTTCTCGGCCTGGGGAATAATTTTGATATCGATGCTTTCTTGCTTGAGATCCGAGAGATGCTTACCCGCGAGGTTGACCTTCGAACCGAAGCCGTCAATATGCGACGTTTTGAAGACAATTTCAAGAACGTGAAAAATGTGTCTGTGCCTAAAATCCATCCCGATTACTGTTCAGTAAATGTTCTTACAATGGAATTTATCCAGGGAACCCAGATCAAAGATATAATTAATATGCCTGTGCCCCAGAGCAAAAAATCGGAATATACACGTACCATCACCAAGAGTTATCTCAAACAGGTTTATATTGATGGCTTTTATCATGCTGACCCTCATGGGGGCAATATGCTGGTTGAAGAAAACGATACTATTGCCTTCATCGATTTCGGAGCTGTAGGTAGTATTGATGACGAGCTCAAAAAAAATATGCTAGAATTTTATTATGCCATTAATAACAGGGATGTGGAAGGGGCAACCCAGGGTTTCCTTAAAATAGGGGGTGCAGACGCTCGGGATGTGGATATCCACAGGCTTAGAAAAGATATGGATAACCTGATCGCAAACCAAAATTATGGGCTTGAGGGCAGGCAGAGTGATAATTATGCCAAGCTCGGCATGAAATATGATATCCGACTGCCCGGGGAATTCTCGACCCTGCAAAGAGCGATCCTGCTTATAGAAGGCGTCTGTCTGGAGCTAGACCCTAAATATAACATTAAAACTATCGCAATTCCTGTGCTGATGGATGCTTATAAAAAACTCAATGCTTCAAAAGGAGCTGCCTTTCACATAGAATTTTCTACCGAGCCCGTGGACGAAAAAGCTGAATTGAGAGCTGCAATTCAAGAAGTCGCTGATAAAATGGAAGGAATGGGGGATAAGTTTCTCTCCTTAAAGCAAGAGGAAACAAGGAAAACGACTTTTTCAAAAGAACTCTACTTGGCTGTCCTGCTTATTGCCTCGACCTATATCCTGTTAAACGGAGGTACCTTTTCCTGGGTCGGACTGGTTGGGTTTGGGGGCTCGATTCTGATAGTTCTTTTTACTATGATTCGAAGCAAATAATGCCAAAAATTTGACAATATAAAGTAACATCTTTGTAACTTTATTGTTAAGTTAGGAAATAGATATACTTAGACCTCTTTTAAAGTTCTGCCATTATTTATAGAACATATACTTTTAAAATATGTTTATTATAATAACATTTTTATGTTAATTGCATAAATGAATATGCGACGGTATTTTTTAAATTAAATAAATTTGGGAAATAAGTGGGGAGAATGAAATGGTAAAACCTAGAATAATAAGGTCAGTATTATTACTGGCATGTATAGGAATAATAGTAACCGCACTCGTACAACCCATTGCAGGGAGCACGATGGGTAAAGGGAAACTGATGGAACAAAAAGATAAGATGATTCCTTGCCCCGAAAATAAAAGTATGATGAAATCTGGCATGGGAGAGAATGAATCTAGTGAAATGTATGAGACTTCTTCCAAGGAAAAGATGATGGGATCGATGATGGAAGAAAAGTCATGCAATGAAGCCATGACAAGTTCCATGATAAAAGAGAAATTAGCTAACAAAAGCTGCTACAATGCAAGCTCATCCCAGGCTAACTTGGACTGCGCCCGTCTCTGGCTTGAGAAAGCGATAAAACTTCACGCGATGCATCTTGAGAATCCAAAAAGCGTAACCAATGAATCTCAGATGGAAATGATGGATCAGATGAAGCAGGCCAAAAATTACCTTTCAGGGGAAAAAATGAATATGAGTATGATGGACAGAGCAGCAGAGAATAAGTCGGCAGAGTATGAGCATCCCTACGCCATATCAGCCCTTATGAGACTTGAATGCTCTGACTTCTGGCTTGATGAAGCGATAAAACTTCATGCGATGCACTTGAAGAACCCTAAGATCGCAACTAATGAGTCTCAGATTAGATTAATGGCACAGATGGTGCGTGCAAACAGATACCTTGCAGGAGAAGATATGAATATGGAGATGACTAAAAATGCAAGTCTTTCCCAAGATAATGTTAACCTTACAACTCTATGGCTTGAAAAGGCTATAAAA
>Ga0207800_1000493_pt1 | contig 11260 bp, 12 predicted proteins | sample LuqExpMetageno11_FD_187769 | JGI IMG/M metagenome (GOLD analysis project Ga0207800, IMG submission 187769) | Tropical forest soil microbial communities from Luquillo Experimental Forest, Puerto Rico - Sample 11 (SPAdes) | ecosystem: Environmental > Terrestrial > Soil > Tropical forest ...
ACTCCGGTTGAACCCGACGTAAATACGATATAGATGGGATCTGTATCAATCTGCCTGTCGCGGATTTGATGAAGGACCTCAACATTTACCGAAGCTGTTATCATTTCCTCGTAATAATATACCTTACCTTCAAAAGGAAAGGACTCCAGAAGCTTTCCTGTATCCTGATCACATAAAACAGCCCGTGGCTTGAGGCTTTCAAATATCAGCTCGATCCGATGCCTGGGCATCTCTTCATCAATCGGCACATAGTAATTGCCGGAATAGATGACCCCATAAAAGGTTACTATGGTTCTTGGGTGTTTCCCCATAAAGACTACGATTGACTCTTTATCATACCCCTGTAACTTCAAAAAGGAACCTATTGCTCTTGCCTGGTCATATACTTCCCGGAAGGTCATGCCCATAACTTCATTCGCATAAGCCGTTTTATCCGGAACTCTCATCACCGTATGTTCCAGGTATTCCAATACATTTCTCTGCATTTATCCCATGCCCTTCTGTTATTTTGTGATTAATGATGTATATTCATCTTTTAATTTTGCTTCACATAATTGAATAGAGCGCATCGCCAATACCTCCATTGCGTCGATATATCCTGGGCCAATCTCATAGTCCCGTTTTATTAAAGATAATTCGGTGCAGCCAAGGATAATAATCTCTGCTCCTGCTTTCCGCAGCTCCTCGGAGACAGCTTCAAACCGCTCAAATTCAACCGGTAAACTGGCTTTAACATTATCATAAATCAAATGGGTTACGTCCTTCTGCCGCTGCATTGACGGTATGATTACCTGGATATTGCACGCCTGCAGTTCCTCCTGGAACAGTTGGCTGTGTATTGTTCCCTCCGTAGCCATAATTCCTGCACGGTGAATTCCCAACTTGCACAGATATTCGGCTGTTTCTTTAATGATATGTATGATTGGAGCTTTCATTCCCTTGGCGAGCTCCTCATGGAAATAATGCGCGGTAATGCATGGGATAGCGATGTGATCAGCACCCATTTCAGATAGTAATCTTCCTATTTGTATCATGGCCTCCACCGGGTTATCCTTACTTTTACCGAGGATATACTCCGTCCGGTCCGGTATGGAAGGATTACAGAAAATCAGCATTTCAATATGCTCCTGGTCTATCCTGGCATCGGTCATCCTTATGACCAGCTCATAAAAATATGCAGTTGCAATCGGCCCCAAGCCGCCTATTACCCCTAATCGTTTCGTAACATTTTCCCCTCTCTATTCACACCCAGCCTCCAAGTACCCAGTTTACTTATGAAGTTTCTTACTCCTATAAAGTTACTAATTCCCATAAAGGTCTTTCTCTTGTAAAGGTCTTGCTCCTATTAAGGTCTTGCTCCTATTAAGGTCTTGCTCCTATTAAGGTCTTGCTCCTATTAAGGTCTTGCTCCTATGAAGTTCTTGCCCCTATGAAGTTCTTGCTCCTATAAAGTTTTTACTCCTATGGAGTTGCCGGATATAATGATTTATCCCTGTTATAATAGTAACTTCCCCTGGTCTTTGCAAATTCATCCAACTCTTTATCCGTTAACATAAAGGTTTCCACATGGTCCTTATTCGGACAGGAATCAAAATAATACCATCCGTCGCCGCAGTTTACCAAATTCCAGTAATGATGCGTCTTGCCGCCTAATCTGGTCACCTGCATATTATCAATGCCCGCTCTGGTTAACAAAGCCTGAGCTACTGCATAGAACGTAAAGCAGTCCCCTTCTCCTTTTGTCATGGCACGATAAGCCTCAGCCAGCCAGTCAGATTTGTCTGAATCCCCGGTATAACCCACATGCGCCTTGATCCAATGATAAATGGCTTCTGCTTTCTCGAGTTTTGTCATACTACTGGTGATAATGTCGGATAAAATCTCATCAGCCTTATCATAAACAGCATCTTCCGTAACAGCAAATTTGATGACGGTAACCGTGACAGTAACTGTCGCCTTATTGCCGGATAAATCCTCTGCTGTATAGATTACGTTATATACACCTACCTTTTTCAGGTTAACTGCACTGCTGTCAACACTCAGTTTCAAGCCCTGATCCTTATTATCCGTCACAGATACCCCTTTTCGGTAAGCGACTCCCTCACCAATATAAACCGTTTTATTTCTGGTTCCTAGGATTTGCGGAGGTATGGTATCTGCCAGCACTGTCAGCTTCACCTGCTGTTCAGTCATATTGCCATAGTCATCCTTCAATTCAATCATAACCTGCTGGTCGCCGACTTTTGCAAAATCCGGTTCAGTCTTATAGGCAATCGTAACTCCCGATACATCTACGATATTGCTGACAAAGGCATTAGCTTCAACTGCTTCATTCTGCCAGGTTTCCTGATTGGTAAAGGAAGCCTTCGGTGAAGTTGTATCCACCACCTTGATATTACCGGTTACCGTTCGTCCGTTTACATTAAGTTCAATTTTATGTACTGTCGGCTTGCTGGTATCAAGCTTTGATAAATCCGTAATAAACGATACATCATATTTATCATTATTTACATAATCACTTGCCGAAATATTCATCGGTGCTCCGGCTTCTACCGTAACTTCGTTTTTGATATCCAGTACGGTTAATTTAGCCTTCAGCTTTGTACAATTATTGCCCTTATCCTCCAGTATTATTGTTACATCCTTATCCCCAGGTACCGAAGTATCCGGCTTCTCAAGATAAGATGCCGTCACCTTCGTCGCATCCACAATATCGGATATGAATGCATCTGCTTCAACCGCTTCATTTTTTAATACCATCAGGTTGTTCGCTGTCGCGGTTGGTGCTATCGTATCAACAACCTGCAAGCTGGAGGTATGTATCTTTTTACCGATCTTGATTTGGATTTCATAAGTACCGGGCTGATCCAGCGGAAGCTTACCTACATCCGTAATAAAGCTTCCTTTCCGGTTCTTATACATTAAAAACTCTTCCACCTTCAGTGTGCCGGTTCCGGCCTCTAAGGTCACGGCTTCAACCACCATGGGCCTTGTCTGAATATAGGCAAGTAAGCCTACTACAGCCAGAATTTCAACACTGAGGAGCAGAAGAATAATTAGTTTTATATGACCTTTACGCCTTTTCATGGCTTCCCCCCGGATTACGTCCCACCAACATAAATTTCCATTTATTAGTATAATAATATGTAAAATCTGGAATGTCAATACAATGACAATTTTAGGGTGTTATCGTAAATCAAAAAAATCCGCTTTACTTCAATACTATAGAGTGTTAAAATTATACAGAGTGAATACAAGTCACTGCCAGATGAAAGGAGTCCTACCGATGAGTAAGAATATCAGAACAACAGCGGTTGATCATTTATTTGAAGCAATCTTAAGCTTAAAAGATTCGGAGGAGTGTTATATATTTTTTGAGGATATTTGTACTGTGAATGAATTACTTTCTTTATCACAGCGTTTTGAAGTAGCCCGTATGTTAAGAAACCACAATACGTATCTTGAAATTGCAGAAAAAACAGGTGCCTCAACTGCAACTATCAGCCGCGTTAATCGATCGTTGAATTACGGCAATGACGGATATGATATGGTATTTGCCAGAATGAAGGAAACTGTACCTGACACAACGAATTCATAAAATTAGAGGCGTGTTATAACCTATCTCAGGTTATAATATGCCTCTTTTTCGAATAGAAGAACGCCGGAGCTGTTATAAAACTCAAAAGCTTCTATTTTAGTGAGATCATCGCAAAATGGAAAATTAATAAGTTTTGCTACAGCTCTTTTCCAGTCATCTGAACTACATGAAGTTCCTAAAACAAAAAAACGTGCTGCAAACCGTTCTTTGCAACACGTAATGAAAACTCTTTTTTCTATTATTCTGATTTACTGACCGGCTTTTTCTCCGGTGCTTTGGGCTTAGGCTCTCTCTTTACCTCGGCCTTTTTTGCTGTCTCTTTGCTTTTGTCCGGACTCTTCGCTGTATTGCTGGTCATCAGTGCACCGTCGATCATCATCTCAATCATATGTTTTCTCATATACACATCAAAACACAACATACTGATGAAGGAGAACATCGTAAGGAAATCATGATCCTCTTGATTTGTAACCTCAGGGAAGGATTCTTTTGCTTTCGTCATCTTACGGATCATATCCTTTGTTAAAGCATCCGTCTGTTCTTTTTCCAATCGGAAGATTTCTTCATAAATATCCTCCAGTTTAACACTGGAGCCATCACCATAATATCTCTCCGTTAAAGGATTAAAGATACTCTGTATATCATTGATGGAAAGAATGTTCTTAAAATAATATATAAAGATTAAAAGGAACATATGCTCCTTCGTATACTTCTTCTTACTTGGAGGAGGTAACAGTTCATTCTTCGTATAATTATTAATCATTGTCTTGGTCAGAAGCTTATCTTCAGTATAACGCTTGGAGGACTTCAGATGCTTGTCCATAAACGTCGTAACCTGATCCATATATAAATCAATATTCGGAATATCATCAGGCATGATGTATTTGACGTCCTTCAGACTGTCAATCAAATTCTTGATATACTCCTCTTTTGTCATTTCCAATCTAATCACCTCTATTACATTATATAGTATCAGATACTAGATGTCAAAGCAAAAATAATTAGATGAAAAGTCAGAATGCTTCCAATTCCTATCCTTGAAAACCCTGATTATATATAAATATTTATGTACCTGCAAGCAATAAAATGTCCAAATCAGCTCTTCGTACCTTGAAGTTGTTCCATCAACCTAATAAGATATATTGACTGATGCCCTATTAACGTTATAATCTTATACAGCTATAACTATTTCTTCTTCCGATTGCGAACACATTCCGCAAGCAAATATTCAATCTGACCAATCTGTCCAGTAGCATAACACATTTATACTATACAATTTTTGAGGCAGACGGTAATATGTCTTGTTACAATGATTAAAATTAGGAAGAGGCTGTTTCTCCTCTAACTGATTAGTTAGTGGAGAAACAGCCTCTCCTCTAGAGCGGTTATTTCTAACATCAAGCTTAACTTAATGACATTGCTATTTCTAGGTTGCCCTTACATCAAATCGAATATATCAACTTGATTCAGTGATAGATTTTAAGCATTTGAAAAGAACTATTACTAAAATTTTTCTAATCTCCTAGTTGCCCCCCATCATTAATTCCACATCCCCAGACTGATCCATCTTGCAGCGTTACTATCGTAAAACTATCACCCCCTGATACTGTTCTGGCTCCACTGATTCCACTAAGTTGAATAAGAGTAGATTTAGAATTATTAGTACTATTATAAATTATACCATCACCCAATTCTCCCCACCAATCACTACCACAAACCCATACTGTTCCATCATTTTTTAAAATTATTGTATGATTCCATCCACCTGTAATAGATTTTACATCAGAAACTCCAATTACTTGGGTAGGAGATATCTTTCTAATTTTAGTCCCATCTCCTAATTGACCATAAGCATTATCTCCCCATGACCAAACTGTCCCGTCGTATTTTATAGCAAGAGAATGATAAGCACCAGCTCCAATTGAAGATACACCACTCAAAACAGCCACTGGAGTTTTTTTACTTGTCTGAGTACCATCTCCTAATTGTCCATATGCATTACTGCCCCACGCCCATAAGGTTCCGCCACTTGTTAATGCTAAAGCAAAATATCTTCCACCTTCTATAGCAGTCACATTACTAATATTTTTAACTTGAACTGGGACTTTTTTAGAAATAGTAGTTCCATCTCCTAATTGTCCATATGTATTGCTGCCCCACGCCCATAAGGTTCCGTCATTTTTTATAGCTAACGTGAACTTTTCTCCACAAGCAATATCTATTACATCACTTAATCCAGATACTTGTACAGGATTACATTTAGCGGTGGTAGTTCCATCTCCTAATTGGCCAACATCATTGTTTCCCCATGACCATACTGTTCCGTCATTTTTTAAAGCAACACTATGGCCTTGTCCTGCATCGACATCTACTATGTCGTTTAATCCATTTACCTGTAATGGATAATTTCTTTCATTACTTTTTGTACCATCACCTAGCTGTCCATAGAAATTATAACCCCATGTCCAAACTGTCCCATCTTCTTTTAATGCAATATTATGGCGATATCCCGCTTCTACCTTAGTTACGGGAGGAGAATATGCATATACCTTTTCCTGAATTCCTAATAATCCTACTATAAATATGCATGTAAAAACTAATATAAAATTTCTTTTCATATAAACAATCATTCCTTTCGTTTAGCTCAAGCATAAATCGTTATAAAATTACTTTAGCTTTATTTTTAATTATCTGCTATTTTAATCCTGAAAAGATAATAAACTACAGAGCTGGGGAGGAAACAAAGTATCCTCCATTTTTATGGTTTTGTATATATTTGCTAAAATTCATATACTTTTAACATTACCGTTTGGTGTATAGGTGTAGGGTTCCACACTGTTGTTGGTTGCCAACTGGCTTCCAGCTTTGTTGTACAGGAATTTTCTTATTCCTCTGATCCTTAAGCTTGTTTTTTTGTTAAGTTATCATCATTGTTATAGTAATAATTCAGATAATTCCGTTACAGTCGGGGCTTAATCATAGTAGTTATAGTTATACACTACTTCATTAATTTTATCATTTTCCCAATAATCATTACGGCATGGATGCTGGATCGGCCTATACTTGGATCTTAATACCTAGCCTGAGTAAATCTGTTCAGCTACATGCCATACTGTTAAGATGAAGATTGCCTTGACTTTTTTGCATAGGATGATTTGGTTCTATAATTCTAGCATTTCCATGTTTACCTCACTTTTAACAGGAACTGTCCAGTTGTTTTGACTCATATACAATACAAAATCATTGTTCAAATTAATATGATATTCTTTTACGTAGTATAATAAATCAGATGGCCATACCCAGATACCATCAGTAAGAATGCTAAGACTTCCGATTATCTTGCTATCATCTAATACATCCTTTACAATTCCTGGACTTACGCATATAGTTATTCCTGAACTTAAATATTGTAAAATTCCATTCTCGTTCTTGTCAGCTTCTTTTCTAGTTAAAAGTCTAAGGCACTCACTGTCTTCATCTCCGTGTTTTAATTCTTTAAAAAAACCAATACTTTTAAGTTTCATCAAGATTCACCTCTTTCATGATTTTTAGTTAATACCTGGCTTAAATATATTCCACGTGCCTGTATTGATGCCTGCTTTGACTCTAATCGTCATCCCATGTGCATTGTGGAGGTAGTAACTTGTGGCTCCTTTCTTATCCTTCTGGTATAAAAGTGAATATCCATGGCATACCGTGTTTTCCTTTATTCATTTTTATCATAGTCCGCTATGTTGCAGTCACGGTCATAGGTGAATTCTGTATAGGCTCCGTATTCTACTGTTGCCTTACTATTGCATTAATGTCCTTTATTTTCATCAATATATTTATCAATTAGTAAATCACTATTCTTACAAAATTGATAATTTGTTAGATCATAGAAATTATCTGATAGATAAATAAGTAATTTTAGAATATTACTTAACCTTTCATGAGAATTTACTTGTAGATCATGCCTCACGAATGCTATCCATCCAATATCAAAAAACTCATTAATTTTATTAAATTTAATGCTCATTGTACTAACATCACTATAGGGTTCGTATGTTATAATAATGTCCCAATTAACACTGTTATATATAACCTCACATTCATCTACAACTAAATTAAACCCTTTAGTTAAAAGAAATTTCGCATTATCTTTGATTATATTTAATTCACTTTCAGGTATCATTTTTCCTCCTTGTTTATTATTACCATTTACATATTTATACCCTTTATTGAGTGAATAATAATATTCTCTCCCGTATCCAGTTAATTTAGTTGTACCCGGCTCGTTTAAATATTTTTTAGTAACTGGTGTCGCCATAAGAATTTTATCACCTCTACTTATCGCTGCATCCAAAAATGGTTTATTATATTCATTCCAAAATTGATCTGCTGATTTATACAAATCATCTGGTGTATTTAATAAATTACTGAGATTCCCATTAAAATCAGTAGATTTTGGTAAACCAAGTTCTTTAATTATTGCTTTTGTATCAGTGCTATATCTTCCTAATATTGTAGTTGTCTTTCCATGTGTTGCAAATAGTTTAACTCCGGATGTTGCCTTATGTTTTAATACACCTACAAAATTGTTTTTTAATGAAGTAATGCTGTCAGGTATCTTTTTTGCAAATGCTTTTACATCTGCATATATCTCATCCAGATGTGGTATGATTTCCTTTGTACCTCCAAAAAGAATTCCCAAACTGCTAATCGCTTTTGTCAATTCAGTTGCATTACCGACAGCATGGAAGATGGCTTTCAAGGGAGCTGCAATTGCAAAACCAAGACCCGGTATCAGGGCTATTGATGAGAATACTGCGTCCAGCACTTGTCCACGGAAGATGGATATGCCAAGATTTAACGCATCTAGGACATCACCTATACCTGGTACAAACCCGGCAATATCCAGAACAGTCTGTAATCCATCCAGAGCCTTATCAAAGTTCTTAGCGGCAGTACACTTGGCTAAACCGGTTGGATCAATATACTTAACCGGATTGTTGGAAACATATGAGTAAAGGTTTAGTCCGTCACCACCGTACGGATCCTCCTGCGTAAATCTTCCTATACCCAGATCATAATACCTTGCTCTAAGGTAAATCTGTCCGGTTACGGTATCATACTGCTCACCCGTATAGCGGAACCTGTCATAATTTTAACCCTTAAAATTATGTTTCTTCTTATTTTCTTTCTTGATTAAACAGTTCATCAACTATTTGATTGCAGAGTTGTTTTGAATTATCTGCTCGATTCAATAAATCAATATTATTTGTGGTTAAGTTAGCTAATTCTAGCGAAAGTGATGAAAATTGTTTCGCTAAAGATATCTCACCGATATCAAAGGATAAGTATATCAGTCCACTTCTTAATGATATATGCTTTCTTCCATTAATAGTTTCAGAAATAATTACTCTTTCCTTATCATTTAGGTTATTCATTGCGCTCTTTATTGTTTCAAATATTCTTTCTAAAGATTGAGCTGATTTAATATATACAACCAATTCAGACATCTTATCTATTAATATCCAAGTAGGTTCTTTAAATGAACCATTTTTAAATGCCATATAATACTCTAATATTTTTACTTTTCTCCATTCCTGCTCCATCTCTTTTGGAATGTTAAGTTCAATATACCTTTTATACTCCGGTAAATTTTCACGTGCCATAATAAATGTAGAACAATCCGATGAAAAAAACAGTTCTTTAGCTTCATTAAATGACATTTTTTTCTTAACCATAATTTTCTCCTCTTTTTTAATGCTACCCCATATCACTTTATACAGGGTAGCTCATTATTATTTTATTGCTTTCCACAATCCATCTATTGTTTTCACGAACTTATAACCACGCCCTTTTAAGTAATCAATCTCTCTTTGGTAAAATCGTTTTGTTCCATCATTAAAAAGATATTTTACAAATGGGTCATTAGATAATAATATTTGTTTTTTCGCAGAAATTTGGTCATCAATAAACTTTTTATTAACTTTCCAAATTTCATCATAATTTTGTGCTGCTTCAGTTACTAGCTCATTCCAAACTTCATCAGACATTTTAAATATGTATATCCCATATTAAGAGCTTTCGTATCATAAGAACCAGTTATCCCCAATAAAGCTTTCTTACTTGTTGGATTATTTATTGCTTTTGACATATAATTATCAATAGCATTCTGAGAAAGTTTACCCACTCCCTTAACAGCCTTTTTAACAGTTCTTATTACTTCATCAGCTCTAGTTATAAGGCTGTTAATGCCACTCCTAATACCCGTTACAATATTATCCAACTTTTTCTTACCAATCAAATTTTTTGCTACAAAATTGTTTTTTAATGAAGTAATGCTGTCAGGTATCTTTTTTGCAAATGCCTTTACACCTGCATATATCTCATCCAGATGTGGTATGATTTCCTTTGTACCTCCAAAAAGAATTCCCAAGCTGCTAATCGCTTTTGTCAATTCAGTTGCATTACCGACAGCATGGAAGATGGCTTTCAAGGGAACTGCAATTGCGGAGCCAAGACCGGGTATGATGGAAATGGAGGAGAATATTGCATCCAGAACTTGTCCACGGAAGATAGATATGCCGACATTCACCGCATCCGCGATTTCACCAAAACCAGGGATAAACCCAGCATAATCCAGAACAGTCTGTAACCCATCCAGAGCCTTATTAAAGTTTTGAGCGGCAACACCTTGGCTAAACCGGTTGGATCTATATACTTAACCGGATTGTTAGGTACATAGGTGTAAAGGTTAAATGTCGCCACGGTACGGATCCTCCTGCGAAAATCTTATCAAAGGAAAGCTAATCATTTGAATTACTCGATTTCTTTGTATCTTTAGTCTAAATTAGTATCTCATAGTCTATACAAACACTCTCTGGCACATTATCAAATAAGTTATCTTCCCATATTTGCTTTACATCTAGACCTCCAATGTTTATACCCAAAAATCCTGGATCTAAAAATATATCTTGTCCATTGCGTAATTTTATTTGCAGTGCATCGCATAAAACTACATCTTTTTTTTCTTCTAAATTAAAATAATAAATTTTTGCAACTTTATTAACTTCTAAAGGGTTTTTGAATATTAATTCACTTATTTCTGATCTACCAGGCATAACATCCTCTAAATCAATATCATACTCTATTGAATCAACTATTTTAATACTAAGCCTTGATGGTTTATTATAAGATTCAAACTTTTTGAATTCAATTAAATGATTATCAAACTCAAAGTATATATAATGTAAATCAGGATAAAACTGTGCTACCCCATCATCCTCAGTATCTATAAAACCCTTTAAATAAATACTATCGAGCGTATTTTGATTAATCACTTCTTTAATTTTACTTTCCATCATTTTACACTACCTCCAAACCTGTTACTTATTTCACAAATTGTATTCCTAAGTCCATTCCCTTTCCCATCTCAAGAAGCGTTACGAATTCGCCACTTGGCTTAATTACAACTGTCATTCCATTGCCTCTGTAAATATCAAATACTTCGGTTCCTTTTTTAAGAGATCCTTCTCCCACAAACTCAACCGTTCCATCATCAATTATTTTACCTATATCTTCTAAGAATCTTGAACCATCAGTTTTAAACTTTGAATACTTTGTTCCTAATGCATCTTCTAATATTTTCTTATGATTTATAAAATGGTTTTTAAA
>Ga0207800_1000495_pt1 | contig 11239 bp, 13 predicted proteins | sample LuqExpMetageno11_FD_187769 | JGI IMG/M metagenome (GOLD analysis project Ga0207800, IMG submission 187769) | Tropical forest soil microbial communities from Luquillo Experimental Forest, Puerto Rico - Sample 11 (SPAdes) | ecosystem: Environmental > Terrestrial > Soil > Tropical forest ...
TAGCTTTCCGGCCGGTGTCAGTTCAAGCTCGCCGCAGTCTCCTCGGCTTTTCTCCCACAGGATCCGCGCGCCTGCCCGCGTCAATCGCAGCCATTTGTCGCCGTGGCTGGCCTCTATCCGTTCATCCGTGGCTTCGATCTGCGCCGTCTGTTTTGCGCTCAATCCGTGCAGCGCGGTGTAACTCTGCAGCAGGGAAGCCAACGAGGTCCAAAGTTCCTGGAAAAGCTGATCAGAAGCATCGTTCTTAGCTGCAATCTGCAATCAGACCATCCTTGCGTCCAGGTGCTAGTTGCTAGGTTCGAGGTTCTAGTCCCCTAGTCCCTAGCACTTAGAAGCTAGTCCCTAGTCCCTAGAAACTAGCCCCTAGAAACTCAGTTCCTACCGGTCAATCTCTCCCAGCACAATATCGATGGAGCCAATCACTGCTACAACGTCTGCAATCATACGGCCTTTGCACATGGCTTCGAGCGCCTGCAATGTGGCAAACGAGGGATAGCGCATATGCACGCGGTAGGGCTTGGCGGAACCATCCGATACCACGTGGTAACCCATCTGGCCGTGACCGCATTCAATCCCCTGATAGACCTCACCCTTGGGTACATTGAAGCCTTCGGTCACGATCTTGAAGTGATGGATCAACGCCTCCATCTGGGTCTTCATCTTTTCGCGATCCGGCAGCACTACCTTGGGCGCATCGGCCTTTACGGGGCCCGTCGGCATGCCGTCCAGCGCCTGCTGGATGATCTTGATGCTTTCGCGCATTTCCAGCATGCGGACTTCGTATCGCGCCCAGCAATCGGAGGCTGTTGAGACGGGCACGTTGAACTGGAACTTCTCATAACTGGAGTAGGGCATGTCGCGGCGCAGATCGAAGTCCACGCCCGAAGCGCGCAACGGGGGACCGCTGACGCCGAGCGCGGCTGCGTCCGCTCCCGAGATGATGCCCACGCCGATCAAGCGATTGCGGAAGATCGGATTGCCGGTTAGCAGGTTCGAGTACTCGTCGATCTTTTCCGGCAGAATGTCGATAAACTGCTGCACGCGGCTGAAGAAGTCCAGCGGCGGCTCCATCGTAACGCCACCCACGCGGATGTAGCTGGTCATCATGCGCTGCCCGGCAAGGGCCTCAAACATGCGCAGAATCTCTTCGCGTTCGCGGAAGGTATAGAGAAAGACGGTGAGCGCGCCAATATCCATGGCATGCGTGCCCAGCCAGATCAGATGCGAATTCAACCGGCTCAACTCCGCCAGCAACACGCGCAGCCATTGGCCTTTTTCCGGAATCTCCAACTGCAGCAGCTTCTCAACCGCCAGCGCATAGCAGAGATTGTTGGCTAAGGGATCCAGATAGTTGACGCGGTCCGTCAGCGGCACCACCTGCTGGTAGAACTTGGCTTCGCAGGTCTTCTCAATGCCCGTGTGCAGGTAACCGATCTCCGGATACAGACGGACGATGATTTCGCCATCCAACTCCAGCACCAGGCGCAGCACGCCGTGCGTGGCCGGGTGTTGCGGGCCCATGTTGATGACCATGTGCTGTTCGGCCGAACCCGTTGCGGGCGGTGCTGCCAGGATAGGTGTACCAATCGTTTCTGGCATTAACGGTACCCCTCCACCGGGTAGTCCTTGCGTAACGGGTAGCCCTGCCACTCATCGGGCATCAGGATGCGGCGCAGGTTCGGATGTCCGTCAAAGCGGATGCCGAACAGGTCAAAAACCTCGCGTTCAAAGTAGTTGGCCGCGGGCCATGCCGGGGTGACAGAAGCGATGGTCGGTGACTCGCCGTCCACAAAGGCCCGGAGCCGGATCCGCTCTTTGAGCGCATGCGAAACAAAGTGGTAGCTCAACTGGAAGCGCGGCGAAGAAGGGAACCAGTCCACCGCCGTCATGTCTTCAAAGTAGTTGTAGCCGGCAGCCCGAATGGCCTCTGTTGCGGCCACCAGTTGGTCTGGGGTAATGGTGAGCGATAACTCACCGCGGTCCACCTGGGCGTCGGTCAATGCCGCGGCGTTCCATTGCAGGATCGCCCGTACGGCTGCATGATCTGCCATGGCGTCTACCACGGCCTGCCTGCCCTCAAGTTGGGTATTCAATGCCTCAGCCATGGCTACAGATCCGCCTTGTCCTGGCTCCAATTCAGGATGCCCTTGCGCACAATATAGTAGAGTCCCACGGCGACAAAGCCCAGATAAACCAGCATCTCCCAAAAGCCGAAGAACTGAGAACCGGTTATTTTGGGCAGCTTGGTGTAGATCACCGCCCAGGGCATCATGAAGACCGCTTCCACGTCGAACAGGATGAAGAGCACAGCCACCAGGTAGAAACGCACACTCAATCGTCCGCGGGCGTCGCCCACCGAGAGAATGCCGCATTCATAGGTGTCCAGCTTGACTTGAGTATTGCGATGTCGGCCGACGAGCCAGGAGGCCGCAACCATTCCTACGCCCAGGCCAAAAGCCGCCAGGATCTGTAGAAACAGCGGTAAGTACTGCCAGTAATTGGAGGGGACCATCGCCGCCCTTTCCGGTTTCCGTACCGCAGTGACCCTCGCGTTTCCTGAGGGCCGGAGCGTGGCGGAATCTTCAGGTTACTTTCTGAGATTAGGTTTTCGGACCCGTTGAGTCAAGGAGGGAGAACGTGGTTCGGCCCAGGTTTGCAGTGGGTGTGGTTAAGATGATGAAAATAAATTCCTTATGAAAAGGATTCCGCTTGGCTTAAACCCTCACGTCCAGCATTGGTCAGACCGCAGAAATTCCCCTGCATCGCTCTCCTTGTCACATGAGAGATCCTAATCAGCGGGCTTGCCTTGAGACAGGAAGCATAGATTGCAGAAAACGGATCGAAGGATGGGTAGGATACCCTAGTCAACAAGTTCTGACCGAGTGGAATGTTGGTCCTGGAATTTTTCCAGACTCACTCTGCAGATATGTTGTGCTGGCGTTGCCACGGTACGTCCGTGTTATGAACTTTCAATGTGTTTTGCCGATCTGGAGGATGAGGCCAGGGAGCATCATGTGAGCCTCTCATTTCCGTGAGCTTCTCATGACCAAACCTCTCAATCCGATCATGGCACTTGGTCCGACGCATGGGCGTCGCCGCCGTATTGATCGCGACGCGGGGCGTGCGCTGGAGATTCTGGGGCACGCAATCGAATATCTGACCGACGAGTTTGTGTACGAAGGATGTTCCCAAGAGAGTCTGAACAGCCAGTTGCAAGCCGTGCAGCTACTTATGGCCTTGAATCGCCAGATCTACTTTGAGTGCCCGGTGGTGCCCACGTTGACGGAACGAGTTCTGGCCAAGTTCGGCATGCAGGCAACATAAGTTTTTTTGCAGGACTTTGGGAGTGGCCGGCGTTTTATGCGCCGGCCTATTTTTTTGTCGCTGTGTTTATTGGCCGAAGCGTAGCAACGTCAATAACGCCAGCCAACTGCCACAGATGGCATACCAGAGCCAGGCGGTGGCGTCGATGCCGATCTGCCGCGCTTCCACTTTGCGCAGATAGCCCAGGCCGGTCAGGCAGAATCCCAGTGCGCCCAAACCAAGCGCCTGATGCAGGCCGTGAATGCCGGTGAAGAGATACAGGAATCGTGCTGCCGGTGAGCTGGGTTGTTGGAAGCCAATTCCATGGGCCATGAGCTGCTGCCAGGCTCCGAGCAAACCGGTCAACGCGATTGTGCCCAGGCCAGCGGTGAGAGCGATCCAGCGGCGGCTAGCGGTCAGGGCAGGTTGCCCCAGCCCCAACCATTCCTCCAGTACATCGATCTCGCGGAAGATCCGTCTGCGAGCCTGTTCCATGGTGGCGCAGCTCAGCAAAAGCGCGAACGTGCTCAGCCAGAGAATCGAAGGCAGGGCCACCGGGCTCCAGTCGCTTACCTGGCGGAGGGTTGCCGGATTCAGATGCGTTACTCCTTTGCGGGCGAAGAAGAGAATCGACAGCAAGAGAAAGAGCAACTGATCGATAAAGATCGCTATGGCCACATAACCGCGGAAGCGGTGGAGGATCTGGCGAGGGCCGCCTCCACTACCGGAGTTACCCTCACCACCACCACCACCTCCTCCCCCAAACGGCGACCGCCCCTTGGGCGGTACTCCACCATGGCTCGGCTCCTGAGAGTGCGGGCGCGGTGGCGCGGGAGTGATGGTGGCTGGCAAGCGAAAAGCCTCCGTCAACAAAGAGAGTATCCCTGCAATGGTTAGGATGCAGGATTACCGCGAACTCGTTTGCGTGCGAGTACCGTTCTGAGGAGCGATGCCTCTTCCCGTGTCCGTTCAGGCCCGGGAAGGGAATCGGAAACATGGGCGAGAAGGCGCTACCGGTCTGTAGTGCCTGATAAATCGTAAACGTCTTTCACCATCTGAACAAACAAGCGATGCACGCGGCCATCCCCGGAGAGTTCGGGATGGAAGGTTGCGGCCAGAATGCTGTTCTGACGCACCAATACAGGAGAGCCGTCGCGAGCGGCCAAAACCTCAACACCGCTACCCACCTGCACAAAGCGTGGCGCGCGGATGAATACCATCTCCAGCGGGCCGCCCTCCAGAGCGGTCTCTGCCGTCAGAATGGAGGAGTCGATCTGCCGCCCGTAGGCATTCCGTTCGATAGCTGCGTCGAGAAGCCCAAGCGAGCGTTGTGCCGGGTGGCGCACGTCCTTGGCCAGCAGGATAGCGCCGGCACAGGTGCCAAAGAGCGGTTTGCGCTGGCCAAAGCTCCGCAGCGCGGCAAAGAATTCATTCTTCTCCAGGAACTTGAGGATGGTCGTGGATTCCCCACCCGGAAGAATCAGGCCGTCCAGCCCCTCTAATTGGTCGGGCGTCCGCACCTCGACGGCAACGGCGCCGGCCTGAGTAAGGGCCGCGCAATGGGCCTGATAGTCACCCTGAATGGCAAGAACGCCAATACGGGGAGGAAGGGTCTGGGAGGTCAACGGGCTCAGCTCCTGAGATTTTTCTAATCTTTGCCGGTCGGGCTGCGGATGAATTCTGAGCCTGTCCCCACCTTGGCAGAACTTTTGTTGGAAGTTGCCAAACCGGGAACAGGCCCAAATTGATACTTATTGATTTTAAATGACTTACCAGCCGCGCGTTTGCAACTGATCTTTTTCTTCAATGGCCGCTGCGGCCAGGCCCTTCATGGTGCCGGTAACCTGTTCGCTGACCTCGGCCAGGATCTTCGGATCCTTGTAATGCGTGGTGGCCTGGACAATGGCTTTGGCGCGTGAAACGGCCTCGGCGCGCTCTTCCGCATTGTTCTCTACGTCCAGCGGGGTGGCGCGTTCCTTCATGAAAATGCCCGATCCCACGAAGATGGCTTCAGCGCCCAACTGCATCATCAAAGAGGCGTCGGCCGGTGTGGCAATGCCGCCTGCGGAGAAGTTTGGCACCGGCAGTTTGCCGGTTTGAGCCACCATGCGCACCAGTTCGTAGGGGGCCTGAATCTCCTTGGCCGCGCAGTAGAGCTCCTGCTCGCTGAGCACGGTCAGTTGACGCATCTCCTTTACAATCTGGCGCATATGCTGAACGGCGTGCACTACGTCGCCGGTGCCGGCTTCACCCTTGGTGCGGATCATCGCGGCGCCTTCGGCAATGCGGCGCAGGGCCTCGCCCAGGTTGCGCGCCCCACACACGAACGGCGTTGTAAAGGCATGCTTATCAATGTGATGCGCCTCATCCGCCGGGGTAAGCACTTCGCTCTCGTCAATGTAATCCACGCCGATTTCCTGCAGAATCTGAGCCTCGGCAAAGTGTCCGATACGAGCCTTGGCCATCACCGGAATCGATACCGCAGCCATGATCTCTTTGATGAGACCGGGCTTAGCCATGCGGGCTACACCGCCTTCGGCACGGATCATCGCCGGCACCCGTTCAAGAGCCATCACGGAGGCTGCGCCTGCCTCTTCGGCAATCCGCGCCTGCTCCACGTTCATCACGTCCATGATGACGCCGCCTTTGAGCATCTCCGCGAGGCCGATCTTCAGCCGCAAGCTGGTTGACGTAAAAGACGTGTTTTCTTTCATATCCGGCATGATCTGGAACCTCTTTCCCGCTGGTATTGCCGCCCCGGATTAGAGCTGGGAAGCCTCGGGGTGGCGCCCCTTCAGTGTAACAGCCGGTTGAGTTGCCGCCTACCAACGTCAGATTGGCCCTTCCAAAGAAGTCAGATTGGCCCCTGCAAAGAAGGCCGGTGGGTTTATTTAGCTGTTTCTAATCTGCCTGTATTGATTCTGGTCACCTTGCTGCAATATTCCCTGGCGATGGCAACCACACCGCAAATACCGCCTCCTAATCAGCCGCAGCCACCCATGTCGGTGGTCGCTAATGCCGCTGCTGCCAATGCGGCTCAGATGTCCGACCCGAAGCCGGATGCCAGCCAGGCGCTGGTTCCCGTGCTCGATGAAGACGAGTTTAGCCAGAACTTTAACCCGGAGTTGGATGGGCTGGAGCTTACGGGCCCTCTGGCACTGCTTCCGATTGAACTCGATGTGACCGTACCGATCCGCGATTTCCGGGTGCGCGAGCTGCTTGCCCTGGAGCCCGGGCAACTGATCGAGACCCAGTGGCACAACGGCGACGACGTTCCTTTGTCTGCTGCGGATGTGCACTTGGCCTGGAGCGAGTTTGAAGTGATTGAAACCGATTTGGCGGTCCGCATTACGCGGCTGCCCTGAACCAGAGACGAGCGACAAGGGGACAAGCATGTTGGGCATCAGGAAGAGAGAAATAAGTCAGAACGCACAGCCCGCAGGGTTGGGTGCCTGGCTGTTGGCCAAGTTCGAAGGCCGCCGGCAGCGCCGCCAGCCTCGGTTGGAGCTGATTGAGCGCATCTCGCTGGCTCCGCGTCAGTCTCTGGCGCTGGTTGAGGCTGAAGGCCGCCGTTTTCTGGTGGCCTGTTCGCCTGACAGCACGCCGGCGTTTTATCCGATGGACGGCCGGAACGCGCGTTCGGCCAATACGCGTACGCCGAGGGTCTCATGGTAGCTCTCTGGCTGGCGGCACCTTCACTGATTCCCGATCTGAACGCCAAGTTTCACGCCTCGGATTCCACGCCCTGGACGATTCTGTTCGTCCTGACGCTGATCACTCTGCTACCGGCCATTCTCATGGCCATGACGCCGCTGGTGCGTCTGCTGGTGGTCTTTCACTTTCTGCGCCAGGCGCTGGGAACCCAGACAGCGCCTTCGAACCAGACCCTGATGGGACTGGCCCTGATGATGACCTGGTTCCTGATGGCTCCGGTGCTCACCCTGGTCGACCAGCAGGCAGTTGAACCCTACCGCGCCGGCCAGATCAGCGGCATCGACGCAATCGACCGGGGAGCGCAGCCGATCAAGCACTTCATGCTCCGCTACGCGCGCGAAAAGGACCTGGCTCTGTTTACCGCGGCCGGTCAGATTCCGCGTCCGCAGAAGGCAGACGATCTGCCCATGCGGGTTGTGATTCCCGCCTACATCCTCTCGGAACTGAAAGCTGGTTTCGCGATTGGCGCTGTGTTGTTTCTGCCCTTCCTGTTGATTGACATGGTGACGGCTGCCGTTACCACCTCGATCGGCATGTTCCAGTTACCGCCTGTGGTGGTCTCCACCCCGCTCAAGATTCTGCTCTTCGTCATGGTAGACGGCTGGAATCTGCTGGCCGGTTCATTGCTGAAGAGTTTCTGAGAAAGGAGACGCCTGTGACCCCGGATCTTGTTGCCGAACTGATGCGCCAACTGATGCGCGAAGCCATGATTCTCTCGGCTCCGGTGCTGATTATCACCGCCGTTCTCAGCTTTGTTCTGAGCCTGGTGCAGACCCTGACCAGTCTGCAGGAGCAGTCTTTGACCACCGTGCCGCGTTTGGTGGCTGTGGTGCTGATTCTGTTGGCCGCCATGCCCTGGTTTCTGGGCCGCATGGCCGACTATACCCGTCACTTGCTGCTCGATCTGCACCGGTACTTGGGTTAAGGAGAACAATGCAGGATTGGGCGACATTCTTGAGCGCGATGGCACTGGCCCTGGTTCGGATCAGCGGTGTCCTCGTCTTTGTGCCCTTTTTTAGCGCAGCGGCTCTGCCTATGCGCACGAAGGCCATCTTTGCGGGCGCAGTGGCTTATCTGCTGGCGCCTTTGGTGGCCACGCTGCCCGGCGCGCAGATCTCGCTTGGCTTTACGGCGATTCTGGGCGAGCTCGCCGTGGGGCTTGTCTACGGCCTTTCGCTAGCTCTGTTGAATGAAATGCTTCTGTTCGCAGGCCAGATCACGGGCATGCAACTCAGCTTTTCGCTGGTCAACCTGATGGACCCTGCCAGCTCGATTCAGACTCCGCTGATGGGTGAGATGTTTCAGCTCATGGGGACTCTGGTTCTGATTACGGCTGGTTTGGATCGCATTCTGCTGGCTTCCATGGTGCGTAGTTTCCACGCTGTTCCGCTGGGCGGTTATGCGTTGCCACCTTCCACCGCCATGGCGCTGGTTCAAGCTGCAGGCGGCATTTTTCTAGCGGCTGTCGAGCTGGCCGCGCCGGTGCTGGCTGCCACCATGCTGGTTGAAGTTTCCATCGGCCTGATGGGCAAGCTCAGCCCCCAACTGCCGGTGATGAACCTGACTGTACCGATGAAGACCGTGACCGGATTCCTGATTCTGAGCGGTGCTCTGGCGTTGTGGCCGCGCTTCATCGAAGCCCGTTTCAGCGGCCTGCTGGATATGGCCGAGCGTCTGTTGTCATCTGCCGGAGGGAAGGGGTAACCAATGTCCGGCGAGCGCACAGAACAAGCATCACAAAGACGAAGAGAGAAGGCGCAGGAGGAAGGCGATATCCTGCACAGCCGGGAACTGACGGCTGCGGCCGCCACACTGGCTGGAGTCATGATTCTCGGCGCTTTCGGCGGCCGTTCACTGGAACAGTTCCGCTCCGGCTACACCGAGTTTCTGATCTTGGGCAATCCGGCTCGCTGGGAGCCCAGCCAGATTGGTCCCACTCTGCTGGCCATCCGCCGGATTACGCTCGGCATGCTGATGCCGCCGGCGGTGATTATGGCTGCGGTGGTGACGGCGGCTTTGGGTGTGGCCGTGATACAGACCGGCGGCGTCAACATCCATCCGAATGCCATTGGTTTCAAGCCGGAGCGGCTGAATCCGGTGACGAACCTGCAGAACATGTTTTCACTGCGCGCCGCGGCCCGCTTGGGCAAATCGCTGATCCCGGGAATTTTTCTCGGCGTCTTCGCGGTGCAGCGCATCGCCCATCAACTCACCGTGCCGCCGTTTTCCGTGGTGCGACTGGAGCAGTTGAGTTCGGATATCTACGGCCTGCTGGTGGCGGCTGCCTGGATTCTGTTTGGCTGGGCCGCGATCGACTTCCTGGTGGAATGGCAGAGCCGTGAATCCCGCTTGAAGATGAGCAAGCAGGACATGCGCGATGAGTACAAAGAGTCCGAAGGCAGCCCCGAGGTTCGCGGCCGCATTCGTAACCTGCAACGCCAGATGCGCCGCCGCATGCTGAAGTCCGATATATCGAAGGCTGCTGTGGTGCTCACCAACCCCACTCACTATGCGGTGGCGCTCAGCTTCGATTTCAACACGATGGAAGCGCCGCGCGTGGTGGCCAAGGGCCGTGACCTGTTGGCCCAAGAGATCAAGGCCGAGGCGCGCTGGGCAGGCATTCCGATTGTCGAGAATCCGCCCCTGGCTCGTTCGCTCTACAAGATTGTTGAAGTTGGTCAGGCCATTCCGGCTGATCTGTACGCGGCAGTTGCCGCAATTCTTGCCTACCTCTATCGCCAGCGTGTGGAAGAGGAGATGCGTCAGCGCCGGGCCCGACAGGCCGATGTTCAGGCGCAGGCGCGTGCACAAGCTGCTCAGGGCCAGTGGCCCGGACCTAATTCCATGGGAGGTAGAGGATGAGTACCGCCGCTCTTGCTATAGAAGCTCCCGGCGCGCGCAATATTCTGGGACGTTTGCGTGAGTTCGTTTTGCCGTTGGTTGCCATCAGTGTGATTTTTGTCATGTTGGTGCCGTTACCCGCGGCCGTCCTCGATCTGTTATTGGCTCTTTCGATGGCCGCTTCCTGCATCGTCTTTCTCTCGGCGATTCAGATCCGGCGCGCCGTTGATCTGAGCGTCTTTCCGACCCTGTTGCTGTTGCTCACCATGTTCCGGCTGGCGCTCAACATCGCTTCCAGCCGCCGCATTCTGCTCCATGGGCAGGAGGGAACAGCCGCCGCAGGACAGGTGATTGAAGCCTTCGGACAATTTGTCGTGGGTGGCAATTACGTGGTTGGCTTTGTGCTGTTCCTGGCCCTGGTCGCCATCCAGTTCCTGGTGGTCTCGCATGGCGCAGTCCGTACCGCTGAGGTCACGGCCCGCTTCACCTTGGACGCACTGCCCGGCAAACAGATGGCCATCGATGCCGATCTGAGCGCTGGCCAGATCGACGAGGCCGAGGCCCGCCGCCGTCGTCAGGCCATCGCCCGCGAAGCAGAGTTCTATGGCGCCATGGACGGCGCGGCCCGCTTCAATCAGCGCGATTCGCTGGCCACAATTCTGATTACCGGCATCAACATCATCGCCGGCCTGTTGATCGGCACCCTGCAGCAGGGCGTCGACCTGGCTACGGCGGCCAAGACCTACACCGTCCTTACCGTCGGCGATGGTCTGGTGACCCTGATTCCATCGCTTCTGGTCTCAGTAGCTGGTGGCATCACGCTGACCCGCGCCAATTCTTCTGCCCAGTTGGGCGGCGAGATCCGCGCGCAGCTCTTGGGCCGTCCCTCGACACTCTACATTGCCGCAATGGTTACCGGCGCAATGTGCTTGATTCCTGGGCTTCCCAAGCTCGCCTTTCTGTTGGTGGCATCCATGCTGTTCTTGCTGGGCCGTCGCATCAAGGCTGCTGAAGCCGTGGCAGCACCCGCTCCGGAAGTGCAGGCCGCCGAGAAGAAGATGACCGAGGTTTCGCAGGCTGCCGATCTGGCCAACCTGCTCAAGCTGGAGGAACTGACGCTCGAGATCGGCTTCCAGTTGATTCCGCTGGTAGACGAGAAACAGGGTGGACAGCTACTGAACAAGGTTCGTTCGCTGCGTCGGCATCTCTCCAGCGAGTTGGGCTTCCTGGTGCCTCCGGTGCATATCTCCGACAACCTGCGCCTGCGTCCGCGTGAGTATGTGTTCTCTATCCGCGGGATTGAAATCGGCCGTTGGCAGACGGAGGGTACTCATATGCTGGCCGTCTCCGGCGATCCCAACCGCAGGCCTCTAGCCGGCAA
>Ga0207800_1000496_pt1 | contig 11237 bp, 5 predicted proteins | sample LuqExpMetageno11_FD_187769 | JGI IMG/M metagenome (GOLD analysis project Ga0207800, IMG submission 187769) | Tropical forest soil microbial communities from Luquillo Experimental Forest, Puerto Rico - Sample 11 (SPAdes) | ecosystem: Environmental > Terrestrial > Soil > Tropical forest ...
TACATGGCTTTCCCATCTGGTGTTGCACATATAAATACATATGCATTTTTTCCATTCACCTTTGCATTGGTGCAGTCGGTATGCATGATTGGAGACAGCAGCATATCTGTAAACATTGTTTTTCGTTCTTGCTCTGATTTTCCGGCAAACTCTTTGCTGAGCTTATTTATCATGCCTTTTGATATGTTTAGCTGTCCGCCTGTCAGGTCAGACAAAAAATTTCTGCTTTTATCAATGGAAGTACAGCATTCATTGTTCAGCAGGAACAAAAAAGCTTTGATACTTCCATCATAATTCACGTCATCCACAACTCCGGCAGGGAATGCTGAGTGTATTCGTTCCCCCGTTTTGGCGTTATAATAAACGTCGGCACGATATTCTGTTACATCAAGTAACAGGCGAATTCCAACGAGTTGTTTCACAATGGTTTTTGATGTTTTCTTAAAGTCCGGATCATCGAGAACTTCCTGGGGAGCAGGCAGCAAGACTGGCTCTGATGTGGGAACCTGCTTTTTTCTGCTGTGTCCTTGGTGCCCGGGCTGACCGCCTGGCTTTTTCCCTGTCTTTTCTCGGCTGTTTGCGATTTTCTTATTCTTGGTTGATTTTGAAGAAGGAAGAGAAGAATTCTCATAATCTCGGTTATTTTGTGCTCGTAATTTCAGATTCTTCCCTTTTTCATCTTCCAGTTCTGTTTCTAAGTCATATATTTTATGTCGCTGTTCTGTTACTTTATCTCGTAAATCAGCTAACTGTCGCTCCGCGCTTAATGCTCTTTTTTCCAGCTGTTTATTTAACTTTTTAGAAATGCTCAGTTTGCGTTCGTATTCCTTCTGGAGTTCTTCAAAAATTTCAAACCACTGATTGCGAACCGTGATAGTTTCGCTATGGGCAATTGAGAGTTCTTCCTCTAATCTCTTAATGATACGTTCTAAATGACGGAGTTTTTTCAGGTATTCTTCCTGCATTTTGATATATTTATCGCCAGACTTAAAAGCCATCACTTCTGCGGTGGCTGCTTTTAGACGATATACAAGAGTAGAGATGTATTCAAAGGAAGTATTCATGCAATTAGCCTTTCTGTCACGCTTCTAAAATTTTTTTCATTAGCTTTGTTAATTCTGACACCTGAGCTTCCAGTGTCTTTATCATGATTTTCTGTTCTTTAATAATTTCTTGTTGTATTTTATTTTCTTTTTCAAGACCTGCAATTACTTTATCTCGAATATCGAAGTTATTATCAAACTTTTGGGTCATAAATCGTCCTCGCTTTCTGGGAAAAGTATATCACAAATCCTTGTAATATGCGAATTTGCAATTGTTTCAGTACTGGCAATTTGACGGTGGATAACTATCGCTATACATGATTAAAAAACGAAATAAAGGGTCTGAAACCATCAAATATTCGAGGGATTAGACCTTGGATGTGGATAAATTCCATCAAAATGAAATGAGGAAGATAACCATAAACACGATTATCTTCCTCAAAGATTGTTATCCACAAAATAAAAAAATAAATTTCGTCACTTTTCATAATGAATTAATGTGGGGAGTGAACAGTAACATATTTCAGTCATTCTGAAGCAAATAGTTACAAAACTAATTGACAATACATAGAATGTTATTGTAAAATTAAAGCATCTCTTTGCACTGCATATAATCTACGGTACAAACTGAGCAGGCGATGAACCAGGTTGGTTCGTGGGGCCGGGCCTATTCGGCAGCAGATTAAGGTAACTACATCTGTGGGACAGTAGCTGTTTCATAGGTGTATTTTTTTACGCTTATGAACGATTTCCATAATTTTGCAATGCCATTGAGCTATCATATCAATGCTTTTTAGCAACATTGGAGGTAACTTATTATGACAGAACAAAAAAATGTCACACTCAAAGGCCTTACGAGCGCACAGGCCAAAAAACTTCAGGAGCAATATGGTAAAAATGAGCTGACTACCAGAAAGAATGAAAGCTTTCTTCATAAGCTTCTTCATATTATCAGCGAGCCTATGTTCCTGCTTTTAATCATCGCCGCAGTTATTTATTTTATTCTCGGCGAACCGCGTGACGGCATCATAATGCTTGTCTTTGTTACAGGTATCATCAGTATTGATGTTATCCAGGAATGGAAAACAGATAAAACCCTGAATGCACTCCGGGATCTCTCCGCTCCCCATATCACCGTTATCCGTGATGGCGTAGAACAAAGAATTGCCAGTGAGGATCTGGTACCGGGTGATTTCATGATCATCAGTGAGGGTGTTAAAATCCCTGCTGATGGCGAAGTAGTCAGGGCAAATGATCTGTGTGTCGACGAATCCACCCTGACCGGCGAAGCGGAAGGTGTATGGAAGGTCATCACCTCTGAAGCAGTTCAAGCCAATTCCGTCGATTACTGGCGTAAGGATTACTGCTATTGCGGTACTCTGGTCACTCAGGGAAGCGCTACCATTCGGGTTGATAAAATCGGAACCTCAACCGAATATGGAAAAATAGGTGCGAATATCATAGCAGCTCCGGAAAGTCCTTCTCCTTTGCAGAAGCAGACCGGAGCCTTAGTGAATACCTGTGCCATAATAGCGGGAATCTTATTCCTGCTGGTTGCTGTCCTCACCTACTTTAATATTCCGGATCATACCTTTGGCGCAAGAATTATTGAAAGTATCTTATCCGGTATAACCCTTGCCATGGCAATGATTCCCGAAGAATTTCCTGTCATTCTAACGGTATTCCTGTCCATGGGTGCATGGCGTCTGGCCAAAAAACAATCCTTAGTCCGCAAGCTTCCGGCTGTCGAGACTCTGGGTGCCGTATCCGTACTCTGTGTTGACAAAACCGGTACAATTACCATGAATCAGATGACCGTGAAGGAAACCTGGTCCCCGGATAAAGATGATAACCAGCTGGTTGAAGTAATGGGACTGGGCTGTGAAACCGATGCTTACGATCCGATGGAAAAAGCCATGCTTGCCTATTGTGAAAAGGTCGGCTTTACCAGAGAGCATCTGTTTGGCGGTGAATTAATCACCGAGTATGCATTTACGAATGAATTAAAGATGATGGGGCATGTATGGCATCATGACGGTGAAATCATCATCGCTGCCAAGGGCTCCCCGGAACGTCTTCTAAAAATATGCAATTTAACATCGAATGAAAAAGAATTGATTGATAATAAGATTGTTGAAATGTCAAGGAAGGGGTTACGTGTCATTGGTGTAGGTTACATGAAACCGGACAGCATCTCTTTAGTACCTGCAAAGATTACGGAATGTAAGCTCACCTTCTGCGGCTTAATCGGTCTTGCAGATCCTCCGAGAGAATCGGTAAAGGAAGATATTAAGCATTGTGTCAAAGCCGGTGTACGTGTCGTTATGATTACCGGTGATAACGGAATAACTGCCAGCTCCATTGCGAAGCAGATCGGTATGCCGAACAGTGATGTAATCATTACCGGTGAAGAGCTTGACCAGATGAATGATGACGAGCTGCGTAAGCGCATTCATGATGTCAGCATCTTTTCCCGTGTTGTCCCGGAACATAAGATGCGTATTGTTAAAGCCTTTCAGGCTAATGGTGAAATCGTAGCCATGACTGGTGACGGTGTGAACGATGCTCCTGCGCTGAAGCATGCTGATATCGGTATCGCCATGGGAAAACGTGGTTCTGAGGTATCCCGTGAGGCTGCAGACTTAATCCTGATGGATGATAATTTTACAACCATTGTGGAAACCATACGAGACGGACGAAGAATTTATGATAATATCAGAAAGGCTGTGGGATATATATTTACCATCCATATCCCGATTGCTTTCTCCGCTTTACTTGCACCATTTTTAAATATTAGCCCCTCAGATTTACTGCTGCTTCCGGTTCATGTTGTGCTTTTGGAATTAATCATTGATCCAACCTGTTCCATCGTATTGGAGCGTCAGCATGCAGAGTCCAATATCATGGAGCGTAAACCAAGAAATCCAAAGGAAAATATCCTGACCAGAGGAACCTTTATAAAAAGTATCCTTCAAGGAATTGTAGTGTTTGCCGCATCCTTTTTGACTTATTATAATGATTTGCTGCAGCACCCTGATAATCCTGCTTTAGCAAGAACTATGGGTATCTCGATTGTTATGCTTGCTAACCTCTTCCTGGTAATTGTCAACAGCTCGAACCGTGAATCCATCTTCAGCTCCTTAAAGCAGCTCGTAAAGGATAAGGTATTCTGGGCAGTTATCCTTGGAACTCTAGCCGGATTATTGCTTATCATGTACACACCTCTGTCAACTGTATTAAGCTTTACCGCGTTGAATATACAGCAGTTCTTACTTACCTTAGGTATCGCTGCTGCTTCCGTATTATGGTATGAGTTTGTAAAATTATTTAAACGGTTGAAAAAATAAATAGAAGACATGAAAGAAAGCCCTTCTTTCTCATCTATAGAAGACAATATTTGTCTGGACTATACGGATGTTTAGAAGGGCTTCTCACATGTTAATCTTGTTCAAACATACAATACAAATACATTTTATTACTCAATCAAATCAATATTAATATCATTAAAACCAGATCAATCACCAAGAACATTACTGCAATGATTTTGTCCTTAATATTACGCCATTTATTAATAACATCCAAAATACAGCAAGGCCGCCAGAACAGCAGTCAAATTCGTTTTCATCTTCTTAATCAATTTATCCAATAACTTCTCTCCCATACTGCCCGGCATGATGTAGGATATACATCAATGCGCCTCCTCCCCATTCAGAATGAAATATCAGCATACAATTAAAATTATGATTTGGAAGTCAAAAGTCTGATTAAGCTATAACGATGAATATGTATGCATATTCATTATTAATGTATCACGAAGACTTTTACTCCCGAATCATATTATTCTGTATAAATGTTATCTTCCAGTAGGGTATGCTTTAAATACTTTAAGCAGTGTTTCATAGATAGTCTTTGCCGCCTTTTTCTGGTACTCCTCATCGATAAGCTTTGCATGCTCATTCTTATTGGAAAGGAAGCCAAGTTCGATCAATACTGCCGGAACTGTATTCTTATGTATGACAGTGTATATTTCCTGCTTCACACCTCTGCTGTTCGTACCTAAGGTCTGAGTTAAATTAGTCACCAAAAAGGCTGCTAGCTCCTCACTTGTCAAACCGGCACTATTCGGCGCATTATTCTTATTCGAATAGAACACCTCTGTTCCATTGACATTAGGAGCATCCGCTGCATTCATATGCAGGCTGACAAACAAATCAGCGCCAACCTTATTCACAAAGGCAGCACGTCCACTCAGGGATAGGTCAACATCTGCTGTTCTCGTATAATAAACTTTGAGCTTTGAAGTATCACTGTTAAAGTAATTCTTTCCAATGGTATACAGAATTTTAAAATTAATATCCTTCTCATCCGTTCCAAAATACTGAGCACCTTTCGCAGCTCCGCCATGACCCGGATCAAGAACCACGATATTTTTATAAATGTCACGCGGATCTCCGATATTAACATACAGGTTTTCACTATCAACAGCAAGCGCATATCCCTGTAGCTTTGTCGTTGCAATCTTGATTTCCGTCATATTATTTTTAACGGTTACCGATATCTTATCTACTACCTTACTTTGATAGGATATGGAATGATTATTATAATACTCCTTATAATCCCCGGGTACGCGGATTACAAAATAATTGTAAAAATAATAGTCTTCATTTGTGATGGTTGAGGTATTGATATCGGATGATAACGGTATTACGATTTCATATTTGCTTTTATCTGTTACCTGTGGAATTGCCGGAATTACAATATCATCCAGGTTATCTGCCGTGTCCTGGCTGCCCTGGTTATCGTCCGGTTGTTCTACGTTTCCGGGAGTCTGGAAGGATATCGTATATTGATTACCGCTTTCCATCAGATAATATTCATAGCCTTCATTTAAAGCAAGTATGAACTGTATTTTATCCGGAGTACTGATAGTGTAAACCTGCTTGATATATTTTTCTCCTGCAATATCGCTTGCAATATCACCGACGCAATTAGCCGTACTGGGAAGCTCCAGATACATAAGACCATTCTGCTCCGTGATATTTACCGTAAGCGGATCAATTCCAGTCAGGGTAAGGTAATCACCTACTGTATTGACTCCGGTAACTGCTGCTGTTACTGCATTCAGATATATTGTAACGTACAAGATTAACCCATCCTGCGAGTAGGAAATGTCATACTGGTAATTCTCCGGCAGAACGTCAAATTCAATTAAAGTACCTGTACCATCAGCACTATTATATAAGCCAAGGGTATTTACATAATTGCTGTAAGTACCATACATCTGATTTAGCTGATCCGTACAGGTCGTATTTGCAGCCTGGATACTGATTTTTTTACCTGTATTACCTGCAGTTACCTTACCAAAGGGGGAAGATGATACAATCATGAAGGTTTCCGCATTCAGCCTTACATTACTATAATCTCTGGATGCATAGTATATATTTCCTGAACTGCCCGAGGTATCAACAGAATAATTTAGTTCATGAACCCCGCTGTATTTCCCGATTGACTCTTCGTCACCTGTCCACTGCTGCAATATGGTTCCAGTCTCATTAATAACACCGTTGTCTCCAAGCTCAGGACCCGTCGTGGTATTATCTGATCCAGACCCGGAACCGGCCTTGGATGTAATCTGTGAGGTTCTTGTCTTGTTATTCCAGGTATAATTATATCCCAGACTGGTAGCTGTAAAATAGCCTGGAACCATAACATAGGTCGATTTGGTTTCACAGTTAGAAACCAGCATCGGAGGAGTATCCAGCTTCACTTCTTTCTGATTTAGCAGAGCTTTCTTGCTGTCAATGGTCATAACAAGAACAGTATTTTCTTTGGTTAAATAAATCTTCTTATTATCACTATCATAATAATAATCTGCACCAATGGTGGAATCGGAAAACACCTTCTCTGCCTGAAGCATCGCCGTATTATTGGATATGATACTCGGCAAACTTCCGAGATCAATATTCGCGCCATCAACAGTGACCTTGCCAAGTGCACCAGTATATTCAAATTTATCACCATTATTATATGACAGAAGAATTGAGCTCTTAACGATGGCAACCGTATTCTTATCGCTATACCAGGTATATCCGAGTCCCAAGGTTTCAGCAACAAAGCGCGACGGAACGAGTACCTTCCACTTATTTGCTGCTACATATTTAACACTCATAGGAGCCACCGGTAAGGTAACTGACTTCCCGTTTACCTTTGCCGTCTTGCTGCCAACCGTCATGGAGATTGAAACTCCATATTTTGAAATCGTAATCGAACCCTTTGCTTTATTATATACGCAATCTGCATGAATACCGGAATTCTGGAAAATATCATAATATGACAACATGGCAATTCCATCCACTAATATCCCCGGAGTATCCGAATTGCTGATTGCAGCTCCATTATAGGTAACGCTTACCTGCTTCCCTGTATAAGTTGTTGTTTTCTTAGTTTGTAGGTTATAGATTTTAAGAGCTGATGTGGAAGCTTTTACTGAACAGGGTGTAAATCCCGCAACAAAAACAGCGGCGAAAAGGATGCAGCAAAGCACTTTATACTTGTTATAATACTTATTTCTTTTATTCTTATTATTTTGTTTCATCTTTTGAAAATACTTCTGCATATCCGGTCAATTATCCTCCTATTCTTCGTACATTCCTACTGGTGGAAGCTTCTATCATTTATGGCATTATCTATCTATTTGTTCTTATTAAATATTACAATAATGTTAATAAGTGTTAAAAATGTGTCATCGAACCGATTGTACCATAAATCGTGCAAATTTACCATGTAAATCTTATATACTTTATAAAGTCTCAAATAAATATAACTCCAGAAAAGCCGGAATAATGATGCTCTACATCAATAGAAACACTCGACACCTTTCGTCAGTTTTATTCTACAGCGCTCGACAATTCTTCTGTGACGGATGATATGAGACAGATAATTTATTACATAACCAGTATATTAATTCTATAACTGTAGACTTGCTGAAACATTTCATAATTCGGCCTAAATTGGAGAATAATGTATAGTCTAAGCTAGTTAATATCAAGCAAACAACAGCATTGTTTTCATTCTTAACTTTATGTGTTATAATGACAAATATTACATTAGTTCGAAAGGTTTGGATTCGTTATGAAATTACAGCAATTGCTTAGTTATACAAGAAAAGCAATCGATGATTATCAGATGATTGAGGAAGGCGACAAAATCGCTATTGGTATCTCAGGCGGAAAAGATAGCCTGTCTTTATTATATGCCTTAACTGGTTTAAGAAGATTTTATCCCAAAAAGTTTGAGCTTGAGGCAATCACCGTAAGCATGGGTTTTAAAGAAGCAGACTTCACACCCGTCGCAGACTTATGCAAAACGCTGGATGTTAATTATACAGTTGTAGAAACGGAAATTGCAGATATCGTCTTCCACCACCGTCAGGAAAGCAACCCCTGTTCCCTCTGTGCCAAGATGCGAAAAGGAGCCTTTAACACCAAGGCCAAAGAACTTGGCTGTAATAAGGAAGCTTATGCACACCATTATGATGATGTTATTGAAACGATGATGATGTCACTCATTTATGAAGGAAGATTCCATTGCTTCTCTCCTGTCACCTATCTAGAGCGTGCGGATATCACCCTGATTCGTCCGATGATATATGTGGAGGAAGCTGATATTAAAAGCTTTCGTAATGCTTACCAACTCCCCGTGGTGAAAAACCCCTGCCCTGTCGACGGTTATACTAAGCGTGAATATGCCAAGCAGCTGATCAAAACCTTAGGCTTTGAGAGCCCAGGACTTCGTGAACGATTATTCCATGCCATCCAGACCAGTGTAATACCAGGATGGGAAAAATCTATGGCATCCAAGGAAGAATAGGAGAAATTATGGCAGATCGAAATTATCATGACCAGGTCAATATAGATAATGCAGTCAGACTGCATGCCTTAGCGGAACAGCTTCCGCGCTTTTGCAAGCTTTTTTTCCGGGGAATTGAGCCCACAACCTCTTCAAGGACAAGGATTGCTTATGCCTATGATTTGGGTGTATTCTTTGAATTTTTAAAGCAATCAAACCCTACTTTAAAAAATATCCCGATTCCTGAGATCAAAATTGACATCCTTGATCAGATTAAGGCAGTTGATATCGAGGAATACCTGGATTATCTTACTTATTATACCTCGGATGATAAGGAAAGACTGAATACAGAAAACGGTAAGAAGCGTAAACTCGTATCTTTGAGAAGTTTTTATAACTATTTTTATAAAAAGGAAATGATCACTGCCAACCCGGCATCCTTAATCAACGTACCGAAGCTTCATGAGAAGGCGATTGTCCGGCTTGAGATTGATGAAGTAGCAAAACTCCTTGATGAGGTTGAGTCCGCCGAGAATATGACCAAATCACAACAGAAATATCATGAGAAAACAAAAATCCGTGACCTTGCCCTCATGACACTGCTGCTGGGAACAGGAATCCGTGTATCCGAATGTGTTGGACTGGATATCAATGATGTGGATTTTAATAATAACGGCATTAAGATCAGGCGTAAGGGCGGTTATGAAGTAGTTGTATACTTCGGTGATGAAGTCCGCGAATCCTTATTGGTATACCTTGAGGAAAGGAAAAAACTCATTCCGGTCGAGGGACATGCTAATGCCCTCTTCCTTTCGATGCAGCTGAAACGAATTAATGTCCGTTCCGTAGAAAATCTGGTTAAAAAGTATGCCACTACCGTAACAAAGCTTAAAAAAATAACTCCCCATAAACTGCGCAGTACCTACGGTACCAGCCTATACCGTGAAACCGGTGATATTTATCTTGTCGCAGATGTGCTCGGTCACAAGGATGTCAATACAACCAAAAAGCACTACGCAGCGATTGAGGACAACCGCAGACGTAGTGCTGCTAATATTGTGAAGCTTAGGGAAAAGGATATGTAGAAAAAGAAAGAAAAGAAAGAAATTTTTGGAAAAATGAATGGGAAATTTATTATTTTCATTAAATGTGGAAATTTATTTTTTCAAAACCATTTAATTATGTATTTTATTTTAATTTATTATTTAAGGATATATTTAGTTATATTGAAAGCCACCTATCTTGAAGATAAGTGGCTCATCTTTTTAGAAGAAATGTCTTTTCATTTGTCTCAATCCTTTACAATGTGGACAAGATTTCAAATGTCTTTTTTGATAATAAATCCTGGATAATGTATTTTTAAACATTTGATATTTATCATTCCAGCCATTGGTCAGCCTGATGACCTCCACCCCCATACCAACGCGGATTATCCAACTGCCAAAGATCGTCGTTGATATAACCTGCGGCAGTGAGCGCGTCATCAAAGTTGTCTTCCTCCTTTATAACGTCGTCCCGTACGATTTCCATTTCCCCGTTTACTAGCCTTTGTTCTATAAAATGATAGCCCTCATTTGTCACTTCATAAAACAAACTGTTCGTAACCACGAACTCGCCGTCAATAAACTGATAAATATCCCACTCATGGTTGCCCGCGCCCGAGCCTCCGGTTGAGTAAATACATTTTTTCTCCGGGTCAAGCGCGGGATTGCAAATGTCGGCAAATGATTCAGATTCGACAAACGACGACGTTTCCGGGTTCCATAGCCAGCAGTCATACCACGTATTTGAATGTGCGCCGCCAAAATTATTCAAGATAATCACATCTTTATAACCGTCAAAATTTACATCTGTAACATGCAGACCCATGGTGTCCATCATTTGATTATAAACAGGGTTACCAATCAACTGATCATAAAAAGTCTGCGAAAAGTCCGCCGTGAGGAGGGGAAGGTCGTTTTCATCGTAGACTTCCAAACCCATAACATAGCCTGTCGCCCATTCGTCAGCACCCAGCGTCACCCCTGTAGCCACGAAACGATATTCCGGCATATCTTCACGTAGACGGGTGCTGATTTCATAGGTCACATCCTTGTACTCATCGCTGGTTAAATCCGCTAAAAGCTGTTTGTCACTACCATCTATGTTCATGGAATAGATCTTTGCGCCTGTTATCGTATAATAAATCCGGCTATCCCCAACGACGAGCCAGTCTGCGCTATCGTCAGACAGGAGTTTCCTATCGCCGCCGTCCGTATTTATGCTGTAGATTTTCCACTCGTTTCCATTTACGTAATAAATCAGGTCATCAACCACATTTATGCGTAATGCATAGTCGTCGTTCAG
>Ga0207800_1000497_pt1 | contig 11210 bp, 9 predicted proteins | sample LuqExpMetageno11_FD_187769 | JGI IMG/M metagenome (GOLD analysis project Ga0207800, IMG submission 187769) | Tropical forest soil microbial communities from Luquillo Experimental Forest, Puerto Rico - Sample 11 (SPAdes) | ecosystem: Environmental > Terrestrial > Soil > Tropical forest ...
AAGGCATTGATTTATATACATCGTTATCAACCGGATACCATCGCACGTATGAGAACAGATTATGTCCATGAGCAACAAGAACGTTATCGTACCGCTATCTTACATCTAGAGCAACGTATAAACGAAGCCTCGACATCAGAACGTGTGAAACTAAATAAGCAACTTATTAGTTTAAAAGACCAGGAAGTTGAAATCAGGGCTTATGAAGAAAAAATCCACCATCTGGCAGACCAGATGATTCGTATTGATTTGGATGATGGTGTAAATCACAATTACGAGATATTTAAGGATGTCTTAGCAAAAATCAAGTAAGGAGGTTCAGCATGGATATTGATAAAGTTATACAAGATTTAAATCGCCGTTTTGCTGCGCCTTTACAGGAGTTTTATAAACGTCGTATTATCTTTTGGCGTGATGAAGACCGTGAGTTTGAGGACAAACTGGATGAAATTGCGCTGGATAATGCTAAGATAGTTGTATTAACAGGTAGCAATAATTTTGAAGTGAAGAAGCTACTATCCATTGATGATAAGCTTTCCAACGTTCTTGTATACTGCCCGATTTCCAACGAAAAGCAGGATGATAACTGGCTTCTGGATATTGAACTGTATAGCGAAGAGTTCCGTGCAGATTTGATTTCTATCTGGATGGATGAAATGGGCATTCCATCTACACCTGTCCTACGAAAACATGTTAAAGCTTATAGAAAGTACTTTAATGCTAAAGAACGCCGGGGAAAAATTGTATCGCAGAAAAGTAAGGTCAACAACCCATCTCAGCTGCATTTGGCAGTTATGGCAGCTATTTGCGGATTGCAAGATTCACAACCCAATATTTTACTACGTGCTGTTTTTCGTGCTGGGTTGGATGTTGAAAACAACAACATCTACCAAGAATTTGTAAACTATGGTGCCAAGGAGGCATTTTGGGCAATGGCAGCTCAGGCATCTGGATACAGCGAGGAGGAGAAAGACCTTGGCCGTTATGCTATCCATATGCTATTAAGTGCAGCGACCAGAACCATGAAGAAAGAGAATCTTACGGGGTTAGATAATTATATTTCCTTACCGCATCAGGCATATTGCTATGACTTTATCTCGGAATGGCTGCATAGTGAAGACTCCAAACAGTTATATGAAATTGCAAGATATGTTGAGGATGAAGTACGCTTACCACAGCGGTTTGTAAAATTCGATGTTGAGGATTTGGTGGACACAGAGTGTTTCCCTTGTATCAATGAATGTATTCTAACAAAGCTGATGACAGAAATCAGCGACCATATCATTAATGTAGACATTATTACAGCGACCGTAGAAAAACGTCGCATTTGTGTATGGTACGATACAGTTGAGAATTTCTATAATGGAATTTTGCAGGTTGCATATATGCAAGACTTCTTCCATCAACACTCTGCAGGGCTTCATACTGTGGAGCCAAAAAAAGTTTGGAAGGAATACACGGAAAGTTATTATAAGATGGATACCTATTACAGACAATTCCATTTATACTTCGCTAAGAGTTTAAAATTATCTTATTCAGTCCTTGATGACCTGTTCAAGCACGTAATGGAAAAGGTTGAAGGACTTTATACTCATTGGTTCCTGGGCCAAATTGGAAACAACTGGTCGGATGCCTGCGCTGAAGAATTGGCAGAGTACGGTCGTATTTTGGAAGTACCTCAGCAAGTGGACTTCTACACCACAAGGATAAAGCCTGCAAATGTAAAGGTGTATGTTATCATCTCTGATGCATTACGCTATGAGGTGGCTGCATCTTTGGCAGAGCAGCTTCGCCGTGAAACACAGAGCAAAGTGGAACTTAATAGTTGTGAAGCAATTTTTCCGACCATTACAAAGTTTGGTATGGCAGCATTATTACCAAATAAACAGTTAAGTGCAGAATTAAAAAATGAAAAACTTTCTGTTTTGGCCGATGGTCAGTCGACAGAAAGTAACAATAGAGAAAATGTATTGAAACAGAGCAATCCAGAAAGCGTTGCCCTACAGTTTAAGAATATCATCGGATTGAAACGAGCTGAACGCAGTGCTTTGGTAAAAGGAAAAGAAGTAGTTTATATTTACCATGATACGATAGATGCAGCCAGTCATACCTCAGATAGTATGGTTTTCAGTGCTTGTGATGATGCTATAGCTGAGATTAAAAACCTAGTTAATATCATTGTTAATGACTTTGGCGGTACCAATATCATTATTACTGCAGACCATGGTTTCTTATATACTTACAGCCCTCTGAAAGAGGATGATAAAGTTGATAAGACAAGCTTCAATAAGCAGGACGTAGAGTATGGCAGACGTTATGCCATCATGGAACGTGGCGCGAAGCCGGATTTTCTGTTACCAGTGAAGTTCCTAAGTGGTAACTGTGATTTTGATTTCTTTGCACCAAGAGAGAACGTTCGTATCAAGATGAATGGAGGAGGTATGAACTTCGTTCATGGTGGCATCAGTTTGCAGGAAATGGTGGTTCCGGTCATTGAGTATCGTTACTTAAGAAATAGTTCGATGGAATATCAAAAAAATCGTAATAAGTATGATACAAAGCCAGTCACAGTCAGCTTACTTTCTGCCAATAGAAAAATTGGTAACATGATTTTCTCACTTAATTTCTATCAGAAAGAAGCTGTTGGTGAAAATCGTGAAGCTGCTACTTATCAATTGTATTTTACTAATAGCAACGGTAAGCAAATCAGTGATGTAGGAAAGATTATTGCGGATAAAACAAGTGAAAGTGCTCAAGAAAGAACCTTCCGATGCAGCTTTAATCTGAAATCTCTTAAGTACAGCAATACAGAAAACTATTATCTTGTCATTGCGGATGAAACAGGAATGCAAATGCCCCAGCGGGAGGAATTCCAAATTGATATTGCCTATGCAGTCGATGAGTTTAACTTTTTCAGTTAGTCATAGATGGAGGAAAAAAGATGGAACAGTATGTTGAGGAAGAAAGTTCTCGTGAAATCATAAAGGACAAGCTACGCAAGAACTTTGATGGAAAAATAGTTAGAAAAGACCTCACAAAGAAAATAAAGGAAGGGGCCAATGTTCCGGTCTATGTTCTTGAGTTTCTATTAGGTCAGTACTGTAGTTCTGATGATGAAGAGGTTATTGAATCCGGAGTGCAAAATGTAAAGCGTATCCTAGCTGATAATTTTGTGCGCCCAGATGAAGCTCAGAAAATTTTATCTGCGCTACGTCAGCGCGGTATTTATACCGTAATAGATAAAGTCACTGTCAGTCTGAATATTAAAAAAGACAGTTACGAGGCAGAGTTCTCCAACTTGGGACTGAATGCTATTCCTGTTTCTGAGGAATACCCGACCAAGTTTGACCGATTGCTTTGTGGTGGAATTTGGTGCATCGTACAATTGGATTATGAATATGACGAAGAAGATAATAAGAATGGTATCCCGATTCATATACGTAAATTGACTCCGATTCAAATGCCTTATGTAGATATCAAGGAATTGAAGCAAGGAAGAAAGGCATTTACAAAAGAAGAATGGATGGACGTCATGCTTCGTTCTATCGGTATGGAGCCGGATGTACTGAATACTCGTGAGAAGTGGTTGCTGATTGCCCGTATGCTACCGTTAGTAGAGAATAACTTTAATCTATGTGAGCTCGGACCAAGAAGCACAGGTAAATCTCATCTTTTCAAGGAAATATCCCCGAATAGTATTCTTGTATCCGGAGGTCAGACAACAGTAGCAAACCTGTTTTATAATATGGGTAGAAAAACAGTTGGTTTAGTAGGTTTATGGGACTGCGTAGCGTTCGATGAGGTAGCTGGTATCAATTTTAAAGACAAAGACGGTATTCAAATCATGAAGGACTATATGGCTTCCGGTTCGTTTGCTCGTGGTAAGGAAGAAAAGGCAGCGTCCGCCTCTATGGTCTTTGTGGGTAACATCAATCAAAGCGTAGATGTGTTATTGAAGACATCAAGCTTGTTTGACCCATTTCCACCAGAAATGGGTACTGATACAGCATTTCTTGACCGTATGCATTGCTATATCCCAGGATGGGAGATACCTAAATTCAGACCGGAGCATTTCACAAACGACTATGGTTTCATTACTGATTATCTGGCGGAGTTTATTCGTGAATTACGTAAAGAACAATATGGAGATACCCTAGATAAATATTTTCATCTGGGAAAAAATCTGAATCAACGTGATACCATCGCTGTACGCAGGATGGTTGGTGGACTTATTAAGTTAGTATACCCGGATGGTGAATTTACCAAAGAGCAGCTGGAAGAAATCCTTAGATTATCCCTTGAAATGCGCCGCCGTGTTAAGGAACAGTTGAAGAAACTTGGTGGTATGGAGTTCTATGATGTGAACTTTTCTTATATTGACAATGAAACTTTCGAAGAGCATTATGTATCGGTACCAGAGCAAGGCGGCGGTAAGCTGATTCCCGAAGGCATGTGTAACCCGGGCCAGGTTTATACCGTATCACAAGGTAAATCAGGAATGCTAGGTGTATTTCGTTTGGAATCACAGATGTTACCGGGTAACGGCAAATTTGAACGTACCGGAATCGGCTCAGACAGAGATTCTAAAGAAGCGTCAAATACAGCATTTAACTATCTAAAAGTAAATGCCAAACATATCAGTGGCTCTATAAGCGCTACAAACAAGGATTATATAATTAATTATCAAGACTTACAAGGCATAGGAATGACCAGCAAACTGGCATTACCTACGTTGATTGCATTGTGTTCGATTGCATTAGGAAAGCCTACTATTAGTACATTGGCAGTGCTTGGTGATATCAGCATCAGTGGGACCATGATGAAAGTGGAAGAACTGGCAAATGCTCTGCAGGTATGCTTGGACAGTGGAGCCAAAAAGGTCTTGTTACCGATATCGTCAGCGGCAGATTTAGGAACAGTTCCAGCAGAACTGATAGGATGTTTTAATTTAATATTTTACCAAAGTGCTGAAGATGCTGTATTTAAGGCATTAGGTGTAGAGTAGGAGGGCGGATGTGAGCTATTTTACAGAGAGACATGGATTACGTGCTCCAGTTGAACGCACGGAAAAAATGACACTGGAAATGTATTCTGTTATATATGATTGTTGTGAGAAATATTATGAGAATATTTCTTGGAAGTACCCTGAGGAGTGTCCAGACGGCAACGGGTGCTGCGGTATGGACTATCAAAAATTTAGCACCGCAATTACATTTGAAATTCCTACGCTTTTTAAAAATCAGAACGGAAAGCTCGATAAACCACGCAGAGATTATTATGACAGAGAAGATACGTTTGACCAGTTCGCATTATTGGATTTGATTGAACTTATTTATGCAGAGTCAAAAGATATCTCAAATCGATATTGGCATAGCTATTACAGACATGATGATATTAGCTTTACTAATACGAAGGGGTGTTCAACTATCTTTAAGAAAGAAATTAATGAGATTTTTGATAAAACTGGGTTGTTGTATAAACTTTCGGATTTTGGAATGGTTGAACGTGTTGTTCTAAACAGTCCACTTACAAAAGATATAGAAGCAAAAGTAGCACAAGTTTCTGAAAAAGGAACAAGAGAGCTATTAGAGGATGCGATTCTCTTGTATAAAACTCCAGCACCAGCAGCCAGAAATGATGCAGTTGAGAAAATCTGGGATGCATTGGAACGTTTGAAGACATATTATATTACATTGGATAAAAAGAAGTCCATTGAAAAGATAGTCTTAGATATGGCAAATGGAAAGCAGGAGTTTGCTACCGTGTTTAATGATGAATTTGTAGCTTTGACAAAGATAGGCAATAATTTTCGTATTCGGCACCATGAAACTGATAAAATCGAAATAACAGATGCACGTTATTATGATTACTTTTTCAACCGTTGTCTATCTTTAGTGGCATTGGCAATACAGTATTTAATGTAAACTCATGCTAAGAACTAAATGAGGAGTTTGAAATGAACTATGATGAAATTCGTGTATGGGGTATCCATACAAAAGACGATAATCTGTTTTTACACAATGATGTAATTGCTATTGGATGGAAAAGTATAGGTGACCTCAGCGAAATTAATGCATCTCGAGATGCTTTCAAGGAAAAATACGAAAATACATATCCAGATGCTAAAAAAGGTAGCATTGCCACTGGTGCCGGTATGCTCTATCGTTTTATTCATGAAGTACAGATAGGAGACTATATTGTATATCCTTCTAAAATAGACCGCCAGATTAATATTGGTATGGTAGAGGGAGAATATACCTATGTTGATGATGCGGTAGAATATGTACAGCAACGAAAAGTGAAATGGCTAAAGCATCTTCCGAGGACTGCTTTTTCACAGGGAGCTCTTTATGAAATTGGTTCTGCTATGTCATTCTTTACTGTGAAGAATTATGCAGATGAATATATGGCAGCCATGGATAAGACTTTTAAAAAGACAGCAATATCTACAGATGATGGCGAAGATGAGAGTGTAGCTACTACAGCAGAAGAAATAGTTGAAACAACTAAGGATTTCATTCTGAAAGAACTTAGCAAAAATCTTAAAGGATATGAGCTTGAAGTGTTTGTGGCAGACCTTTTGAATGCTATGGGATATAGAACATCTATTTCTGCGCATGGCGGCGATAGTGGTATCGATATTACAGCTTATAAGGACGAACTGCCGCCTCGTATCTTGGTCCAGGTCAAGAGCCAAGACGGAGATATTAAGGAAACAACTATTCAATCACTTAAGGGAGCTATGCGTGAAGGTGATTACGGACTGTTCGTTACCCTTTCTAATTATACAAAGAATGCACAGAAGTATTTGGAGAATACTCCTATTATTCGAGGTATTAACGGTACAGAGCTTGTCGATTTGATTTTGAAGTATTATGAACAGCTCAGTGAAAAGTACAGAAAAATGATTCCCTTGAAAATGGTCTACATCCCTGTGGCAAAAGAGGATATGGACTAGTCGCAGGTGATTCGTTTGTTAAACTTTATTATAGATAATAATTATGTCCTCGGCTTTAATTCAACACCTTGAAAAGGAGAAAGAAGAAAATGGCTGATATAAAGTATGAAATTATAAAAGAAATTGGAGTTTTATCAGAAAACGCAAAGGGATGGAGAAAAGAATTAAATCTTATCAGCTGGAATGATGCGGCTCCAAAGTATGATATTCGTGAGTGGGCTCCGGGCCATGAAAAGATGGGAAAAGGAGTAACGCTGACCAAGGAAGAGCTGGATAAGCTGAAGGAAATACTTTAGGAATTAATAATTAGGGCGCTGTGCAGAAATATTGTACAGCGTTTTTATTATGTCAGCTAAATTGGGAATATGTTAATAATTAGTGTTGTTAAATAGTTGATAAATTGTTATACTTTAGGTAATGTCGAAATTATACAAAAAAGAAAGATTGTGAATGACTTCGAGAGAAATTCAAGGGTTATTAATTTGAAATCTATGACTTAGTTAGTGTTGCAATGATAATAGAGCTGCTTTGAATATTTAAGAATTACCATTAGAGTAGAGGAAAATAGCTTATCCTGAGATGGTAATGTGATGCAGATTAAAAAGAGGCGTAGTTTGCTGGATAAGAACGGTGAGAATAATGTTTTAATCGAGAATTTCTATGATGCGAAGAAATTTCTTGAAAAGATGGACGAAGAGGAAAGTAATAGTTTTATAGAATATCCAGTTATAAAGCTATTGAAGTAGAAGTAAGGGGGCGGCTCTTACAAATAAGGATGGTTTATATGAAAAAAACGAAAAAACAGCATTATGTTCCAAGATGTTATCTTGAGAATTTTAGCATTCCAGGCACATATCAAATTAATGTATATGATAAGCAGTTAGGAAGCAGTAGAATTAATAGCATAAATGACGTAGCATCTGAAAATTATTTTTATGATATAGAATTTTCTAATGTATTAAATGATGACTTAATTAACGAAATTAATAATATTGGAATACCAATTAGTAACCTTGATAACGAACAATATATAGAGCACTATTTAGCTGAGATAATTGAAAGTGATTTTTCAAAATTACTAAGCGATATTATTGGTAGAGCCAAATCATCAACACCATGGTATATTAAAAATTGCTTCTTTGTATCTGAAGAACAGAAGTTAAATTTATCTATCTGTTTAGCAGTACAATATATTAGAACGAAGGCTGTTAGAGAAGGGATACTTGAATCTTCAGATTGTATGCTCCAAGTGTTGGAAGATATGAATGCCAGCTGTGAATTAAAGGATTCAATGCGAATTACAAAAGAGAACCTTAAATTAATTCATGGGAAAATGATACTTGACAAAAATAATTTATTTGACATGGTGAAATCTTTTAATAGATTGAGTTGGATTCTTGGTATTAATAAAACGGCAAAACATTTTTATACCTCTGATACACCAATTGGAACAAAGGCACATTTAAGTCATCCTTTACTTTCTATGACAGGGTTAAATTCAGAAGGGGTAGAGGTGTTTTTTCCTATATCGCCAGAATTAATTTTAATAATGTATGATGGAAACTATCACAAGGAGATAGCGACTAAAGATAGAACCTATGTGGTTATTTCATTAGAGGATAATGTAGATTATTATAATTCGTTAGCGGTAATGAGAAGTCATAGGTGTATTTTTTCTGATAAAAGCGATTTTTCTTTATTAGAAGAAATGGTAAAAAGAAATCCACGAATCTTTGAAAATAATACTACTACAGAATTACTTTGGGGAGGAAAAACATATCGACCACAAGGGTAATTGCTACCCATTTTGACAAGAGTTTATAATTACAAATTAGAGGTGAGGATAGTCCTTATGATAGATAATATTCAAGTGGAAAAAGAACCAAAATGCAAATTATTTATATATGAAGACTTTATCAAATCAAATGAAAAAAGTGTTGATTTGTCCATGTATACACATATAAGAGCTTATCATGCTTGTCGTCCCATTGACATTAAAAGTTATATGATAAATGGTATCAAAGCAATCGGCAGAAAGTTAGCGTTGGAAGATGCAGTGAAAAGGATAAAGGCAGCATATATAACCGAAGATGATATTAAAAAAATGTTTAATAAAGAATGGAAGAATGTAGATGCTTCTGATAAAAAGGTATGGTTAGCAGTAGACAGAGAAATATTGATAACTGACGCTGGACATTATTTAATTTATGGAAGTGAGTTCATCAATATGTTGGCTATGGAACTTGGGTGCAGAGATTTTTTAAAAAACATTGGAATACCAACAATTTTTATATGCGATATTCCATTACAAGATATAAAAGGCTCTTGCCTTAGTGATGTAGAACAGGCAATAAACAGATGTTCAGATGATATTTCTATCTATGTTGATGCAGTCAGGCCAGAAAATATAATTGAATATGAGCACCCAAAAGAAATTTCCGACCCTTATTATGGATTTTCAAAATATAAACCTAATTATAGTAAGCTACATATGGAAAATAAAAGGGCTGATATTCTATAAGTATGGTTCAGGAGGTATTTAAGTATTATATGATGATGTAGTCTTTAGGTAAGTCCTACTCGAGTAAATAAACAGAAAGTTGATGATAACAGCAAGAAATGGAGGGAGGCATAATGGATGTTTTTACTGAAATCATAGCGAGAATATCAATCTTTTTTGATAGTATTAATGGGTCATTAAAATCAACAAATGTGTCTAGAAATAGGATAATCAGATTTGCTATAAACATGGTATATGCAATAGCTATTTCTGCGCTTTTAGGCTTGATTCTGCAAATATTTTCATTTGTTTTTATTGTCGCATTTACTAGCTGGGATATAGTCGGAGAAATAAATTTATGGGTAATGCCGTTATTTCTATTACTTTGTTTTACAGAAATAAATTTATTTAATTACAAAATTGGGAATTTTAGTATGCCTAAAAAAGTACTACATTTATATGTTGTATTAAAGAATATTAATATTTTTGATGGAATATGGAAAACAATGGTTTTTTCTCTTGTAAATAGTATGATTTTAATGCTGTTATTTGGTTGGATGCTTAGTCCGTTTAATATGCCAGATGGTGTACTGCCAATGGTAATGTTAATAATAGGGATTATAGCATTATTAGTCACTATGGTAATATATCACGAAGCTACTGCTAATGAAATGAATAGAAAAAGAAAGCAGTTTTTAATTGCAATGATTGTTTTCGTGGGTTATTTAGTACTCAATATATATCAAATGGGAAAGGTATTAAACAGTGAATGGAATAATTCTACTATAGTCATTTATTCTACTACAATTTTAGGGTTGCTGTTATCAATAATAACAGTAATAGATAAAGCAAGAGATTTTTATAGAATTGCAAAGGGTACATATAAGGATGAGATTGACGAGATAGAGAAAAAACTATATGAAAAGTATTCCTATAAAAAGGGAATAAAGGTTATAAATGAACAAAAATCAGACTTAAGACAATCATTTAATGATATTCGTATAATATGGACTTTAGGGAGTAGGAAAGAAAAAAGAAATATATTACTTTATGTGATAGCTTGTGTAATATTTCTTTCTTTTGCCTTCTATTTTATTTGGGGGATTCCGGAGGATAAAATTTTAGGTGCAATAGAATATGTAAAAACATTTATAATAGAAAGCATATTTGATGGAAATACAGAATTGGCAGCAATTGTCTTGGTTTTATTGATAACAGTCGTGTTTATGGTGAGATTTATATATTATTTTATTTGGAACTTTAGAGTCAGTAATATTATTTACAAGATTCAGCAAATATGCAAAATAGAGCTGTGTTTAATCATATTAATATCATGTTCGAAAGATATTATTCCTATAGTATATATATTTCTTATAAAGTATCTACTAATGCCTTTATGTTTGTTGTTTTTTGTGTCATTAATGGTATTATCGGTTTTAGTTAGGAAAGAGAGTAAAGAAAAAACGAATTAAAAATTGTATTGAATGCCATTACTTAAGATGAGCATATTCAGTGCCTTTAAGGAGTGATTCATTGATTTGAATTTTTATGATGAATATTTTAAGAAAACTAATGATGAAGCAACTGAATATAAATTGAAGTATTTAAAATCGGTTGTGAAGAATAATACAATTTACAAATTTATTCAATTTGACGAGAATTATTCTTTGAATAATGTTAAATTAAACGCATTAAAGAACGAGGTTCTATGGTTCAGTTACTATAAGTATTTAAATGATAATACAGAATTTG
>Ga0207800_1000499_pt1 | contig 11191 bp, 8 predicted proteins | sample LuqExpMetageno11_FD_187769 | JGI IMG/M metagenome (GOLD analysis project Ga0207800, IMG submission 187769) | Tropical forest soil microbial communities from Luquillo Experimental Forest, Puerto Rico - Sample 11 (SPAdes) | ecosystem: Environmental > Terrestrial > Soil > Tropical forest ...
GAATTGTAGTCATCAGGCTTGATTTCAAGAGCTTTATTATAAAACTCAATAGCCTCTTCCTCACGTCCCAATTTACTGAGAGAAACACCTTTATTTCTTAAAGAATCGTAGTCATCAGGCTTGATTTCAAGAGCTTTATTGCAAAACTCAATAGCCTCTTCCATTCGTCCCAAGAAACTGAAGGTAACTCCCAGATTTTTAAGAAAAAATGCTCTAAATTCGGCTCTCCTTGCTAATTGTAATGCATTTTTATGGTGACTGAGAGCAAGTTCGTAATTTTCATCTATATTTTCTAGTTCCCCTAGAAAAAACTCTACAAAAGACGTATTCCTATTCTTTTTTGCTAGAGAAAGACCTTTTTCTAATAAGATTTTAGCTTCTTCATATTTTCCGAGCCCAAATTTTTCATCGGCTTCTTTACTCAATGAAATATAATCCAATTGCGCACCCCTTGGTCAAAAATGTAAAGTACTCTTAAAATGATTCAATTATCGTGAAGATTCGGTCAACTAATGTCTGAAATCTTTTCATCAGCTTTATTTATAAATTTTGTTAATTAAGATCAAATATTATAAAAAAGATTCAACGTTTAATATTTACAGAAAATTATGGTCGTTTAATGAAGTAATTATACATATGATAGCTCACCCAAACCAATTATCTTCCAATCTCTTCTCCCCTCTCCCTTGTTCACTTGCATACGCAACGTACTTCCCGCTCTCCTTATCAAAAACGAACCTGTAAACTGTTTTGAAATAAGCCCAGTATTTAACGTATGGATCTCTCGCATCGCTCAGCGTAACAGTTACCGAACAATTTTCTTCCGAAACGCTATAAACAGGATAATCGATTTCCTGAGGAACGGCTGTACTGTAAAGTTTTCCGGCTCTTTCAATATACGCGGATGCATCGGGAACGGCACCGGTCACGTTGATTTTCTCTATATAATCACTTTTTTCGATCCCGGACCAGTAGCTAACTTCCATAGTTTTGTAATGGGTGGAGTTGTAAGGATAAGCGACAAGAAACTTCCCAAAGGACGAGGGATAGGTGTCCTGATAGCTGATTTTTGCTCCCTCCGCGCCGGAAATATAATTCACGAAAAATAGTTTTGCAACTGGTAGGACTGCAATCCAGACCACAAGCACAATTAAAAGCGCAGGATAGAGTTTGGTCCGGTTTTTCGTAACAAAGGCACAGAAGTTATTGAACTTTCCGTTCCATTTTCCGCGGCTTTTCATGTAGGCCACAAGTAAAACGAAAACGGGCAGCAAGGGAAGAAGGTTTGCCAGCGGGTCAAAAAAGTAAATGGCGCCGAGGGTGGATGTTTCAGTGCTGAAAGGGTAAAGGGGACGCATTTTCCAGCTTGTCGCGTAATCAAGATAAACATGGGAAAAGATGGCTGCGAACCCGGCGGCTGTAAATAGGCGGTCTTTTGTTTTAAGCCAGATAAAAAGCGTGACAAGCAGAATGAAGAGGACTGAATGGAGAAATTCCCTGTGGCCGAGCAGGTAGAAAAGCTGGTTTCGCGTTTCGTGATTCACACTGCCGCCGATGAGAACAAATATAGCGTATGGAATAAAATCGAGGTCAGGAAGGATTGCCAGAAACCCGATAGCATTTCGCTCCTTTCCTTTGAAGCCGAGGGTCAGGGCAATCAGAAGGCCAATTCCCAGGTGGGAAAGTGTATTTACCATTTGCTTTCTTCCTCAACCAATTTTTCTTCCTCAACCAATTTTAATCTTTATTTATTCTTTAACTTCGCTCTTGACTCTACTGTATCTTTATTTTAATTATTACTTATGATTTTATTTCTAATGCATCAAATCTTTATTGGCGATCCTGAATACATTTCTTTGAAAATATCTATAGTTTGTATCTTTTACCTTTAAATAGTTTGATGATAATTATGTTTTACACTTTGGATTGCTAGATGCAATTTGATCTGTATTTGAAAAGACTCAAAGCAAAGTGCTTTGCAGCGAAAAATGTTCAGGAATTAAATTCTTCACAACAGAGTAGTTTGAGACATATTCCTGTTAACATAACTAAGGGGAAGATTGTATAGCGGGGCAGGATTTGTAGTTGAATCTCTTTGACTGAAAAGTATAGATTCATATTTGATTCATATTTAATCCTGATTCCAAAACAAATTTTGAAAAACCACGAGCTCATAAAAATTTGATAAAGGGAGTAGATAATATGGCTAAAGGATTGTACAAATTACCACCTTTGAAATATGGATATGGAGACCTAGCACCTTATATTTCCGAAGAGCAGCTTCGGTTACATCATGATAAACATCACCAGGCTTATGTGACTAATGCAAATGCAGCTATAGAAATGATGGATAAGGCGAGGAAAGAAGGAACTGACTTTGATTATAAGGCTAATGCAAAAGCCCTGTCTTTTAATCTGGCTGGGCATGTTCTCCATGATTATTTCTGGTGGGAGATGACTCCTGAGAGCAATTCAAGCAAAGAGCCTGTCGGAGAATTATCTGAAGTAATCAAAGAAAATTTCGGAAGCTTTGACAGGTTTAAAAAGGAATTTTCCCAGGTAGCATCAAGTGTTGAAGGATCAGGATGGGCAGCATTAACCTACTGTAAAGATACACAAAGGCTCATGATTATGCAGATAGAAAAGCATAATGTAAATCTGGTTCCTGATTATCCGATAATCATGGATCTGGATACTTGGGAGCATGCTTATTATATTGATTACCGGAATGACAGGGCAAAATTCATAGAAGCCTTTTGGAATATAGTTGACTGGGAAGAAATCGACAAGTACTTTAAGAAAATGAGGAAATAACTAAAAAGTTATTTTTAACATATCTTTCTCATTATGATTTAATTTTTCAATTACTTTTTTATTTTTGTTAGTTGCCATGAAGAAAGAGGCTAACTGTGGTCATCATCAAATTTCCGATGCTCATCCAGTATCAATACGAAAATATTCTACTGTCATTTAATGGTTCATCCAAACCAGTTTCTGCCTAATCTCTCCTCCTGCGTTCCATGCATACTTGCATAGACTTCGTATTGCTTTCCATTTTTCGTGTCGAAAACGAACCTGTAAAACGATTTAAAGTAAGCAAGTTTTTTAATATACGGATTTCTGACGTCACTGAGGATAACTGTTACAGAATTGTTTGTTTCGGAAACCGAGTAGACAGGATAATCAATTTCCTGAGGGACACCTGCCCTGTATAGGTTCTCTACTTTTTTAATATAAACAGTGGCATCAGAGACATTTCCCTCTACAGAAACTTTTTCAACGTACAGACTTTTCTCGATTCCTGAAAGATAACTTATTTCCAGGACTTTATAATGGGTGGAATTATATGAGTACGCCGTCAGGAACTCATTCATGGATTCGGGATAGGTATTCTGGTAGCTTATCTCGGCGTTTTCTGCCCAGGAAATACGATTAATCAGGAAAGCTTTTGAAACTGGCATAAAGGTAAGCCAGAAAAGTAACAAAAGAATCAGCGAGGCATAGAGTTTATCATCAATGTTTGATATGAACGTGCAAAAGCTGTTCATCTTTCCCTTAATTTTTCCCCTGTGACTCAAATTTCCCAGAATTACAATGAAAGGAGGCAAAAGAGGGAGCAAATTTAACAAAGGGTCAAAAAAATAAACTGCTCCCATAATGGAAGTATCCGTACTGAACGGGTATAAGGGACGCATTTTCCAGCTTGTAACATAATCCAAGTAAGAATGAAAGAAAAGAGATTGGAATCCTCCAACGGTAAAAATCCAATCCTTTGTTTTAAACCAGATAAAAAAAGTAATCAGAATAATGAAAAGGATTGAATGCATGAACTCTCTGTGCCCAATCAGGTAAAAAAGCTGGTTTCTGACCTCGGGGTTGAGGTTGCTATTGACAAAGGCAAATGCCGAGTATAAAATATAATCAAGATCAGGAAGCATGGATAATAAGACCACGACTTTTAGTTTGTTTCCTTTCAAGCCTAAAGCCAGAGCAATGAGAAAACCTACTCCCATATGAGAAATTACATTTACCATGATCCTATTTTCCTGAAGTGAATTTTTTATATTTAATAATATAGAGAATTAAAGATATATTTCTTCTTTTGGAAAAATCGTGTTCAGGAATTGCAAAGTTACATTTACTTTAGAGAACAATAGAAAGCAAAAGTTAAACACTAAAAACAAATCCTCAGATTTGAGGTTAAAACTAGCATTGTTTTTTATAAAAACGACATTCTCTCGTTAAAAACAAGGTTAGTGAGAGGTAATACCTCTCAAGTTACTGAGGTGAATTACTCAGTGTTTTTACAGAGCCGATTGATTCAACGTTCTCAACGTTCTCACAGAGGCGAATTATTCAATGTCCTGTCAAAGAAACTTATCATCTCTTCATATGCGTTTTGTGCAACAAAACTTTCAGAAAGTTCTTTATTTTCTGTGATCATGAAGCCATGTGGTTCGCCCTGGTAAACCTTCAGCTCAAAGTACTTGTCAGATGCATCTAGTTCACCAGCATATCTGTATACATCAGTAACATTGCTAATCTTATCTCGGGTGCCGTGTATAATAAGCATAGGCGCATCAAGCTGGCCTATCAGGCTGGCTGGCCTGTTGGGCTGAATCTCAGATCCTCCTTTATAAGGAAAACCATACCAGGCGACTCCGGATTTGAACTCCTTTATTTGGGGTAGGAAAAGCATGGTATACCTACCGCCAGCGCAAAAACCGGTAAGAGCGAGTCTTTCGGAATCAACATCTTTTCTAGTTTTAAGGTAAGCAATGCTGTTTCTGATAAGAGCTTCCACCTCTGCATCAGACGGAGAGACAGAGTAGGTCTGCCAGAGAGGAGCGACCACAATATATCTATCTTCGGCTATTCTGTCCACCATAGTTTGATACCCGGGCTCGAACCCTTTAAATGAGTGAATCAACACTATAGCCGGGTAATTCCCTTCTTTAGCCGGAGCCGCAGTATAAGCCGGATATATCTGGCAGTCACTTGTAATATTTACTGTTTTAACCTTAATCATGGCTGGACAATTTGCGATCTCAAGATCATTATCCTGCGATGAAACTAAATACGGGCTCTCGGTTTCATTACAGGCAATTCCTGCTGTTTCAGGAACTTCTGAGTTGGAGTGAGAGGAAACTGTACTCCTTAAAGAGGCAAGAAAGTTTTCCGCAAGCAAAAATAAGGTTACTTTGTTCATGATATTTATTTACCCCCCAAAAATATTCTCAACTATATATTAATAAAAGTAATTATATGTTAAAGGATATAAACTATAAGGACAATTCTTTTCTAATGGTAAAAACAGAAGCTACCAACGCATATTTCGGATACGATTTAGCCGTCTTGGCAAATATTGGGTAAGCCCTTCATCCTTTTGATTGAAATTTCTTGGTTTCGGATAATAAATTGTATGTTGAAATTAATTTATAAAGAAAAATTCAGGAATATATAAGTTTTTCTTTATTGTATTAACTGAATTTAGTTAAATATTAAAATGTTCATATTATAAATGTCAGTAAAAAACTGTTAACTTTTGCAAAATCATATAATTTTTGTACTCTTTCCAGGAAGTGGAAAAAGAACTTGCAAAAAGACTCTTGAGAATAAAATATTTCAGACTTCTACCTGACAGCGGATTACTATTTCTTTTACCGGTGGGTAACATTCTAAAACGAATTATTTAGTGATCTGACTGCAAAATAGAACTTATTAATATAAAACGCATAGTATATAATCATCGATTAAACGGAGACATATATCGTGGTAAGTGAAATGACTCCAACCCGAAGAACTTTGGCGGCAGTGCTTGGAGGCAGGGTTGACTACGTGCCCCCTGCAAATCCCCTTGCTCAGACTACAACAGAATTGATGCAGCTATGCAACGCTTCTTGGCCAAAAGCCCATTTTGATAGCAAAATGATGGCAGACCTTGCTGCTGCTCCCTATGAAATTTGCGGCATCGAGGCTGCCCGCCCCCAGTTTGATATTTCTCTCGAAGCGGAAGTTCTGGGGTGTAAACTTGACTGGGATAAGCCAGACAGACCTCCCGTAACAGGCCCTGCTTATACAGATCCCTCCGACATAACCTGTCCCGATAATCTGGAAGAAACTGGAAGAATTCCGGTAGTGCTTGGAGCAATAGATGAATTGAGGAAGCGCTATGATGGCATGCTTCCTATCATTCCCGTACTTACTGCTCCCTTTACGGTAGCAGGTCACATAGCAGGCGTTGAAAATATAGCTAGGTGGACAAAGACCGATCCGGAAAAGGCCCATGCCTTCATTGAAGCAGCAACTGATTTCGTAGTAGCTTACGGGAAATTGCAGACAGCTTACGGGGCACATATCATCTTCCTTGCTGACCCTTCGGCTTCCAGTAATCTGATTTCCGCGGAAACGTACAGAGAATTTGTACTTCCTGCCCACAAAAGAATGGCAAAGGAAATCAGCTGTCCCCAGATCCTGCACATCTGCGGAGATGCTAGTAAACTCCTACCTTACATAAAGCAGAGCGGAATTGACTGCTTCTCCTTTGATGCCGTTCCAGTCTGGTATTGCCGCCAGGTAATGGGCAACGAGATGTCCATTCTCGGAAGTCTGGATGTCATTGACCTTATGCCAAACGGCACTCCCGAACAGGTCTATAACAGAACGCGGGAATGTATCTTGCAGGGAGCTGATATTGTTGGGACTGCATGTGGTGTTTCATCTGGAACCCCACTCGAAAACCTCCGAGCGTATGTCAGAGCCTGCAAAGAGACTCCAATCCCGAAATACGATGATGTTGAAGACCTAATTAGGCAGATTGGAATCGGTATTGGAAAGAATATGAAAGAAAATGTCTTGGGTGGGATGCAGGAATGATCAGGCACATTGACATTGCAGTTCAGAAAGTCCTAGAGATGAAAGAAAAAGAGCCTGCAAAATTTAAAAAACTCATCGACGAGGGGATCATGATAGGCCTCGGAGTGGATCTTGGAGACAGGAACAAAGAAGTCAACACTGCCAGCCAGATAAAGAAGCAGAGCAGGCCGAAAGACCCCGAATATGCAGCTGTGACAGAAGCGGTGATCGAGGGGAATAGTGATGAAGCAGTCAAACTGACAGTTGCCCTGCTTGGAAAAGGAAAAGATCCAACAGATCTGGTCTTAAATGCCCTGATGCCCGGAATCCAGACTGTGTGTGAGCTTTATGACATAGGAGAAAGCTATATGCCTGAAATCCTGCTAGCAAATGAGGCCCTTATAGAAGGAGTGAAAATTTGCCAAGAAAAGATAGGTGAAATTCCCTCGAAGGGGAAGGTAGTATCCCTTGTTATTGAAGGAGATGTACATGACATAGGCAAGAACATTGTAGCCGCTATTCTCAGGGCAAATGGTTTCGAAGTAGTTGATCTTGGAAAAGACGTAACGGTGGAAGCAGCCGTTAAAGCCGTAAAGGCATCAAACGCTGATCTTGTTACCGGAACAACTCTCATGAGCACAACCAAAGAAGGTCTCAAAGCTCTTGCAGAGATCCTGGACTCCGAAGACGTTCCCGTAGCTTGTGGTGGAGCTGCCATGGATAGGCATTTCGTCGAGACCTTTGGTAATTCTGTATATGGAAAAACTCCACTTGATGCAGTGAAAATCGCAAAAGAGATCTGTGCAGGGAAGAACTGGAAAGAAGTCCGTAGGGAACTTCACTGATTTTACTTTAATTTCCTATTTTTATTTTTTTGTATTCGGTTTCTATTTCTCTTTCATTTATTGAGTCTTTAAATTTAGAAATAGTGTAAAGTGAATAAATAAAGATCGCAAAAAATAGCAAAACCTATAAAACCAGAATAATAAGAAAACGCAGAAAGGGAAAGGATAAAAAAAACTCTAATAAATCCTGGAATAAAAATGGATCAAGCAATAAATATCGATATAGGTACCAGTGGGATTAGAGCCCAGCTCTTGAATCTTATGGAATCCTCCGTTCTCAGGACCGCAATTTTGTCCAGAAACCCGCTTCCGGGTGCAAATGTCGTTGACCATATGGACTTTGCGATCAGTTATGGGCAGGAAACGACCCATGAAATTCTTGTCTCAGCCGTAAACTCCTTGATAAATAACCTTAAACCAAGAAACTTCAAACGCATATCTGTTTGTGGAAATCCGATTCAGTTGTCGTTATTTGAAGGAATAGAAGTCCGGGACCTTGCATTTGCGGGAAAAAATGCCCTTGAAAAAATAAATTTAAAGCCTCCAAAAAGGGACGGGCACATCGTCTCAGGAAATGAAATAGGGCTTTATGAGGATGTTGATGTGATTATTCCGCCTTCGGTGAGTCATGAAATCGGAGCCGATGCCCTTGCCATGATGATAAAGACTGGATTTCTGGATACTTCCGAAACATGTATGGTTACGGATTATGGAACAAATGCTGAAATGGCCTTGAAGGTAGACGACAAAATATACACAGGATCAGCTGCTGCAGGTCCTGCTATTGAAGGACAGCAGATCAGCAAAGGGATGCTGGCAACACCTGGAGCAATTGCTGACTTTAGGCTTTCCGGAGGCTGGCAAGAGCTTGTCCTTGACGAAAAACTTAGGATGGTTGAAGGACCAAAAATCAACCTGCGCAACGGGACTTTTAAAAACACCAGATGCCCTGTAAAAGGAATTACAGGCACAGGAGTTATTGCCCTTATGTATGCAGGGCTTGTAACTGGCGTAATAAAGCCCCCTCATATTGAAGGCGGAAATATTCGGCTGGGAAAGGGTATTACGTTTACGGAAAAAGATGTAATAGAAGCCGGAAAAGCTTTCGGAGCCCTGAGAGCAGGCCATTTAACTCTAATGCATGAGGCAGGAGTAGCGTACGAAAACCTGGAAACAATGTATATGTGCGGGGCAAGCGGAACATATGTAGACCCTCTAAAAGCCCGCTTTACAGGCATTGTGCCTGCAACCGCGAAAACGATTATACAATGCGGAAATACTTCCCTGGAACTTGCAAAAGACCTGGCCTTTGATCCCGATTACCTCTCATACCTTAACGAAATGAAGAAATCGCTCCTTGCAAATCATATTATGTTTGCTTCTTCCCCTACCTTTGCAGATATCTACATCCAGGAGATAGCTCTATGGAATGAAGGTATGCCACTTGAAAAGTATAACGCAAACCTTGAAAGATCAGGTATCCAGCCTATCCCGCAAAAATTGCAGGAGATCGTTATTGAAAAAAAGTATGAGAGAGATATTCACGAACTTGGAAAATGCCTGGAGATCTTGGAGTCTAAATTGGATTTTATCGCTAATATCCAGTGTAGCGGTTGTGATGTCTGTGTGAAAGAATGCCAAGAAGAAGCTCTCTCAAGAGAAAACGAAAGTTTCAGGATCAATACTGCAAGATGCCTTGGAACTGCCTGCAGAAGATGTGAAGAAATATGCCCTGAAAAGAAATTCTCTATTAGTAATTTTAGGCTGGATCTCTCAGGATCTGTGAGGATGGGAAAGCAATCTGACAACAATAATCTTGCTCAGCCCTGAATAGGTTTTTAGCATACATAAATAGAAACCAGCAATAAAATTTGAGATGAGTATCAAAGAGTAAAATCAACAATGCAAACTTAAAAAATACTCGAAATCGACATTGTTACCGACTCAATAATACAAAATCGGAAACTTTTTACAGGTTCCTTGACATCCAGCTTTATCCAGAAAGTCCCAAGAAAGCTGGATATTTTTAAACAAATATACACGGAGTTAAAACCTTTGTTTCAGACTGAGCCTATACTCTACCTGCAATCTTTTGGAAACCATTGGCTTACATTTCTTATGATTTTGATAACTGCAATAGGGTCATCGGTTTTTTTAGCAGCTATAATAATTAGCGTCACTTTTGGGATTAATTTCCGGAAAGGTTTTCTTCTGTTCCAGCTCTTAATGTGGACAGGGCTATTTACGGAAATTATTAAGACAGTAATCGCGTTTCCAAGGCCAGATTTTGTAGACAATAGAGTCCTTAACCTTGAATCGGGAATAAAAAGTGCATCACCTTTCAGTGGGAATGGAGCTCAAGGTTTTTTCAAACTTCCCAGTAAAGAAGTTCTTAATACATTTCGTCTTCAAAAAACGCTTACCCATTCATCTTTTGGTTTCCCTTCAGGGCATGTCGCACTTACGGCTGCACTCTGGGGAGGAAGCTCCGCTGTTTTCAATAGTAGGATAATTAAAATGATGGCTCCTTTTGTGATATTACTCGTAGCTTTTTCGAGAATGTATCTAGGAAGGCATTTTCTTGGAGACTTGATGGGAGGTGCTATGGTAGGCTTAATTCTCCTGTCTGTTTTTACCTTAGCTCTCAAAAGTTCCCTGATAGATGATTTTTTCAAAAAAGAAAACTTTGACTTTATACTCAGAGGCAAAAATGCAATCTTGTACTTTTTTATGTTTGTTTTCCCTCTTGTTCTTACATCTCTATCTCTAATAAGTGCTGATGTAGTGGGTTTTTTCCTTGGGACAAATGCAGCATACGTTCTGATTGTACGAAAAGGGCTTCCTGATGATTCGGGAAGTATTGAACAAAGAATTTTGAGGGTCTTTATTGCACTTTTTCTATTTGGATTCTCCAGCCTTATCCTCTCCGTAGGGCTCAATGCTCTAGAAAACAAAGCTTATTTCAGTTTTGAATTCATCGAATTCTTAAAAGCCTTCATTCCTGCATCTACAATCTGGGTGTCTGTAGTCATCTGCACAAAGCTTAATTTATATAAAAAAGAAGAGGAATTTGTGAGCAGTCTAGGCTCGGAGTGGAATAAAAGATCATTAAAAAAATCCGGTAAAATATACTAAGAATCTTTAAGGACCAGATTCACCGGCCCTTTTAGATTATAACCATATCTGCAACTGCAGGTGCTTCCTCCTTAATTAGTTGGCGTTTTTGAGACTTCTGTAGTTTAACAATTCTATAAATTTCCATTTTTTATTAGTAATTCTACGCTCTTGTGCAGGTGTTTTGTTTTCCAAAACTCCCTCTTTGTTTTTTAATCCTCTATGACTTCTGCAAAAGTTAAAATGAGTGCAGTAAATCCTCATTTGGTTGTATAGTTCTTTAATTTTCTTTGAAAATCCTATTGTTTTTCTTGAAATTCTGTTATTATCCTGTCTAAAAGTCAAGTTATGTCTTTCAAGTAAACTCGTTGATATTT
>Ga0207800_1000500_pt1 | contig 11185 bp, 12 predicted proteins | sample LuqExpMetageno11_FD_187769 | JGI IMG/M metagenome (GOLD analysis project Ga0207800, IMG submission 187769) | Tropical forest soil microbial communities from Luquillo Experimental Forest, Puerto Rico - Sample 11 (SPAdes) | ecosystem: Environmental > Terrestrial > Soil > Tropical forest ...
AAATATCATGGATATCCTTCGAAGTAATACCGGTAACATATGCCCCTTTGTTCGGGATCATGGTAACCAGTCCTTCCAGCTCCAGCTGCCTAAGCGCTTCCCTTACCGGAGTACGGCTGACTCCAAGTTCAAGACCAATCGTATTCTCTTTCAGCTCTTCATTTTCTTGATATCGTCCGGCTAAGATGTCTTCCCTAAGCTTATAGAACACTTTTCCTCTTAAGGAATATTTATCTGTTCCTTCTTTCTGAAGATTAAAATCTTCCAAGGAATTACCTCCTCAAATCTATCACAGGATTAAGATCCCTAGATTTATGATATATTTGGCATCAAAAGTACTATTTCATCTTCTCGATAGTTCCCATCAAATAGTCAGCAAATTTAGCTCCGGTTGCTCCGGTATCTCTGCCGGTGGTTACAACCTTTTTCTCGGTTACGGTACAGATATCAAGGGCACGGTAAAGCTTATCCGCCTCCTGGGTATAACCGATATGAGCAAGCAGCATTGCGCCTGCACGGATCATGCTGCAAGGATCTGCATAGATGTCTCTGCCTTCCTGAACCATACGGGGAGCGGAACCATGAATGGCTTCAAACATCGCATATTTCTTACCGATATTGGCACTGCCGGCAGTACCGACACCGCCCTGGAATTCGGCAGCTTCATCGGTAATGATGTCACCGTAGAGATTCGGAAGAACAACAACCTGGAAGTCCTTTCTTCTCTTCTCATCAACAAGCTTGGCCGTCATAATGTCAATATACCAGTCATCAGAGGTGATGCCCGGATAATCCTTGGCGATTTCCTTAAAGATATCAAGGAATTTACCATCGGTCGTCTTTATAATATTAGCCTTTGTTACAGCCGTTACTCTGGTCTTGCCGTTAGCTTTTGCAAATTCAAAAGCTGCCCTGATAATTCTCTCCGTACCTTGAGTTGTAGCAATTGTAAAGTCTACACCAAGATCCTCTGTAACATGGATGCCCTTGCTGCCTACTGCGTAAGCGCCTTCGGTATTCTCACGATAGAAGGTCCAGTCAATACCCTGCTCCGGAATACGAACCGGTCTTACGTTGGCAAACAGGTCAAGCTCCTTTCTCATGGCTACGTTAGCACTTTCCACATTCGGCCACGGATCACCTTTTCTGGGTGTTGTAGTGGGTCCTTTTAAGATGACATGGCATTTCTTGATTTCATCTAAAACTACGGGAGGAATAGCTGTATTCTCAGCCGCTCTTCTTTCTATGGTTAAACCATCAATTACATGGAATTCTACTTTACCTGCATTGATGTCATCCTTTAACAGGTATTCCAGGATTCTTTGTGACTGGGAAGTGATAGCCGGTCCGATACCGTCACCGCCGCATACACCAATAATTATCTTATCCAGAGCTTTGTAGTTAACGAAATCGCCCTGTGCTTTCATATCTTCTACTCTTTTTAGCTGACTCTCCAATAATTGTCCAAATCTTTCTTTCGCCGCTTCAATTTTCTCTGCAGAAATCATTTTTAGTACCGTGCCTTTCAATTTATTTATAACATAGTCAAACCATGCCATTACCAAATACAATTGTATTCGGTAAGGCATGGGTTGTCAATTCTAAAGTGTATTCTTTACCAGACTGATCCCAAGTTCTGTTTCAGATTTATGGATAACTCTTAACAGCTCATCATCCGTAATTACGGTAACACGTCCCGTCTCATATTCCTCATCTACCCAAACCTTAACCTTGGCAACAATCGGATTGGATTTGTCTACAGCTATATCATTCTTTAGTTTAAAGAAGGTATTGATCCAGTGAGCGATGCCTGCAAGGCCGGAGGTATTGGATACAGCTACAAGAACCGGACGGTTCAGGAATTTCTCCGTATCAAAAATATTATAAATCTCTTCGTTCTTTAATAAACCGTCTGCATGGATACCTGCGCGGGTAACATTGAAATTCTTACCGACAAAGGGTGTTCTGGAAGGTACCCGGTAACCGATTTCCTTCTCAAAGTATTCAGCAAGCTCTGTAATCACCGTGGTTTCCATACCATCCAAGGTCCCCTTCAACTGAGCATATTCAAATACCATCGCTTCAAGTGGTGTATTACCGGTTCTCTCGCCGATACCGAATAAGGAACAGTTCACTGCACTTGCACCATATAACCAAGCTGTTGTTGAGTTTGAAACAGCTTTATAAAAGTCATTATGTCCATGCCACTCTAACCATTTGGAAGGAACTCCGGCATGGTTCATGATACCATAGATAATACCCTGTACGGATCTCGGAATAACAGCACCGGAGAAGTTAACACCATAACCCATAGTATCGCAGGCTCTGATCTTAACCGGTATATTATATTCCTTACTCAGCTTCATTAACTCACTGCAGAAGGGAATAACAAATCCATGGATATCGGAACGTGTAATATCCTCAAGATGACATCTTGCTGCAATACCGGTTTCAAGACATTCCCTGACTATGCTTAAGTAATGATTCATTGCTTCTTTTCTGGTCATCTTCATCTTATAGAAGATGTGATAGTCGGAGCAGCTTACAAGGATACCCGTCTCCTTCATACCAATTTCCTTAACTAACTCAAAATCCTTCTTGCTTGCTCTGATCCAGGAGGTAACCTCAGGGAACTCATAACCTCTCTCCATACATTTATATACTGCGTCACGGTCTTTTTTGCTATATAAAAAGAATTCGCTCTGACGAATTAAGCCCTTCGGACCACCCAGACGATGGAAATAATCATACATCGTTACAATCTGTTCCGTTGTATACGGAGCCCTTGACTGCTGACCGTCACGGAAGGTTGTATCGGTAATAAAAATCTCATCGGGTAAATTGTGTGGAACAATTCTGTCATTGAATGCAATCTTAGGTACTTCACTGTAAGGGAAAAGATTACGGAAAGTATTCGCTTGGTCAACATCTACGAGCGTATAGATTGGCTCCTCCAGCTGTAGTAAATTGTTATGCGGGTTGATAAAGACTTTTCTCTCATCCATATGTATCGCTCTCCATTTCTTTCAAATAATAAAATTTGTTTTATTGTATACAATTATACTTGTATTGTCAACAACATCTTTATTCTTTTTTTCTACTATATATTCCAAGGCAGAAGGAGGCGCTGATACCGGTGGAAATAATGGAGGAAGACCTAAGATCAAAGCATTGCTGCCGGTTTTGTACGGATGTGGATAAGGTGCCGGTTAATATAGTAAAAATAATTACCACACTAATAAATATAATTTTAAAAATAGATAAAAACCGCTTCAAAAATGCATTCATTTCTCCTGCCTCACAATAATTTACAATATTTAACATCTATTATAAAATCAAGGAGAAAAGTGTCAATACAAATTGGAATATATTTACATCTCTATTTCTAAAAACCGTACGCGTAATGCTACAAAAATCGGCACAAAAAGGGCTTCCATGATTGGAAGCCCCTGTCTTTCATTCCATATTCCATTTATTTGAATTGCTTTAAAATAATCTCATAAACAACCGGTATGAATACTGCCGGTAGAATATTTCCGCATTTAATTTTCTTTCCGAATACCATGTTGATACCAATTCCAAAGATAAGAATGGAACCAATAAAGGATATATTGGTTATCAGCCTGTCACTTAAAAATGGCTCTACCAGTTTTGAAATCTCTTTTTCAGTCCACCCTTAATGATTATTCCAATGAAGGAACCCATAATAATTGCCGCTATATTTACCAACGTACCTAATCCGACCATTTGTCTACCTTCTTCCGTCCTTTATGACAACCGTCATACCAACCCGGTCGTCTGCTCCACTTCTCTGAGGGCTAATATCGTCCTTTGCAATAAATCATCCAGTTCCCAGCCAAGCATACTGGCACCGTTCTCGATAACCTCCCTGGAACAGCCGGCAGCAGTGAATTGTTTTAATTCACACAAACCTCAATCAGCGTTTACTGTAGTAAGCATATATGTTTTATTTTCATAATATACAACAATCCACAGGATAACACAAGCGTTCAATAAAATTTGTGGGCTTTTACGAGTTATATGAAATCCTTCGCAAAAACCCAAGTACTTTTTTATTTTATTAATTCACCTTCAGTTATCTTACCCCACTCAGGTCCTTAATGACCTCACCAGCTATGATTAAACCGGCAACGGAAGGAACAAATGCATTACTTCCGGGTATCTGGCGTCTTGCGGTACATTTTCTTATGGCACCCGGAGGACAGATACAATTAGTCTTGCAGCTGATAGCCATATCTTCCAGTGGCTTATGCGGCAATTCCTGTGAGTACAATACCTTTAATTTCTTAACACCTCGAACCTTCAATTCCTTTCTCATAACCTTAGCAAGAGGACAGACGGAGGTTTTATAGATATCCGTCACTTCGAATCTCGTTGGATCTAATTTATTGCCAGCACCCATGCAGCTGATGATCGGGACATTCTTTGCCTGAGCACGGAGAACCATTTCTATCTTTGCAGACACCGTATCAATGGCATCCACGATATAATCATATTGTGAAAAATCAAATTGGTCAGCAGTTTCTGCTGAATAAAAGCATTGATGAGTTGTTACGATTACATCTGGATTAATCTCCAGCACCCGCTCCTTCATCACATCAACTTTGAATTTACCTACGGTTTTTCGCGTAGCAATAATCTGACGGTTGATGTTAGTTAAGCAAACCTTATCATCATCAATCAAATCCAGACTTCCCACACCACTTCTAGCTAACGCTTCCACAGTATAGCCGCCGACTCCGCCGATACCAAATACGGCAACCCTGGCATTCTTTAACTTTTCCATGCCATCCTTACCGAACATGAGCTCCGTTCTTGAAAACTGGTTTAACATACCGTCGCTCCCTTCTGATCATAATCATCTAAGAAATTATAGCTTTTTTCCTTATCATGATAACCGATAATCGTGGTCAGGTTGACATCATGCACACTGCGGAAAATATTTGCATCAATGCTTGGATTGGTCTGACGGAATTTTTTAATCAAAGCCTTCATTTCCTGACGCTTGGAACCACCGCCTCCGTTATCACAGAGGGTACAGTTCTCTGTCAGTCGGCAGGCGCACTGAATAAACTGCAGATCATTATACTGCTTCCAGGCTAAGATATCCGCCTCTTTTACCAGATACATCGGCCGGATCAGCTGCATTCCCGGGTGGTTCGTGCTATGAAGCTTCGGCATCATCGTCTGTATCTGACCGCCGTATAACATTCCCATGAGAATTGTTTCAATCACATCATCAAAATGGTGCCCCAAGGCAATCTTGTTGCAGCCCAGAGCCTGTGCCTGCTTATAGAGGTAACCCCTTCGCATTCTGGCACAAAGATAACAAGGGGATTCATCCACTCCTGCTACAATATCATAAATCTGAGTATCAAATATGGTAATTGGTATATTAAGAAGCTTGGCATTATTAATAATAGTCTGTCGGTTAATCTCATTATAACCCGGATCCATTACTAAAAACACCAGTTCAAACTTCATCTTTCCGTGTCGTTGTACCTCCTGCATCAGCTTGGCAAGCAGCATAGAATCCTTGCCGCCGGAGATGCATACAGCAATCTTATCACCTTCCTGGATTAATTTATAATCATTTACACCATTGATAAATTTCTTCCATAAAGGCTTCCTATATTTTGTAATAATACTTCTTTCTATTTCTTCATAACGTTCCATTTTTATACCACTTTCTAATCTCTTACTATGTTGAAATATTTCGGTAAATATTATCTTTGACTATATCCACCTTCTATTAATTAATTTAATTTGCTAAACCGCCAGCTTCATATAACAACGTTCAAAAGCCTTCATGAAAATATCAAGCTCTTCTTCTGTTGTCAAATAACTTAAGCTGATCCGCCAGGAACACATGGCATTCTTCTTATCCTTGGAGACCGCATATACCGGTCTCGAAGGAGAACCCGGAACGGAGCATGCCGACTTAACAGAGACACAGATACACTCCTGCTCCAAAGCCTCCTGAAACTGTCCGCCCTTTATACCCTGAACACTGAGATTAAGGATATGCGGAATGGAATAATCCGTACTGTTTATCCGTACCTTCTTGTATCCAAGCAGCCGTTGTTTCAGATATACATTCATAGCCTTAACCTTATCATATCTATCCTTCTGATGAGCCAGTGAAATATCCAGAGCTTTATCAATGGAGGCAGCCAAACCTAATGCAGGAGTACCGCTTCGATAAATGGTGGTACTGGTTCCTCCATGGATCAAAGGATTAAGAACAACAGAATCTTTCTTTACTAATATACCGCATCCGTTTAATCCAAAGAATTTATGAGGTGTAAAGGTCATACAGTCAGAAAGCTTTGCATTTACAGGTACCTTACCAATTGCCTGCGTTGCATCGGTATGGAAAAAGCAATTCGGATAAGCTTCCAAAAGCTTAGCAATCTCTTCTACGGGCTGTCTGACACCTAATTCACTATCCACACTGCAGATGGATACTAAAACCGTATCGTTACGAAGCAATTCTTTGAGATGCTCCAGATCCACCAGACCATCCTTAGTAATGTCAACCAGATCAGTCTCATATCCCAAGGTCTGCAGATACGTTAATGCTCCGCTGACCGATGGATGCTCCAGGCAGGTAGAGATAATATGTTTTCCATTATTTTTATAAGCCTGCACCAGGCCCTTAACCGCCAGATTATTTGCTTCGCTGGCTCCGGAGGTATAGATGATTTCCGAAGCATTAACGCCTAAAAGCCCTGCAATATGCTCCGTTATCCTATCCAATTCCTCCTTCGCTTCCCTTCCCAGAAGGTGGGAGGAATTCGGATTGGCAATATATTTGTTACTTATTTCTACAAAGCAGTTCATAACCTCTGGATCAACCGGAGTATTCGCTGCATAATCTAGATATATCATGAGTTCACCTCAATAAGACTCCTAAAATACGACAATAGTATTATCATAAAGCGTAAATCCTACTATGTCAATTGATTTTATGGAAGTTGTCCAGGAGGGTAAATTTAACAGATAAACCCGATATTACAGCTCTTAAATCACTTAAAACAGGACGGTACCGTCCTTATCAATAATAACCTGTATCTCATTTGCTTTCTTCAAATATAAGAATGCATTCTGATAATCCTTCGCCTGAGAATATATAAGATAATAGATATACATTTCTCTTCCGGCATAACCTATGATCTTTTCTGCGAATTCTAAAGCCTCTTCCATATCCCCCCATTGATAAGCTGCTAATTGGTACGAAGAAATACAACTAATATTAATAATGTAAAATAAAAACTGTCTCATCCGGGTCATTCAAAGCCTGGATGAGACAGTTATGCTGTTTTCTTAATTAAACTTCGTCAAAACTATCCTTGCCAACACCACAAACTGGACATACCCAATCATCCGGGATATCTTCCCATTTGGTTCCAGGTGCGATACCGCTGTCAGGATCCCCTAATGCTTCATCATAAATATAGCCGCAAGCTGAACACTCATATTTCTTCATATCGTTACCTCCATTTTATAGTATTATTAACGCGTCGTTACAATAATATGTATACCATAAAATTGGATAAATCACAAATAAAATAATTATGATTTCAAAATTAAAGCCTTATTCTATAATAATACTGTACAATTTGATAAACTTTCTAAAAATTTTAACACTCTGCCAATTATGGCATACTTTTAGATAATATAAATATCACTACATCAGAAAGGATGAAATTACATGTTAAATAAAGAAGTTGCGAAATTACTCAACGAACAGATTACAAAGGAATTCTATTCCGCTTATCTTTACATGGATATGGCAGATTATTATGCAGATCAAAGCTTAAGCGGCTTTGAACATTGGTTTTTCGTTCAAATGCAGGAAGAAAGGGATCATGCATTATTATTCCGTCAATACTTATTAAATAATGCCGAAGTCGTAAAGCTGGCAGCAATTGATGCTCCGGAAAAACCATATGCCAATTTCCGTGAACCTTTGGTTATGGCCTATGAGCATGAGATGACTGTTACTGCTTCGATTAATAATATTTATGAAGCAGCCTATAAGGTTAAGGATTTCCGTACCATGCAGTTTTTAGACTGGTTCATTAAGGAGCAGGGAGAAGAAGAAAAGAACTCCGATGAGAATATTAAGAAATATGATTTATTTGCCAGCGATCCAAAAGGTTTATATATGCTGGATAATGAGCTGAAGGCAAGGATTTATAACCCTCCGACCTTAGTAATATAATTTGAATATCCTCAGAACATATAATGATCTTGACAAACCAAATCATTTGTCATGATTAAGTAGGGTGTATTGCAAAGCAAACTATGAAATGCTAATATATGGTAATATTATAATTCGGATATACCAATATGTATATACATTTTCTAAATTTTAGAATTTCCCAGTTATAAACCTGCCATCCAACATCGGAATCATGTTGCTACATCGGTATCAGTGTTGCAGCATCAGTATCGGTCATCCTTCTTGTTCATGCATGCCGTATTGTGATAATTTTAAATAATTGTTGCTATTCTTCATAAATTCTTGGCTGCTGTAATAGGACATTTTTATATCAGGGCATAAAAATGGAGCTGTTCCTCCACCAAACTAATCATATCTGATCAGTTAGTTTTAAAGCAGCCCCTTCTTTCATGTTCTTCAATACGATTGTATTACTTTGAACATTATTATTTCGTCTCTAAGATATACTGATTTAAAACACTCTCTAACATTTCCTGTCTGCCTGACTTGTTCGGGGTAGTACCGTTCTTTAATGCAAATGCTTCTAACTCCTTGAAGCCAACTTTACCCTCAACGATATCCTTACCGATACCATCCTTGTAGCTTGCATAACGATCAGCCTTGAAGTTCTCTAATACGCCGTCTTCCAGAAGCTTAGCAGCAACCTTCAAGCCCTTCGCGAAGGTATCCATACCTGCGATGTATGCATAGAATAAATCATCATCCTGGAAGGAACCACGACGAACCTTGGAGTCAAAGTTTAAACCACCCTTGGTTAATCCGCCAGCCAACAGAATTTCATACATAGCCATAGTTGTATCATAGATATTGGTAGGGAATTGGTCCGTATCCCATCCAAGCATCGGATCACCGGTATTAGCATCTACACTGCCAAGCACCTCGTTGATTCTGCACATATTTAATTCATGCTGGAAGGTATGCTGAGCAAGTGTTGCATGGTTTGCTTCAATGTTCATCTTGAAGTAATCCTGTAAGTTGTATTTTCTAAGGAAGGAAAGAACAGTAGCTGTATCAAAGTCATACTGATGCTTTGTAGGTTCCTTCGGCTTGGGCTCGATTAAGAACTGACCGGTAAATCCGATTTCCTTTGCGTAATCAACTGCCATCTGAAGCAATCTTGCAAGGTTGTCCAGCTCTAAACCTGTATCGGTATTCAGTAAAGTCTCATAACCTTCACGGCCGCCCCAGAATACATAATTAACGCCGCCTAATTCCTTGGTGATATCCAAAGCCTTCTTAATCTGTGCAGCAGCATATGCAAATACCGTAGCATTGCAGGAAGTACCTGCACCATGTACGAACTTGTCATCGCCAAAGGCATTGGTTGTACCCCATAAACATTTAATTCCGGTACGAGCCATTTCTTCTTTAATAACTGCTACGATTTCATCCAGTCTCTTATTGGTCTCTTCCAGTGTAGCTGCACGGGGAGCGATATCCTGATCATGGAAGCAGAAGAACGGGATCTGCATTTTCTCCATAAATTCAAATGCAGCGTGTACTCTTTCCTTCGCTTTCTTCATTGCATCTTCTGTTTTATCCCAGTCACGATACATGGTTGCACCACCGAACGGATCGTTACCCATATAAGTAAGTGTATGCCAATAAGACATAGCGAAACGGCAATGCTCTTTCATGGCCTTACCCATAACTACTTCATCGGGATTATAGTACTTGAATGAAAGTGCGTTTTTGCTCTGTGGTCCTTCATATTGGATTTTTCCAATGTTAAAATAAGACATGTTTATTCCTCCTTAATATATATTATTTTCTACAATTCTTTGCATGGTTATGTCAGAATTAATAAACAATTTGTTTATAAAAATTCAGAACCAAATTCCATTTATTATTATAATTGGTTTTTAAAAAATATTCAATATTAATTTGTAAATTAAATAAACTAATTATTGTTTTAGCAGCTACTGTATTAGGTATGAGTATCGCAATCATCCTTGATTTAATTACATCTGCAGGAACCGTGTGGTATAAAGATCTGGGCAGCTGCATCAGCAGCATTATCAGCAGTTTATTTTCGGCCTTTGCCTGGGTTACCGTTATTTTTGCAGTATTTGAACGTAAAGGAGTTAACTTTACAAAGCTGAATCAGGAATGGGAGCCCTCTTCTCTTCCTGCTACTCCTGCAAGAGATATTTCCATCCCTATTCTTGGACCAATTCTAAGTATAATAGTCTCTGTTCTTGGTGTAGTTATTTTAGTTTTTGCTCCTCAGCTTCTGGGTGCATATTCTCTTTCTGATACTACAAAAGTTATCCCGATTTTTGACCTGGAGGTATTAAAATCTGTTCTTCCGCTGTTTATTATCATTTTTGGGCTTAGCATCATTAAGAGCATATGGGAGATTATTGAGAGGAGAATTACTATAAGATATGCAGTTACTACTGCAATCATAAATTTAATAAATTTATGATTATTAATAATAATGTTTACTAATTTTCCCATTTGGAATAAGAACTTTATATCAGAAATGAACACTCTTTTTCATATCAGTGGCAGCCAGTCCTTTCATGAATTATGGAACCATTTAACCTCCAGCGTAATTTTGTTTCTTTCCTTCGTATATATTCTGGATACTGCAGTTACTCTATATAAGGGCTTCCGCTATAATTATATTAAATAAATCAGTAAGAAGCATATTACGAAGTCGATTCCAACTTCCTAAAAGGCTTTATATTATCCAAGAATATATAATAAAGGCTTGATAGTCAGCTCCAGAAGATTTAATCCTGAATAAGTTAAATCTTTGGTTTATCTATCAAGCCTTTTCATTTTCATTATTTAGTTAATTATAAAACCGTTACAATGGCATATCATAACAATGATAACATTTGAAAAGCAATACGAAAAATAACATAAGGCATTGACTTACTCTGCCGGCGATAGATAGAAATCATCCAG
>Ga0207800_1000501_pt1 | contig 11142 bp, 10 predicted proteins | sample LuqExpMetageno11_FD_187769 | JGI IMG/M metagenome (GOLD analysis project Ga0207800, IMG submission 187769) | Tropical forest soil microbial communities from Luquillo Experimental Forest, Puerto Rico - Sample 11 (SPAdes) | ecosystem: Environmental > Terrestrial > Soil > Tropical forest ...
TGCAGATTGATGGCAAATGGTATTACTTCCATACCGACGGCTCACTTGCTGTCAGCACAAAAATTGACGGCTTTGAAGTGGATGAAAATGGCGTGAGAAAGACAAAATAACGGTATGAATTAATAAAAATATTTTATAACTAATAAGGGCATAACCGATTTCCTTCAGGTTATGCCCTTATTAGTTCCAATCCTGTGTAAATAAGAAAATACAATATAATTCATTTCGATACACAGAAATCTATTTCAATAAATATATTGAAGTTTCGGTATAAATATGATTCCATTATATTAAAAGATATAGCAACAAGAAATAAAATCCGAGATATAGAACTTCTTAAGAGAATGATCCAATTTTTTATTGCTAATATCGGAAATACATTTTCAGCAGCTAATATTTCAAAGTATCTGAAAAGTGAGATAAGAGGTGTTTCCACAGAAACAATCTACAACTATATTGATTATTGCAAAACAGCATGTTTTCTTCATCTGGTTCCACGGGAAGACGTGATTGGGAAACAGCTTTTGCAATTTCAGGAAAAAATATATATTGCGGATCATGGAATTCGTGAAGCAGTTTACGGTAATAATATGCGTGACATAAATCAGACCCTTGAAAATATTGTCTATATTGAGTTGCTTCGCCGAGGATATAATGTCAGAGTCGGTAAAAATAGTAACAAAGAAATTGACTTTGTAGCAGTCTCTGGAAAGGAAAAAATATATGTTCAGGTGACATATATTCTTGCCACAGAAGAAACAGTTGAAAGAGAATTCTCGGTTCTTGAAACCATTCCTGATAATTATCCGAAATATGTTGTTTCAATGGATGAAATTGATAGAGGAAGAAATGGAATTAAAAATGTTAATATCCGTGACTTTTTGTTTATGGATAATTATTAATATCGCCATATTCCATGAATATGGAGGATTGGGCTAAACGACTAGTGTACACTAGATATATTCCTGCAAGCTGATAACCGCGAGATACTAATAGAAACAGGAAGAATCAGGAAAAGAATATCAATGCTTTTTAGACTATTTGGAATTGAGTTGATGATGTTTAATAATAGAGAATCGAATTAGGTACATACCGTTTATTTTCGAGCTTTTTGAAGATAAGCGGTCTTTTTATTTGCAGAAAAGATTGATGTAGTATAGCCGGTATTTTGATTCAATATAAAAATGGTATCGCCTTGTAAGATTCAACAATTATAATGAAATCTGCAGCAAAGTAAATATTTGCACGGTTAGGGTGCAAATGTTTATTCGAAATTGATAAGCGAGTTCGATATAATGTGATTAAATAGAAAGGAGGAGATGAAAAATGAAAAGCTTAAGAGTTCTTTTGGTATGTGGGTCAGGCGCTTCCAGCGGATTCATGGCAGCGAATATTAGAAAAGCGGCAAAAGAAAAAGGGATAGAAATGGAAGTACAGGCAAGAAGCGATTCTGAAATTGATAACTACATTGAAGATGTTGATCTAATCATGGTTGGTCCGCATCTTGAGTATGTAATGGATGAATTGGAGGAGTATACCCATGAGTATCCAGTCAAAATTGCATTGATGAGACCGGACTACTATTCCAGATTAGATGGAACAAAGGCAATAGAACATATTTTATCACTTTATAAATAAAGAGGAGAAGAGAAGATATGAATAAGTTGATTAGCTGGTTGGAGAAGAGTCTTGCACCTAAGATGAACAAGATAAGTCATAACAGTTGGGTTGTTATTTTAAAAGATTCCATTATGCAGACACTGCCATTTATCTTACTGGGTTCTGTATTCTGCGTTCTGGCAATTTTAAATGACTACATTCCTTGGTTACCAAGTTTTTGGACACCCTTTGACTGGACGATGGGTAAATTATCACTCTTTGTTGCTTTCTTAGTACCATTTAATTACTGTGAGAAAAAGAAACTTCGTAAACAGAGACTGATAGCCGGTTTAACAGGTGTGATCTTCTTTCTGATCTGTGTAACTCCGGTAATTGTAAAAGATGGAACGATAGGTTTTGGAACTTCAACACTTGGTGCAGGCGGTATGTTTGTAGCTATCATAACAGGTGTGATTACATCACTCGTATTTGCATTATTCGCTAAATTTAGTTTCTTTAAACAGGATTCAGCGATTCCTGACTTCGTAAGAACCTGGTTTGATCAAATGTTACCAATCGCAGTAGTAGTATGTATCGGTTGGATCGTAGTATTAATCAATAATGTTAACTTGTATCAGATCATTGTAAACATTTTCATGCCTTTACAAGGTTTCTTAAACACCTGGTATGGTTTTACCTTTATCTGTTTCTTTGATTGCTTTATCTACTCTATGGGTATTTCAGGATGGGTATTAACACCGGTTGCACAACCAGTGAAACTTGCCAGTATCACGGCTAACTTAGCATTGGTTGCAGCAGGTACGGCTACAGTAGCATCTATGAATATATTTACAGAAGGATTGGTTTACTGTACATACTTGTGGGTAGGTGGTGTGGCTTGTACATTACCGCTTGTATTTATGTTAATTCGTGCAAAGTCAAAGAGGCTGAGTGCGTTAGGAAAAGCTTGCTTGTTACCCGGTATCTTTAATATCAATGAGCCTGTAGTATTTGGATGTATCGCATGGAATCCGATTTTAATGCTGCCAATGTGGATTATCGGTCTTGTTATTCCGCTTTTAACATGGATTTTTGTAAAAGTGATTGCATTTGCACCTATGCCAAAGATCCAATTTGAATTATGGTACTGCCCGTATCCAATTTCTACATGGATTTCAACAGGGTCATTAAAAGCGGTATTGTTCCTGATTATCTCAGTAGCAACAGTATCTGCAATTTGGTATCCATTCTTTAAGGCATATGATAAACAAGAGACTGAAGCAGAAGCTATTGAAGTAAAAGAATAAATGGAGATAAGTAAAACATGGATGAACAAATTATAGAAAACGCCATGAAGATTATTATGAGCGCTGGAGATGCGAGACTTTGCACTCAAAAAGCTTTAGATGCTCTGGCAGAATTTGATGTGGAAAGAGCGAAGGAGTTAATGAAAGAGGCAAATAAAAATATTACAGAAGCGCATAAAGTGCAGACTGATGCAATACAAGATGAGACAAGAGGAGAAAAGGCTGAGTATTCCTTGTTATTTGCCCATGCTCAAGATACATTGATGACCATCTATAGTGAAATCAATATTGCTAAACAATTGATTAAAGTTACAGAGGCTATCGATAAACGTATTGAAGCACTTAAAAATCGCTAAGTTTAAAATATAGGTAATTGCGAAACTCAATAAATGAAGCAGTTTACTACACGGTTGATACAAGTTCCGGAGCGGAAGTAAAGCGTTAAAACGCTTAAGCATATGTGCGTTGGAGCGGAGGAATTTGTATCAACTGTGTAGTAAGCTCCGATAATTAAATTGTTTCACAATTACCTAAAAGTAAAATAGAAGGAAAGGAAATATGCAATGAAGGAAGTGGCAAAAGTATTTCCAAAAGATTTTTTGTGGGGCGGTGCATTCGCAGCAAATCAAATGGAAGGTGCATATCTGGAAGACGGAAAAGGATTATGTGTTGCAGATATTAATGAATTCAGAGATGACATTGATATAGCGAAAAAATATAACTATGAAGTAACATCTAGCTTTATAAAGGAAGCACTGGAAAGTAAGACTAGAATTTTCCCAAAACGTCGAGGTATTGATTTTTACCATACCTATAAAGAGGATTTAAAGTTATTGGGAAATGACGGACTTGGCTTAAAGACATATCGTACTTCCATTAACTGGGCAAGGATTTTTCCTAATGGTGATGAAACAGAGCCAAATGAAGCAGGTCTTAAATTTTACGATGCGTTATTTGATGAAGTAATTAAAAATGGCATGGTTCCTATGATTACTATGTCCCATTATGAAATGCCGTTATATCTGACCCAACATTACAAAGGCTGGTATTCAAAAGAAGTGATTAACTTCTTTACGAACTATGGAAAGGTAATCCTGGATCGATATCACGATAAGGTAAAGCACTGGATTATTGTCAACCAAATTAATTTAATTCTTCATGAAAGCTTCAACCACCTTGGAGTTCCTGAAGATGTGGTTGATAATATTACAGAAGCGAAATATCAGGCAGTTGTAAATGAAATGATTTCCTGTGCTCAAATCACGAAATATTCTCATGAAAAATACCCGGATGTACAGATTGGTATGATGCTTTGTGGTGGACCTTCCTATGCTGCTACCTGTAAACCGGAAGATGTATTAGCAACGATGCAGCATAATCAGATGGAATACTTCTATAGCGATGTATTACTAAGAGGTCACATTCCGGGATATGCAATCCGCTATTTCGCAGATTTGAATCTGCATATTGAAGTGACACCCGAGGAAGAAGAAGTACTGAAGAATACCTGTGACTTTTTTTCTTTCTCCTATTATTATACAAGACTCTGCAGCAAAGAGAGCTTTGAAAACGGCAATGATGTATATCGAAATCCGGAATTACCAGCTAACCCATGGGGATGGTCAATTGATCCCTTAGGTCTTAGAACACTGTTAAATGAATTCTATGATCGTTATCAAAAGCCAATTTACATTACAGAAAATGGTGTGGGACTTTATGACAAACTTGGGGAAGATGGAAAAGTACATGATCCCTATAGAACTAGCTATTATAAAGCTCATATTGAGCAAATGAAGGAAGCAATCAAAGATGGCGTAGACCTTCGAGGATATTATGCATGGGGACCACTTGATATTGTAAGCTGTTCTTCTTCAGAAATGAGTAAGCGCTATGGCTTCATCTATGTTGACTTAGATGATTACGGTAAAGGATCAGGAAAGAGAATCTTAAAAGACAGCTATCAGTGGTATAAAAAAGTAATAGAATCAAACGGTGAAATACTATAAGTTAGAACAAAATTTAAGTTGTTGCAGAAAACAGACAGTTTTCTGCAGCAACTTATTACTAGACCAAGGCTAGACCTATGCTAAACCAAGGCTAGACCAAGGCTAAACCAAGGCTAAACCAAGGCTAAACAAAGACGAAACAAAGACTAAACAAAGACGAAACAAAGACTAAACTAAGACGAAACAAAGGAAAATGAAAAAATGAAAGAAAAAAGATTGTCATCAATATATGTAGTTCTTGCAGCAAGTATGTGGGGAACAATTGGAGTTTCGGTAAGGATTCTTTCACAGTTTCATTTTTCATCCATACAGGTGGTAGTTGCAAGATTACTTATGGCAGTTATTTTTTTAGGTGGCTTCCTATTAGTAACTGATAAAAATAAGCTTAGAATTAAAGGGAAAGATATCAAATGGTTTCTGGAAACAGGTATATTAAGTATGCTTTTTTTAATACTTGTTATTGTATTACTGTACAACTCACTTCATTATCCATTGCAGCAGTTCTTTTATATACTTCACCGGTTTTTGTAATGCTGTTATCCATTCCTATTTTTAATGAGAAGCTGACGAAGTACAAGTTGCTGGCGATTATCTTATCTGTGACAGGGTGTGCACTAGTCTCCGGAATTTTTACAACTGATATAGCACACATCCCTAAAAAGGGATTGGCGTTTGGGGTATGTGCTGCAATAGGTTATGCTTTCTATAGCATCTTTGCAAGAATTCTGATAAAAAAGTATCATTCTCTAACAATAATATTTTATACATTTCTGTTTGCTAGTCTCGGAGGTGTCTTTATTGGAAATATACCTGGAATTGTTAAGATATGCGTAGAAACACCAATGGCAATAGGGGTGGTTATCGGATCTGCTTTGACCTGCAGTGTATTACCATATATTCTATATACAAAGGCTTTAGTACATATAGAGGCAAGCAGGGCGTCAGTCATCGCATCTGTGGAACCGGTTGTTGCAACTGTAATAGGCATTTTTGCATTTGCAGAAAAAGTAACATTAACTTCTGTTTTAGGTATTATCTGTGTTTTAGCCGCGATTGGAATAATAAAAATATTAAGCAAGATTAGTGGAAGAAAGGTAATGAGTATGAAGGACAATTGTAGGAGACTAATAAAGATTATGCTGTCAAATGAAGAATGGATCAATGCTGGTAGTTTGGCTAATGTAATGGGAGTCTCCGAACGTAGTATAAAAAGTTACATTTCAGAAATTAATAGCTTAGAGAAAGATTTGATTAGTTCTTCTAGAAATGGGTATCGGATTGATTCTAACAGAGGAAAAGCTTTAATTCAAAGTAATGGCAGAAATATTCCACAGAATTCTCACGAACGAATTAATTATATTGTAATCCGTATATTATCAAACGATACCGATCAGGGAAGTAAGACCGATTTATATGATATTGCAGATGAAATATTTGTTAGTTTTGAAACAATAAAAAAAGATATGTATAAAGTGCGCAAGAAATTTTTTGAGTTTGATTTATACTTGAATGCAACAAATTCATATGTGACTGTAGAAGGAAATGAGTTAGATAAAAGAAAAGCATTAAGTAATATTCTATATGAAGAATTTACAGATCATGTTATGAGTATTGATGTCATTAAAAATATTTATCCATGGTACGATCTGGAGTTGTTGCAGAAGATTATTGAAACAAAATGTGAGGAATATCATTATTTTATAAATGAATATGCTTTAATTAATTTAATATTGGACATAGTTATCGGCATTGACCGTATGAAAAAAGAAAGAACTTTTAAAAATGAAAAAAGGGATGATAAGCGTATTGGTATTCGTGAACAGGAGCTGGCACGAAATATTGCAACAGAGATTGAAAATCACTTCCAGGTGACATATAGCGTAACAGAGTTTGAAGAATTAACTATTATTTTATTAAGCCATTTGATGAAAATGGATTTTAATAAAATCAAAAAAGAAAATTTAGAAGATATGGTTGGAAGTGAATGTGTTAATATTGTAAATCAGCTAAGCGATATATTGAAGAATACTTATTTTGTTGATATAGATAATGCGGATTTTATAATCAAGTTCACCTTGCATATAAAAAATATGTTAGTAAGATTGCGCAATGGATACAAAATAAAAAATCCTTTAGTAAATCATATTAAAAATACATGTCCATTGATTTTTGAATGTGCAGTAGACGTTTCCAATAAAATTCATGAATTAACAAATTTCGATTTGTCAGAGGACGAAATAGGTTATATTGCGTTACACATCGGTGGAAATCTAGAGACTCAGAAGTCCAAAAGAAAAGTAATCAGCTGTGTTATCTTATTTCCGCAATATTATGATTTCTCCAATAAAATGATGGAAGAAATAAAAAATCATTATCAGGAGCAATTGGAAATAAAGACAGTCATTACATCGTTAAGTGAGATAAAGCTGTTGGACAAGACAGATTTGATTATTTCTACAATTCCAATAACCGAACTGGTGCGGATGGAAACTGTAATAGTTACTCCGTTTTTAAATGAAAAAGACTATAAAGCTATTAGTGATATCATTGACAAAATCATTTTAAGAAAGAAGAAAGCAAGGTTAAAACAACATTTGATGCAGATATCAAATCCCAAATTCTTTTATAAAAACATGGAATTTAAGGGAAAAGAAGAAGCAATCTCCGTTATGGTTGATATTATGAAAAAAGAAGGCTATGTAAATGAGAATTTTGATATTGAGATTTTTGAGCGGGAAAAGCAGGCATCTACAGCATTTGAGCATATTGCGGTTCCACATTCTATGCACATGAATGCGAATAAAACTGGGATGTTTGTATTATTGAACGAAAAAAAGCCTATTATTTGGAATGAGAATCCGGTAAGTATCGTAATGATGTTTGCAATCAGTAGAGAAGAAAGAGCAATATTTCATGATGTATATGATAATTTAATTGTGTTATTGCTGGATAAGACAAATGCAGTTAAAGTAGCAGAAAGTGCTACTTATATAGACTTTATAGAAGCAGTGATTGGATGCTTTAACTAGAAAGGATAAAGGATGAAAAAATTTGAATATATAATCACAGAACCGGTAGGAATTCATGCAAGACCAGCAGGTATGCTGGTAAAGGCAGCCTCTGTTTATAAAAGTTCCATTATGATAGAAAAAGATGGTAAGACGGCGGATGTGAAGAGGCTCATGGCATTGATGGCACTTGGGGTTAAATGTGATGAAAAAGCGACATTTACTATTGAAGGTACTGATGAAGATATCGCTGTGGTAGAATTAGAAGCATTTTGCAAAGAAAATCTATAAGTGCGGAGAATAATGATGGAAAAGTATATTGGAAAATCAGTATATAAAGGTATTTCAATAGGAAAAATTAAAATATTGAAGAAAGAAGTTCATAATGTAGAACGAAGACATGTAGAGGATATTGCTTCTGAAAAAAAGCGATTTGAGGAAGCCAGGCAGAAAGCAACTTTACAACTAAAGGAATTGTACGAAAAAGCAGTAAAAGAAGTTGGAGAAACCAGTGCTGCTATATTTGACATACATCAAATGATGCTTGAAGATATGGATTATTTGGATTCTATCGATAATATGATAGAAAGTCAAAACATAAATGCAGAGTATGCGGTTGCTGTGACAGGAGATAATTTTTCATCCATATTTGCAGCGATGGATGATGAATATATGAGGGAAAGAGCCGTAGACGTGAAGGATGTATCTGAGCGTTTAATAAATATCTTAGTTAACTTTAATAGCCAGGAATTCGTCTTGGAAGAACCCACTATCATTGTAGCAGATGAATTAACGCCAAGTGAGACTGTACAACTTGATAAGAACAAAGTCGTTGCATTTGTTACTGTTCATGGTTCAATCAATTCTCATACTGCAATTCTGGCAAGAATGATGAGCATTCCGGCACTTGTAAATACCCAGATGGATTTAAAATATGAGTGGAATGGATTACTGGCTGTTGTTGATGGGAATACTGGTGAATTCATCCTAGAGCCAACCAATGAAAAGCTTGAGGAAGCTACTGTTCAAGTGGAAAAAGAGCTGGAACAAAAAGTACTGTTAGAAGAGCTAAAAGGAAAAGAAAGCATTACACTCGATGGAACTAAGGTTAAGATTTTTTCAAACATCGGTAGCTTGTCTGATATAGGAAATGTATTAAAAAATGATGCTGAAGGAATTGGATTATTCCGAAGTGAATTTATCTATTTGGGAAGTGATTCATATCCAACAGAAGAAGAGCAATTCCAGATTTACAAAAAAGCTGCTGAAATAATGGGGGGAAAACAGGTTGTAATTCGTACACTGGATATTGGGGCAGATAAACAGGTGGATTATTTTAATTTAGATAAAGAAGAAAATCCAGCCATGGGATATCGTGCAATTCGTATCTGCTTAGATAGAAAAGAGATATTTATCACACAACTACGTGCATTATTTAGAGCCAGTTCATTTGGAAATATAGCAATTATGTTTCCAATGATTATTTCTGTAGAAGAAGTTGACGAGATTAAAAGCATTGTGGTAAAAGTAAAAGAAGAGCTTAAAAGTCAGGGAGTCAAAATTGGAAAAGTAGAACTAGGAATTATGATTGAAACTCCAGCAGCTGTTATGATTAGTGATTTATTAGCGCAAAAAGTTGATTTTTTCAGTATTGGAACCAATGACCTTACACAATATACGTTAGCTATTGATCGTCAAAACCAGAAATTAGATAACATCTATAATCCACATCATCAGGCGGTATTAAGGATGATAGAGCTTGTTGTACAGAACGCACATAAAAATGGCATATGGGTTGGTATTTGCGGCGAACTGGGAGCTGATTTGGAATTGACGGAACAGTTCCTTCGTATTGGCATTGATGAGTTATCTGTAGCCCCGGTATTTGTATTAAAATTAAGAGAAAAAGTGAGAGTTTTAAATTTAAAAGATTCAAAGGAATAATATATACTCTGCCGCCAAGGCCTTATTAGGTTCAAGCGGCAGCTTTTTTGTATCCATAGTCATGACAAAATCTTACACTATCGTCGAAATGTAAATGCTAATATGTATAAAAGTATGTATTACATCCTCAGGCTGCTGACTTTGTCAGCAGCCATTCCTACTTAGATTAAGTTTAGGCCGTAATGACCGTACCACTCTGTCCAATGATGCATTGGCGGGCATTGTTCAGATGGCCTATTATGGCTTTGCGACCTACTTTTTTTGATACAAAATTAACACTTGCTTCAATTTTTGGAAGCATGGTGGTGATTGGAAATTGCCCTTCTGCACTGTATTTCTGTGCATCAGCCACTGTTAAGACGTCTAAGGGCTGCTCTTTTTCAGTTCCAAAATTCAGCGCAACCTTTTTTACTCCTGTTAAGAACAATAAAATGTCGGCATCCAGCATATCGGCCAGTTTTTCACTTGCCAAATCTTTTTCGATTACCGCACTTGCTCCTTGAAGGATTGTACCCTGCTCCAAAACCGGTATTCCGCCACCACCGCAGGCTATGACAAGCTGGTCTGCATCAACAAGTGCCTTGATAGCATCGATTTCGTAGATATCGATTGGTTTCGGAGTTGCAACGATACGTCGATAACCATCGTTTTCTTCAATCACATAATTTCCCTTTCGAACTTCTTCATCAGCCTCCTCTTTTGTCATAAGGCGGCCAATAACTTTGGTTGGATGTTGGAAAGCGGGATCAAAAGTATCTACACGAACCTGAGTGATGATGGTAGATACAGGCTTTGAGATACCTCGGTCCAGTAGAGCGGTTCGAATTGCGTTTTGTAAGTCAAATCCAATATATCCCTGACTTAACGCTCCGCAAACCGACATCGGTGCAACCGTGTAAGCATTATCCAAACGATTGAATTCAGTCATTGCTCTGTGAAGCATACCGATCTGAGGACCATTACTATGAGTGATAACGATCTTGTATTTATCTTCTACCAAATTGGCAATTGCATCTGCCGCATGGATGATTGATTTCTTTTGTTCCGGAAAGCTTGTTCCGAATGCGTTTCTTCCTAAAGCGATTACGATTGTTTTTTTCTTCATACAGAACCCCCATTTCTTCTTCCTAATATGTATATAGCTTGATTATATATACTAATATATCATACAGGGGCTTTGGATGTCAAAAAACTTCTTTCTACTGGGTAACAAATACATATAATTTCGCAATCCAAGTCAAGATTTTATATTTGCTTTTTGCTAGACTTGATTCGGGA
>Ga0207800_1000503_pt1 | contig 11129 bp, 6 predicted proteins | sample LuqExpMetageno11_FD_187769 | JGI IMG/M metagenome (GOLD analysis project Ga0207800, IMG submission 187769) | Tropical forest soil microbial communities from Luquillo Experimental Forest, Puerto Rico - Sample 11 (SPAdes) | ecosystem: Environmental > Terrestrial > Soil > Tropical forest ...
GAAGGAGGCCCCTCAACAATGCCCTTTTGGGGTATAGGCACGCAGCCCTACATCCCTGAGGGATTTGACTACGACTATGTCAACGCCGATCTGATGCTGCACCACACAAGCGTTACGGCCGATGGACGTATTCACGTGGAGGGTTCGGCCGAAATGCCGGACGGTATGAGCTATCGCGCGCTCATGCTGCCGGAGTCTGCACGCATGACGCCGGAGCTGGCCGCGAAGTTGGTCGAGCTGGTCACCGCCGGTGCCACAATCGTTGGCCCAAGACCCTATAACTCGCCAACCCTTTCTGAAGCTGCTACTTCCGATGACAAGATGCAGGAGAGTGCTGAACTGCTGTGGGCCGACATGGACGGGATGACCTACACGCAGCATGCGACAGGCAAGGGCATGACCTACTGGGGTCAGTCGCTGGACGAAATCATGAGCCGCCTGAAATTGCAGCCGGACTTTCAGTCGAGCCGCGGACTGGGCCGCGCACCGGCATGGATTCATCGTTCAACACCTGATGCGGAAATCTACTTCATCGCCAACCAGACCGATGAACCAGCCCAACTCGATGCGCGCTTCCGCGTGGCAGGCCGCACAGCCGAACTGTGGCGGCCGTTGACCGGCGCACGCACGCGGCTAACAGTAACAGAGACGGCTTTGGTCGAAGACCGCAGCGGAAACAAGCAACCCGGGCTTGAGCCTGCAGCTTACGTTGCCGCCAACGGCCTCTCCACTATCGCACTCAACCTGGAAGCGCGCGAAGCGGTCTTTGTTGTCTTCCCCAAAACGGCTGACGCCCAGCTTGCCGCAGAAAAGCCGCGCACCACGCTGCAGTTGGCGAAGCTCAGCGGGCCGTGGACGGTAAGTTTTCCGCCGCACTGGGGCGCACCTGCAAGCATCCAGCTCAATAAGCTTGCACCCTGGACCGATAACGCAAACGAGGGCGTGAGATATTTTTCGGGAACAGCGGCATACACCAAGGAAATCACGGTGGATGTGGCATGGCTGAAGAAGGGTCGGCGCATCATGCTCGATCTTGGCCAGGTGCGCGATCTTGCCGAAGTTGTGCTCAACGGCAAACCCTGCGGCACCGTATGGACTGCACCCTTCCGCGTGGATGTGACCGATGCGCTGAAGGCAGGAAGCAACAGGCTCGAGATCCGCATCACCAACGAGTGGACCAACCGCATTGTTGGCGATCGCAAGGTTGCAGCGGAGAACCGCGTTATTCCCGCGGAGAATTTACCGCCGGCGATGGGGCAATTTGGCGGACCCCAGGAGCCGCAAACCGCAGGGCTCCTGGGACCAGTCCGCTTGGTAACTACTTTGCCAGAGCCTGCGAACCGTTGACCGTAAAGGCGGCCTCGGAGATGGCTTTGGTTTCGCCAGGCTGAGCGCCGCCAATCCACAGTGTGTATTTACCAGCAAGAATCGAACGATTGCCCTGATCATCGACCGCGGAGAGAGACCGTGGATCGATGGTCAGGGTTACATCTTTACTAGCGCCCGGAGCCAGCGTCATGCGCTCCATTGCCACCAGCGAGTGCCGCGGCCCATCGGCCTGCGGCGTCTTCAAGTAGGCTTCCACCACTTCATCGCCGCCAACCGTGCCGGTATTGGTCACGGTCACAGTGGCCTTGATGGGATCGCCGGCCTTCAGTTCCTCCGCCGAAAGCTTGATCGGCGAATACTTGAAGGTGGTGTAGCTCAGACCATATCCAAAGCCCCACAGCGGTGTGCCAGCAAAGTAGCGATAGGTGCGGCCCTTCAACGAGTAATCCGTAAAGGCCGGCAGCCCTTCAAGATTTTTGTAGAAGGTCACAGGCAGGCGGCCTGCCGGGTTGGCGGCTCCCGCCAGCGTGCGCGCGATGGCCGTGCCGCCCTCCACGCCCGGATACCACGCGGCCAGAACGGCGGCGGCATGTTCATTAGCCCAGTTGAGAGCAACGGCCGAACCGCTCTGTAACACCACCACCAGCGGCTTGCCGGTTGCGGCCATGGTCTCCAGCAGCTTCTGCTGCGGAGCCGGAAGATCGAGGCTGGTGCGGTCGCCGCCATCGAAGCCATCGATCTTGATCTTCATCTCCTCGCCCTCAAGCTGGGGCGAGAGGCCGACAAAGGCCACAATCACGTCGGCCTTCTTGGCCTGCTCCGCGGCCTCGTCCAACTGGGCCTGAGCCGGCGCTTCCCACTTGAGCGTAATGCCGCCACCAGCCATGTCGCCGGAGTGCGCGTAGTCTAAGCGGAACTCGTGCGGCTTGGTGTCCTCAAAGTCCACCGCAAAGCTGGGCGTCAAGGGGCCATCCATCGGCCGGGGAGCAGTTGGCGAAGCGCCCACCGCCGCGCCGTTTGCAGGCGGATTCTCGTGCGGCTTGCGCAAGCTGCCTTCGGAGATGACCTTGCCATCCAGCACAAAGCGGTAGCTCTCCACAGGCGAATATGGGAAGGCGTCACCGGGCTCCACCGAGAAAACGTAGTGGCCGGCGGCAGGCACGGTCAGCGCACCCGACCAGCGAATCGAATAATTCGACGTGTGAATCTCCGCCGTGGGCAGCGCGGTTTCAAAGTCGGCCTGCACCAGCGGCTGCGTCTGAGTGGTCAACGCGCGGCCGGTACAGTCCGGCGAGGCAAAGAACTCCGTCTTGAGTCCCTTGCCGAAGGCGGTGCGCGGAACCGGCACGGCGGAGCCCACGGCCAGCGTGGAGCCCTGCGCATAGAGCACGTCGGCAGCGGAGAACTGCGTCGTCATTCCGTCCAGCGGCGTTACCGCGTGGATTGGAGTGCCCTGGTAATTTCCATGGATCGAGGTCAACAGGTCCGCCGTGGGACCAATCACCGCGATGCGCGGCTTGCCCTTCAGCGGCAGCGCGCCCGTGTTCTTCAGGAGCACGATGCTTTCTTCCGCCGCCTTGCGGGCCACCATGCGGCCCTGGTTGTAGAGGCCATCGCTGGGCCAGAGCTTGTCCAACTGACTCAAGCCCACCGTATCGAAGAGACCCAACTGAAAGCGTGCCGTATAGAGCCGCTCCGCAGCCTGGGTTACCAGCGCCTCCGGCACCAGCTCCTTGCGCACCGCCTCCGCCAGCGTATTGAAGCCCGGAGTCCAGATGGAGCAGGAGAGGTCGGTACCCGCTTGCAGTGAGAGCACCGAGGAGTGCAGAACGTCGGGCGTCTTTTTGTGGCCGTTGTTCACGTCGACGATGGCGCCGCAGTCTGACACCACGAAACCCTTGAAGCCCCATGCCTCGCGCAGGTGATCTTTCAGCAGCATCTGGTTGGTGCAGGCGGGCCAGCCATCAATCGAGTTGTAGGCGCACATTACGCTCTGCACCTTGCCCTCGGTCACCGTGGTGCGGAAGGCCGGCAGGTAGGTCTCTTCCAGGTCGCGCGCTGAAACATCCACATTGAAGCCGTGACGCAGACTCTCCGGCCCACTATGCACGGCAAAGTGCTTGCTGGTGGCAACGGCACGCAGATGGTTCAGATCGTTGCCCTGCACGCCGCGGATGAAGGCCACCCCCAGCCGTCCGGTCAGGAAAGGGTCTTCGCCGTAGGTCTCCTGCCCCCGTCCCCAGCGGGGATCGCGGAAGATATTGATGTTCGGCGACCAGAAGGTCAAGCCGAAGAAGATGCGGTGATTGCCCTCGCTCTGCGCCTGGTTGTATTTCGCGCGGGCCTCGGTGGAAATGGTTGTACCCATGCTCTCCACCATCCTCTGGTCCCATGTGGCCGCCATGCCAATGGCCTGCGGAAAGACGGTCGCGTAGCCGGCGCGGGCCACGCCATGCAAAGCCTCGTTCCAGGTCTGGTAGTCGGGGATACCCAGCCGGGGAATGGGCGTGGCCCAGTCCTCAAGCTGCTGCACCTTTTCGTCGAGCGTCATGCGGCCCACCAGATCGTGGGCCCGGTCAGCCGGAGAAGCCTTGGGATCAAGATACGTAGGTTGCGTGGGCTGGACCGGCGGTGCGGTCTGGGCGGCCAGGGCTGTAGCAAACCCGGCGGCAAGCAGTAGAGAGAACCAGCGTCGACTGGACATGGCAACAAAACTCCTTCCAACAGAATCCCGCGCACAGTTTGGAAGAGCTTCGAGCGCGGGCAAAAATCGCCACGGCGATCATACAACTGGAAAGACGCCTTGGTAAATCGGTTTTATAAAGTCAAACCGGAAGACTCGCGCGTTAGCGCTGACGGATGTCAGCAGGCCGGAAAACAACTTGTCCTGCCCTTCCCACAAAAACGGGATTTCCCGATGAGCCCTCCAGCGACGCGAAGCACGTCGCCCCACCGCAGGTGGTGTGGTGGAATGGAAGTATGTTGCGTGTGAAGCTTTTGGCTGAAGGAGCGCGGACGCCCGCTGTGGCGCATCCGGGCGAGGATTTGGGATACGACGTTTTTGCCCTCGAGGCCGTACATTTAACGCCTCTGACCCCCGTGAAGGTACGTACCGGGATTGCGGTGGAGGCGCGCCACCCGGTTACCGGCGACCCGCTGGGTCTGCTGGTGCGCGACCGCTCCTCCATGGCGGCTCGGGGCCTGGCCACCACCGGAGGCGTGATCGACGCCGGTTACCGGGGCGAGATCCTGGTTTTGATGACCAATCTGGGGGCAGAGCCGATTGAGCTGGCCGCCGGCGAAAAAATCGCCCAGATGATCCCCGTCCCCGTGCTCACCGGCCCGGTGGAGACAGTGAACGAGCTGGAAGACTCCTCGCGAGCCGCCAAGGGCTTTGGCAGTTCGGGACGATAACCGCATCCGCCGGGAACCGCCAGGCTCCCGCGCGCGTATGCTTGGGTGTAGCTAATCGGCGCTGCGGGGAAACGTGCGTTCCCCGGGCGTTGTTTTCTGTCAGAAAAGCAAGAACTGGTTGAAAGCAGGCTTATGTATTTCAGTGAGGCGCTCAAAATCGCTTTGCAATCGTTGTGGGGCAACAAACTCCGCAGCATCCTCACCTTGCTGGGGGTGGTGATCGGCGTTGCTTCCGTGATCATGGTGGTCACGCTGGCCAACGGCGCAAAGGAATTCGTCACCTCCAAGATCAATTCCTACGGCGCCTCGGTAATCACCATCAGCAAGATGCCGCAGACCTTCATGACCATGGAGGAGTACCTCGAGTTCCAGAAGCGCAAGGATGTTACGGTAGACGACTACCGCGCGGTGCTGGACAACTGCAAATCCTGCATGACGGTGGGCGCCACCCGCCAGACCAGCGGCAAAGTGGTCAAGGGCGGCAAATCCACCACCGATACCACCGTGCGCGGCTGGACCTGGACCATGCCTTCACTCTCCAACCTCAACGTCGCACTGGGCCGCGCCTTCACGGAAACGGAAGATGAGCACTCCGCGCACATCGCGATTGTGGGTGCCGACATTGCCAACAACGTGCTGGGTGGCGAGGATCCGCTGGGCAAATCCGTCCGCGTGGACGGTGTGGAGTACACCGTGGTGGGCGTGGGCGAAGCTCAGGGTAAGATGTTCGGCTCCAGCATGGACAACTGGGTGGCGGTGCCGTTGACCACGTTCCTGCAGGTGTATGGCGCCCACGGCCGCAGCTCGAGCCTGAGCGTCTATGTGGATGCAGGCGGTGGCGGCGAGGTGATGGAAGCCGTCGCCGACGATCTGCGCACCATCATGCGCACCCGCCGGCACCTGGCGCCCGGCAAGCCGGACACCTTCAACATTGATTCCAGCGCCACCTTCAAGAATCTGCTGGCCAAAATTCTGAACAGCTTTGGCGCGGTGGTCGCCTCCATTGCAGCGGTCTCGCTGGTGGTTGGCGGCATCGTCATCATGAACATCATGCTGGTTACGGTCACGGAGCGCACCCGCGAGATCGGTGTACGCAAGGCCCTCGGCGCCCGCCGTAAAGATATTCAACTGCAATTTCTCATTGAGTCCGCTACCCTCTCACTGATTGGCGGTTTCATCGGTATCTTCATCGGCATTGGATTTGCCAAGGGCATTACGCTGGCCATCGGTTTTCCGTCGATCGTGGCAATCTGGTCGGTTCTGGTTTCTCTTCTGGTCGCCACCTCGGTAGGCCTCTTCTTCGGCATCTATCCGGCCTACAAGGCCTCGGCGCTCGATCCCATCGTGGCGCTGCGTGCGGAGCTCTAAGCCATGGCCATCCTCCTTGTTCATCAAAAAGAAGCTGTCACGCTGGCCTTTGATACGCTGCGCAAAAACAAGATGCGCTCCGGACTTACGGTGCTGGGCATCCTCATCGGCATTGCCACGGTTATCCTGATCTCCTCGGCCATCAACGGTCTGAACACCAACATCAACAGCTTTGTCAGCTCGCTGGGCACCAACGCGCTGTGGATCTACCACTTTGAGCCCTTCGGCCATCGGCCCACCACCGCTGAGCTGAACCGTAAAAAGCTTTCCTATGAAGATGGACTGGCCATGCGCTCCTTGCCGCATGTGGTCGCCGTCGATCCCGAGCAGACGTATCAGAACTTCCAGACCGGCCTGGGCAGCGTCTCACTCAAGCATGGAACCCACAAGATTCAGAACACCATCCTGAATGGCAACACAACGGCCTTCAAGGATGTGCAGGATCTGGTGCTGCTGGAAGGCCGCCTGTGGACCGATGCGGAAGAAGAACGCGCCAGCAACGTGGTGGTGCTGGGCCACGATGCCGCCGAGGACCTGTTCCCGGGCGAGAGTCCCATTGGCAAGGATGTGGACTGCCAGGGCAGTATCTTCACCGTGATTGGCGTACTCGACGTGCAGCCGCAGCCCTTCGGCAGCGGGCGCAACACGCAGGACAATTCCGCCTATTTCCCCGAGAGCACCTTCCATAAGATCCATCCCGAGATCAAGGATTTCTGGATTGTGGTCCGCTATGACGATCCCAAAAACAAGGCTCTGGTCACCGAAGAAGTGCGCGAGCTATTGCGCGTACGCCGCAAGGTGATGACGCAGCAGGACGACGACTTCGCCATCTTCAGCCCCGACTCTCTGACCCGGCTCTGGAACCAGCTCACCGGGGGCCTGTTCCTGTTCATGGTGGCCGTCTCCTGCGTTAGCCTGATGGTCGGCGGCGTAGGCGTGATGAACATCATGCTGGTCTCCGTGACGGAGCGCACCCGCGAAATCGGCATACGCAAGGCTATTGGCGCTACCCGGCGCAACATCCTGCTCCAGTTCACCGTGGAAGCCATCATCCTGTGCATGGTGGGTGGAGTGCTGGGCATTTTGACGGGATCTTTGCTGACTCTGATCCTGCACTTCGCGGTCGGCTTCCTGCATGCCGCGCTCTCCGCAACATGGGTGGCCGTCTCGTTTATGGTGGCCTGCTCCATCGGTCTGGTCTTCGGTATCTATCCGGCCTGGAAAGCAGCCAACCTGGATCCAATCGAAGCGCTGCGCTACGAATAACACCGGCAAACCGCAGAAAAAAGCACGCAGCACCTACGGGATTCCAGAGCCTTATCCGCTCCGGAATCCCGTTTCTGTCTCCGCGCACTGTCCGGTAGCCCCTGCGTAACTTAAACTTCATGTGTGATGCTCCACGCGCTTGCTCTTCTTCTTGAATCCGTGACGACTCTGCTGGCCGTTGCCGGCTTGGCCTACTTTCTGACCGCCATGTTTGCGGCGGCACGCGCCTTGCGGGAGCGCAGCCAGCCGCTGGCGCAGTTCGCGCCCGGTGTAACGATTCTCAAGTCGCTCAAGGGCCTCGATCCCGCCATGCTGGAGGCTTTTCGCACGCACTGCGTGCAGAGTTACCAAGGCGAGTACGAGATTCTGTTCGGCGTAGCCGATGCCGCCGACCCCGCGATAGAAGCCGTCCAACAGCTCCAGAGCGAGTTTCCCGATCAAGCGATCCGCCTTCTGGTTTGCCCGGAGAAACTGGGGACCAACGGCAAGGTCTCCACGCTGGTACAGATGGAGCGCGCGGCACGTTACGACTATCTGCTGGTCAATGACTCTGACATCTCTGTTTCGCCCCTCTACCTGGAGCGAGTCATGGCCTGCTTTGCGCCCACCGAGGACAAGCCGCAGATTGGCCTGGTCACGGCGCTCTATCGCGGCCGCGCGCATGGTTCTCTCTGGTCGCGCTTTGAGTCACTCGGCATCAGCACCGATTTTCAAGCCGGTGTGCTGCTCTCGAAAATGATCGAAGGCGGCTTGCACTATGGTCTCGGTTCAACGCTCGCAGCCTATCGTCCCGCACTGGAAAAGGCAGGTGGGCTGATTGGCCTGGTGGATCAACTGGCGGACGACTACGAAATGGGCGCGCGCATCGACAAGGCCGGCTATGGCGTGGCGCTCTGCTCCGACGTGGTCGAAACCAGTGTGCCCGATTATCGCTGGCAGGATTTTGCCGATCATCAACTGCGCTGGCTGCGCACAGTGCGCGATGCCCGGCCCGGCGGCTACTTTGGCATGATCTTCATGCATGGATTCGCATGGGCCTGCGTGAACCTTGTCCTCAGCGGGTTCAGCACACTGAGTCTGTGGATCTTTGTCACCAGCTTCTTTGTGCGTTTGGCCATGGCGCTGCTGGTGGGCGCACAGGTGTTGGAAGATCGCCAGGTGCCGGGCCTTCTGCTGCTGGTACCCCTGCGCGACCTTTGCCAGATGGGCCTCTGGGTAGCAGGGCTCTTCGGCAACACCATCGTGTGGCGCGGTCAGCGCTTTGTTCTCAAGAACGGCAAGCTGATTGGAACAGCGTCCAGATAGATTTTTCCTGGAAATTTCTATTTCTGTGAACGACCACCGGCTAATAGCCGGTGGCTTCGGGTCACGGCTGAAGCCGGATTGATCGGCCGCGCGGCCGATTCAGGAAAAACGCTTCCCGAGCTCCAGCCCAGGGCTGCCGCCCTGGGCTATTTTCGACCGGCCCCTCCGGGGCCTCAACGTCTTGCAGAATCTTTCGCCGACAGACAACACCATCGGAAGATTGGATGACTGGCCAAGACCCCTTCCGTCGCCTAAAGACGAGGGGGTTACGGATCCCCTATGGGAGACTCTAAAGTTCTTCTATTTTGGCCGGGAGCGTCGACCGCAATCCACACTCCCGGCTCGCTGCGAAGGCGAAACTTCAGTCGCCTACGTTGGTCGGCGGCCTGTCCTCTTCCCGAATCGCGTTTGTATCAATGGACAAGCAAGTGCCCAGTTCGTTGAAGTCCTTATCCCACTGCGGCCGATCTTCCGGAGCCAGCGCGGTCAGCGCGTAGGACGAGGTGCGCAGAATCTCATACCAGATGTTCTGTGCCTGCCACAGGCTCAGCTCAAACGGCATCTCCGTCAGGCAGCGTGCCAGCCCCAGCGCGCGATCCAGCACATCCAATTGGCCGGAGGACATCTGCAACTCCACCATGGTGCGCTTCATGCGCATGTCGGCATTGTAGGAGAGCGTCGCGGTTTCCAGTTGCACCTGATCGGCCTTGGCCAGCGCAAGATAGGAGCGCAACTGCGCGTGATCGATGGGGTCGGTCTCCAGCACGCGGCGCAGGCCGGCGTTGATGGCAAATCCAGCCGCCAACGCCAGAGCCGGCGGCTTGGGCAGATCGGCCTGAGCAAGATAATGCAGCAGGCTGGCATGATCCTGATAAATGGAGGTAAGCGAGTTCTCGATATCGCAGAGAGTCGAGTTCAGAATCAGATCCATAATGCGCCGCTGCTCATCGGTAAACAGCGAGGTAAGCGAGTAGTCGGCGCTGCCGTAGGTGCGGTCGATCAGGCGGATCACCTGCGGGAAATCGGCGCGCAGCACGCTGGCCGCGGCCTCGGAAGAGAAGCTTTCAAACGCCGCAGCCTCGTCGTCCGTATAGGGGCGCACCGCCGCGGTGATGTTCTGATCGCCGAAGTGCAGAACGGCAAAGCTGAAGCGGTCGTTATGCCCGCTGATGGCGTTGATCACATGCGCCCGGCCCACTGCGAGCCGGCCGCGACCGGAGGTGAAAATCTCATACGACTCACGGCGGATGCGGTAGCAGTAAAGCTCTGTCTCATCGGCAAACGACGAGAAGACGCTCGATATGGCGTAGTGTGCCGCCACCTGCTGTAGTTGCAGTTCCTTGGCGCGCACGCACTCTTTGTAGATGGCGGCGCCGTCTCCAGCTTTGGGATTGTTGGAACGGGCCTGCGCCAGCCGCGCCAGAAAGGCCGTCTCCAGGGCTTCAACCTGCGCGCCAAAATGCCGTTGCGCCAACTGAATCACACGCGCGGCGTACGCAATGATCTGCACGGTTTCAATGCCGGAGATGTCGTCGAAGAACCATCCGCAACTGGTGTACATCAACTGCGCGTGACGCTGCAGCTCCATCAGTTCCAGCGCGCGGATACGTTCCTCTTCGTTCAGCGAATGATGCTGATGCGCAGCAAAAAACTGCTCCACATTTTCGTTGCTGCGTTCGAGAATGACGTGGATGTAATTGTCGCGCGCCTTCCACACATCATTGAAAAGCTTGGCGCCTTCCTGCTCGGTGAGCGGAAGCAGAGCGTCCCGCAATCCATCCAGTGCCTCGCGCAGCGGCGCGCGCCAGGCTTGATTCCATCCGGCCCGGCCGCCATTGCAACCGCAGTCGGAACGCCAGCGCTCCACCCCATGCGCGCAGCTCCATGAAGTGTTGTCCACAATCTCGCATTCGTACTCTGGCGGAAACTGCTCCAGAAAACTTCCGTAGTTGGTCAGCTTCACGGTGCGATCGCGTTCCAGCAATCGCAAGGCATAGGCCAGCGCCATTTCACCATGCTTATGATGGTGGCCATAGCTTTCGCCATCGGTGGCCACATGCATCAGTTGCGGCTGCGCGGTGTCGTGAAAGCCTGACTTGAGACGGTCCACAAAACTCTCGCCGGAGTTGAGCAGTCCTTCGAAGGCAATCGCGCGGGAGACAGGACCGTTGTAAAAGAAGACGGCAATCGACGCGCCGGAAGCAAAGCGCAGCAGGTAGGGTCGCGTGGTATCCACCGAGGCATTCGGAGTGTCGACCCACTCCGTCCCATCCTTCAGGGCACGTATGCGCTTGCACTGATGCGGGGCCAGAAGGGTGAACTTGATGCCCTGCTCGGCCAGCAGCTCCAACGATTCCGTATCGGCCGCGGTCTCCGCCAGCCACATGCCTTCCGGTGGCGCGCCGTAATTGAATTCGTAGTCGGCAATGCCCCAATGGATCTGCGTA
>Ga0207800_1000509_pt1 | contig 11039 bp, 9 predicted proteins | sample LuqExpMetageno11_FD_187769 | JGI IMG/M metagenome (GOLD analysis project Ga0207800, IMG submission 187769) | Tropical forest soil microbial communities from Luquillo Experimental Forest, Puerto Rico - Sample 11 (SPAdes) | ecosystem: Environmental > Terrestrial > Soil > Tropical forest ...
CGATATCCCCGAGCAGCAACAGCTCTTCGTCCGGGTCGTAGTCGCCGGCCTCGGACAGAAGCTTCCCTTCTTTCATATCGGCCATTGGAAACGAAAGTACATCGGTAGCTTTATCGATGTTCCTGAACTGTTTGTTTATACTCTTTATGGAGCCGTCATCAGTCAGCAGTATGTTCGTTTCGCAGCCTACTTTTATATTTTCGCTCGAAAGACAGGTCTTGACTGTTTTGTCCAGTAGTTCGAGCATATCGTCGTTGACGGCGACAGCTTCCTGTTCGTTTTCTATAAAAACCCTGGTTGCGTCGGGCCCTTTAATTTTCCGCTTTCTCATACTCCCAGTTCCTCCTCATGCAATTCTTCTTCAGTATTCAACATATCGTCCCGGACATTGCCGTTGCCAGGTGCGGCATTTAGCGTTGCAGCTTCCAGTTTACCTTCATCCTGCGGCTTTTTTATTATCTTCATTTCGGGGTATTCCTCCCTCTCGTGGAAATACCCGCCGAAAACTCTCATAAAAGCTTTTGCGATCATATCAAGATCCTTTAGCGTAAGATCGCACAGATCCAGCTGACCGTCATCAAGCTTATCCTTGATTATTTTCCTGACCATGCCTTCCATTTTGCCTTCCGTTTTTTCGATCATCGAACGTATCGCCGCTTCAACAGAGTCGGCAAGCATGACAACGGCGGCTTCCTTTGTGGAAGGGCGGGGACCCGGATATCTGAAATCCTCCTGCTTTACGCTCTCCGTCTTGTCGGTTTTCTTTGCCTTGAAGTAAAAATAGGCGGCAAGCGTATTTCCGTGATGTTGGCTTATGATATTCCTTACTGCAAGCGGCACCTTGTATTTTTCAGCTATTTCAGCCCCGTCGTTGGTATGCGATGTGATCACCAGCGTGCTGAGATTTGGCGTCATACGGTCGTGCGGGTTGTCGGAGAGCTGATTCTCCTTGAAAAAGTTCGGCCTTTTCAATTTGCCTACATCATGATAATATGCTCCTACCCTGGCAAGTAATGCATTGCCGTTTATCGCTTCTGTCGCAGCCTCTGCCAGATTTCCTACCATGAGGCTGTGATGATATGTGCCCGGCGCCTCCATCAGCAGTTTTTTCATCAGCGGCTGATTAGGGTTCACCAGTTCCAGGAGCTTCAGCGGTGTTATAACGTTGAAGGTGCTCTCGAAAAACGGCAGAGTGCCTATTGTAAAGATTGTGGACAGCATTCCGTTCACACCGACTACAAAAGCATTGTTGGCGACCGTCGTGGGGCTGTCTTTATAGATCAGGCCGAAGCTTGCCACAACCACTGCATTTATCAGCGCAACTGCAAGACCGGATGCCGAAAGCTTGCTTCTTTGATTGGCTCCATATACTACGAAGGCTGCGACGGTACCGCCTATTACAGCTGTGAAGAAAAAGGCCAGGTCGCCCTTTGTGATGAATGAAACCGCCATGGACAGGAGAAGATTGACCAAAACAGCCAGCCTTAAATCAAGCAATATCGAAATCAGCATAGGCGCTATGAAAACAGGTATCAGCAGCGGCTGTACCGGATTGAGCAGCCAGGCCGAAAGCAGCGTCAGGAGTATAATGACGCAGAGCAGTATGTTTTCCTTGGTGCCGTGCATCAATTTGAAGCAGAAATGGTGGATATATAAAATCAGAAGGAATGAAAGCATCAAAATGACTGCCAGTATCCCTCCTGCAAATGAAAAATCGAATTTCCCCGTTTCAAGCAGGTTCAATTTTTTAAGCACATCCAGCTTGTCCTGTGTGACAATATCCCCATAGCTGAGGATCCTTGAGCCTTCACGGATTACTTGCCTGTTCTCCATCGCGGAATTGTAGGCGTCTTGTTTCCTGCTGTCGGTCATTTCCTGGTCTATGACGCTGTTTGGCTTCATCAAAGCCTTTGCCAGCAGGCTGCCGATATTTTTAAATTCCTGGACGAGATCGCTGCTCTGGTAGGTGCTCTGCAAATAATCAATCCTTGAGGCAAGATTATCCTGATCCACCTCTTGTTTCATAACAATGCTGAACAACCCGATCGTGACCTGTGTAAATTTATCCAGTTCGCTGCCTGTAGCATTTGAAACCAGATATTTCACCTGTTCACCGGACAATGGAACATTAAACCTTGCAAGTTTTATCTTGAGGTTGTTTGCGGCGATTGACCGTTCCAGTTCCAGCATTTGCTTGTAGTTATCGCTTTTTTTGGTTATCCCCTGCTCCTGAAGGTTTTTATCGATACTTAGACGCGCATTTTTTATTTCATTTATAAAGTCATTTGCGCTATTGATCACGTCTATCGGCACGCTTTCAAGTCTCGTCATGACCGGCGGGACCTTCGCTGCGGCTTCATCCGCAAGCTTTTTGGTCAAATATTCGTTCTCAATATCCCTTGGCGCAGTAATATCATAACCTGATTTCTCATCGAGCGTAAGCTTGTACTTTTTGGGAGCAGCTCCGTTCTCGATCAGCAATGCAGCCGTCAATACGGTCACGATCGTGATCACGAGCTTCTGAAACAGCTTGTTTCTTAAAACGTTTCCTATCTGCCTTCCTCTATTGCTTCTGTCCGCGGCCTTCAAAATTACAGCCCCCCATTCGGCTAATGCGGCTGGTTCCTTTGATCGAACCTCTCATAAGCCTTTATGATCTTCTGCACCAGTTCATGCCGTACAACGTCTTTTTCCGTCAGATATACGAACTCAAGCCCTTCAATATCGCTTAATATCTTCGTGACTTCTCTTAGTCCGGATTTTTTATCTCCCGGCAGGTCTATCTGAGTGATGTCACCCGTTACTACCGCTTTCGAGCCTATGCCGATCCTCGTCAGAAACATTTTCATCTGTTCGGGCGTAGTATTCTGCGCTTCATCAAGTATGATGAAGGAATCGTCAAGAGTACGGCCGCGCATATATGCAAGGGGCGCTATCTCTATCATGCCCTTCTCCAGGTATTTCTGATAGGTTTCAGCTCCCATTATCTCGTACAATGCGTCATAAAGCGGCCTCAGATACGGGTCTACCTTGTTCTGCATGTCCCCGGGAAGAAATCCAAGCTTCTCTCCGGCTTCAACAGCAGGGCGCGTGAGGATAATCCTGTTTACTTGCTTGTCCCTGAATGCAGTGACAGCCATGGCAACCGCGAGAAAAGTCTTACCGGTGCCTGCAGGTCCTATCCCGAATACTACTGTATTTTCCTTTATTGCGCTGACATACCTTTTCTGTCCGTGCGTCTTTGATTTTACCTGCCTGCCGCGCGCTGTAAGGCATATATAATCGCCGGGGTATTCCCTTACCTTGTCGAGCTGGCCTTCCGACGCCAGATTGACCAGATAATTCACATTCTGCCGCGTAATCTCCTCACCTTGAACGGCAATGGCAAGCAGTCTTTCTATAACAACTGACGCCCTTTCGACGTCATCCTTGCTTCCAGTAACCTTTATTTCGGCATCCCTTGAAATCATTTTAACATTGAGTCCATCTTCTATGATCTTTGCATTCTCGTCGAAATTTCCGAATAGCTTGATTGCATGTTCTATCTTCTCGAATTCTATCGTCTTTTCTATATTGTCCAATCAGTTGCCTCCAATCTTTCTGGACACTCCTATATCCTCCAGGCATTCCAGAGTCACGCGTGCAAGCTGTCCCCGCTGTTCATCCTTTACATAGTATATATTCGTATTCACTACCTTCGCATTTTCGGGCACCTTTTCCAAAGCCTTTTTATATGCTGCCTCGGCAGCTGCGTTTTTTGCGTCTTCCTCATTTACTACAGCTTCCGTCAGCTTCTCCTCCCTGTAGCTCACAGTGACCCATTCCACCGGGAAAACCAGATCCTCGCCGATCGATAGCCGTTTCCTGTCCTCATTAATGGAAAAATTGCCAAAATTGTTCTTCCTGTGCGGCAGATCGATTTTCCACGAAAACAGTATCAGGGAATGGGCGTTTATCTGTTTACCGGTCTTCAGTCTCTCGGTCTCCGTCAATATAACAGGTGATTCTTCCTCATACCAGGTCCTCGCAGTGATTTTTCCCATCGCATGCACAAGCTTGAATCTTTTTTCATCGTCCTTCAAAGGTATTTTGCCTGCTATCAGGACCTGCCCTTTTCGTACAGTATCGCCCTGGCCGACCGCTTCTATGCCTTCCTTCGCAACGACGTTTTTGATCATGCCGTCCTTTGTAGCCACAATATCGCACGGTTCGTCCATCGGGATTATCTCAGGCACCGGTATCCTCTCCCTTACCTGGACCTTGGCTTTGGTACCGTGTATCGTGATGCTTATCCACGATATGTCTTCCGCGTCCAGCATGATTTTCGACACGACATTGTCGGTATCGACGCCGAACTTCAATATGCCGGTCTTTATACCATTGCGCGCAAGCATTTCTTCCAGTTGTGCAGTTTCAAGCTTTTTATTGCCCGTTATTTCTACATTCCAGATGAATGATGAAAGTACGTATATCAATGCAATAAATAAAAGAGCTCCTGCAAAAAAAGCCTTCCGCCTGCGATACCTGTTCAAAACGAACGGCATGCCTGTCTTTTTGAGCAGTCTGACTCTGCATTTTGCCTTTCTGGCTATCGGTCTGATAAGTCTGAACCCTTTAATGTCCATCCTCATCGTCAGCGTCCGGTCACTCTGCACCTTAACGTCCCAGAGCAGAATATTCCGGTGTGCACAGATATTTATAAATTTCTCTGTGAAAAAGCCATCGACTATTATAATAACATATCCCCGCAGATAATTCCACAATCTGAGCAGCAACAACAGCTTCACCCCGTATGTTCCGTATCGTTTGCGGCATATAAAAATTCCAGCGTATGTATGTTTCCGGATATAATGATGTCCTCTGAAGTAATTTCTCTAATGATGAGCCCCATCCCTGTGATCTTGACCGTTCCGGGACCTGTGCTGATCCTGATCCTCGCCCTGTCGTATTCTATCAGGCCTTTGTAATTCTCTAACATCATGTCGCCGTTTCCGGCCATGGTTATCCTGGGGATATTGAGAACCAGTTCTTTCGGTAGTTCTAACAGCTCCGTGAACTTTTCCCTGAATCCCTTTTTACGGCTGTATTCTTCGGCTTTATCCCTCGATTTTTTCTTTCTGGCGCTATTCTTCGCCATAGACCACATCCCCAGCCTTTTCCTGCGGCAGCAGCTCCTTAGGGTCGCCTACAGTATATCCTTTCTCCAGGGCGCCCTTTATGATGCTGTCGAGGGCTTGTGCATTATCCCGTGAAACTGCGTGCAGCAGCAGGACGGCTCCATTGTGGAGATTCCTCATAACAATGTCATGCGCATACTGCGCTCCCCTGTATCTATCCCTATACCAGTCATCATATGCAAAACTCCAGAATAGATTGCAGTAACCCAGCTTTTGCGTCAACGCCAGAGAACGTTCACTGTATTCACCCTTAGGTGGTCTCAGGAACTGCATGCTTTTGCCGAACTTCTCCTTGAAAGCCCTGTCCAGTCCGAGGATTTCCTCTTCGAGCTGGCTGTCTCCGAGGCTAGGCAGACTGGGATGGTGTATGGTGTGGTTTCCGACATAATGTCCTTCTTCCACCATTCTTCGGACCAGATCCTGGTGTCCGTTCAGGTATGGGCCTGTTATAAAGAATATGGCTTTGACGCCGTTATCCCGCAGTGCATCAAGTATCATAGGCGTATAGCCATTTTCGTAACCTTCGTCGAAGGTAAGATATATAACGTTCCTTTGGGTATCTCCGATATATGCGCCGCCGTATTTCTTCAGGAGCCCGGGAGCTCCCGGGTCGGCTGCGGGAGTCTGGTTGTCCGGTCTTCTTGATATGCCCCAGCCAATCACCTTGTTACTCAATGCATCGCTGTTGTCGCTGATTTTACCGCTGTTGTCGCTGATTTTACCGCTTTTGCCGCTGATTACGAGCTGGTCTTTTTTATCGGTTTCCTCGGAAAGTCTGCCGCTGATTTCTGCTCTAAGGTCGAGATCGCTGAACCTGCTTTCATAAACTCCTCCGAGATCGCTAAGCTCCGGGTTGTATGCTGAAACATCCGAATGTCCGTTCAGCAGGGCTGTAAATACGATAACTATAACCAAAACGGCAGCAATAAGATATAAGGCTTTGGTATCATGCAATTTTAACTTCATTCGGACGACCTCCATAAAAGCCCGTTGAAAAAAAGCCCCGGCTTGTTTTTCAAGTCAAGGCTCGATATGCCTACCATATATTTGTATTATGGAGGTTTGAAAATAATACCGGTTATTCTACAGGCGTCAGAAGGTTTGTCTTGATAGTCGTTCCGTCGTCTATGAATTTATTAATTACAACTTCGTCGGCTTTCTTCATACTGACGTTGAGCATGTCCTCCTTCAATCTTTCCAAAACTCCCCCCATCAGTGAAAGTGAACGTTCCAGATCGTCCGGATCCGCGATCGCCTTTATCACGAAGGGAGCATTCATTTGTTTGCCGTTTATTACTATATATTGGCCAGCCGCTCGTATTTCTGTCATGGCGACTATCCTTTCATCGTTCACTGAAATTGCCTGCGCTCCGCTGGCTCTCAATTCGTTTACCATGTCGAGGATATCGTATTCTTGAACCAGTATCAAGCCGTTATTGTCCAGATTGATAATGATGCCTTTCCCCTTTACAGTTTCCAGGCCCGCAAAGATCCTTGCCTTCTTAAGGTTGTTCTGTATCTGCTGCGCCGCTTCGCTGTCTCCAGCCTTGACCTTGGCATATGTCTGGTTCTCCTGCTCAAGCTCCTGGAGCCTCTCCTGCAGTGAATTCTTCTGATTCTGCAGTGTGATGAGCTCGTCCTTCAATTCATCAAGCCTCTTATTCTCGAAGCTTGCAATGCTCTGATTGTAATTTACGCTTTTATACTGCAGTGACAGCATGATACCCAGGATCACGCAAACCAACATCATTGCCACGTTACGAGCGATCTTCATTTTTCAACTACCTCCAGCCCCGATATATACTTGTCCAGCTTGTCCGCGCCACTGAATTTCGACAGTTTCAATTCTTTTGATTTGGTGATTTCGACCCTGATGTTGAATTCGGTCATTTCAGCTATCCTGCTGCTGTTGACGATGCTATTGTACAATGTATCGGGGTCGCCTATAGCTTCGATTATATAGGGAACCGGATGCCTGTTCCCGTTGATGAGTATGGTCGGTCCGGCGCATACCTGTTCGCTCATGGGCGCGACCCGCTCTCCATTGATGGAAATAGCCTGTACTCCGGCCTTTTTCAGATCGTTGAGTATTATCCTGATATCCTGGTCGTGTATAATCTGCCATGATAAAGGAGTATCGGGCTGTCGCGCAGGAGCGTCGTCAAGTTTGATGGTAATGCCCGGACCCTTTACATCGACCAGGTCTGCGGACAGCATGACCTTCTCCCAGTCCTTTGCAAGCTGGTCGTCATTCTGCTGCAGTACATATTCCTTTATAATTTCATTTTTTGCAGCTACATTTTCATCGATTGCCTTTTTCAGGGCATCTGTTTCGGCTTGTTCCTCCACGAGCTGTGCCTTCAGAGCATCCGCGCTGTACGTCTTGGCTGCTGCCAGCTTTTTTGTGTTGAGCGTGCTCTTTGTCTGAACTGCTAAAACCACACCGAAAATAATGAAAACGATCAGCAAAATATACTGGCTGCCGTGTTTTTTCATAAAGACCCCAAATCCGTTATAAACTAAATTCAATGTTGCCGAATTCCTATTGCGGTTTTCACCGAATTCCCATATAACAATTCTACTTTTAATGGCTATGTATTTCAAGTGAAATATAATTGCACTGCAAAAACCTCTATCGGTCAGCTTCTGCTGATCTCCCTCACCTTCCTTGCATAGATGTTGGTCAATTCTTCCGCAAATTCAGTGCTGGTGCTCTCACCGATGACCTTTACCATAGGTTTTTCAGCGTCCGGGAGTACAAGCACCCAGCCTTTGTCGTTATATACCTTCACCCCTTCAAGCGTCTCGACCTTGTTCCCGCTGTTTTCCTGTATCAGCCTGCGGATAACTTTACCCTTGCTGTTCCAGCCGCATTCCACTTCCTGTCTGTGCATGTGTATTTCCGGGAGCATGTCTACTAGTTCGGAGAGGCTGAACTGATTGACTGACATATAGTCCAGGAGCCTGACGAGCCCTGCGATCGCGTCAAAATGCAGTGTAAACTGCTCCAGCAGTTCTTCTCCGGTATTCCTGCCCAGCAATTTGCCCATGATGTCGCGTGAAGACGTTTTGGTACGTATCACTTTTCCGTGATATTTATCTGCTATCTGTTCAATGGCCTGGCTGGCTGAAAGCGGTACTACGACCGTTCCACCCTCCAGGTTCCTTAGAAGCACGAGCGATATCAGCGCTATGAACATGTCCTCGAGCACTATCCTGCCCTTCCTGTCGACAAGCACCATCTTTTCGCAGGATTCTTCAATTGAAACGCCTAGATCGAAGCCCTCCTTCACAACGTAGCTGGCAAAGCCTCCCATGCTGACGGGCGTCAGTCCGCCGTCCTGATCATTAACAGTCTTTACGCTGCATCCCAGTTCATTCAGCAGCTCCGAAACCACTTGCGAATGCAGCGCCGACGTGGTATTTAAAGCAATTCTGAACTTCAGTTTATCCGATTTCACACCTCTCAGTATGTTTTTAAGGTAGAATTCATCGTATCCCCTTACTTCCGTGATGTCGTTGATACAGTCACAGCTGCACCTGTTAAAGTCGTCTCTGGCAAATATGTTTTCAATTTTTCTTTCGACGCCTCGTTCAACATTATTTCCCAACTTGTCGAGGAAATCCAGCATGAGCTTTGTTTTCTCCGCTGAGCAGGCGCTGATATGGACCCCTCCGTTCAGGCGATAGAATCTTACTGCCGAACGTATTACAGGAAGCAGCAATCTTCCGAAATCGTATACCTTTATGCCGGAAGAAACCAGTCCCGAAACAAACGCATTTCTGATCATTACAGCGGCAGTGGATCCGTCACAGCTGACTCCCACCTTGCCTTTATTACCGTGTACTGCGCCGAGTGAAGCGCCGAGTTTTGCCGAGAATTCCGGCGTCAGGTCTATATTGACATCGCCTGTTACACCTCTGTTTCCAAAAATCTGCCTGCCCGTTTTCGAGCCCCAGACGAGGTTTGCAGCAACTTCAGCCCCCGGCCCTATAAGCTTGTCGGGCCATATTTTGATTGAAGGATCGACCACTGCCCGCTCGCTTATGAGCGTTCGATCCCCGATGACGGACTGTTCAAATACCGATACGCCCTGCTTTATGCTGACATTGCTGCACAATATGCTGCCGCGCAGCTGTGATTTGCTGCCGATACTGCAGTTTTTCCATGTAATGCTCCGCTTTATTCCGCATTGTCCTGAAATCACGTTATTATCCCCAATAACCGAATAACCGCCTATCTCCGAATCTTCACCCACATGGCAGCCGGAGCCTATCAGGCACGGCGCGTTGAGCTTTACTCCCGGACCTATTTCCGTTCCGCTGCCGATCCATATCCCCTTGTCGAGCTCCTGTCCCGGTATGCTTACCCGGACCTTGCCGTCCAATATATCTGCTTCGGCCTGGAGGTATGCTCCGATATCCCCTATATCGCACCAGTAATCTTCAGTAATATAGCCGAACATTCTTCTGTTTTCCTTCAGAAGTATCGGAAAAAGATCCTTACTGAAATCGAAAACCGCTCCCGGTTTTATGTAACTGAATATTTCAGGCGACAATATATAAATGCCCGTATTTGCGGTATCGCTGAATACTTCGCTCCAGCTCGGTTTCTCAAGAAATCTGATTATCCTGCCGATGGGATCCGTAACTACGACGCCGTATTCCAGAGGTATATCCACACGTTTCAAAACCAGCGTAGCCATGGAATTCCTGTCCCTGTGGAACTCTATGGCGCTTTTCAGATCGATATCCGTAAGAGCATCACCGCTGATCACCAAAAATGTGTCGTCCAGGAAGGCTTCGGCATTTTTTACGCTTCCTGCGGTGCCGAGGGGTTTATCCTCGATGTAATATCTCATTCTGACTCCGAAGGCGTCGCCGTCCTCAAAGTATTCTCTGATCAGGTCGGGCATATATTGCAGAGTTGCGGCGATATCAGTAATATTGTATTTTTTAAGAAGTTCGACGATATGTTCCATAACGGGCTTGTTTGCCACCGGAACCATGGGTTTGGGCCTGCAGCATGTCAGCGGCCTCAGTCTTGTACCTTCTCCGCCTGCCATAATAACAGCTTTCATCAGATTCATCCCTTTACCGTTTCTATTTTTGTAAAATCATGCATTACTGTATTAATTTCTGCCGCAGCGGCAAAAAACATACAGGAATACGGCATGAATTATCACAGGTAAAAATGTATATGCTAAAAACGGCTATTAAATTATGACTTTTGAAAGGTGCGCTTATGGCAAATAAACAAAATTTCGAATACATGGAGGATGGAGTGTCGATAAGCCCTGCTGTTCCGATGGTCGGCGACAGGATCAGGATAATATATGACGGTATCCTCTCCAAGAATGGTGCGACGGGAATGAACGTCCATCTCGGATACGGAGCCAATATGGAAAATGAGCAGGATATACCGATGACAAGGAGTGAAACCTGTTTTGAGGCAACCGTACCAGCCTTGAAGGAATCATACCTGAAATTGGGCTTCAGGGATCAGTTGAACAATGTTGACGATAATTTCGGTGGCTTCTACAGTTTTGATATAAATGGCTGAACGTGAAACAGGGGGACGGTTTAATGTACGCCCCCTGTTTCAGTCCCCCTGCTTCACGGCCTTTGGCCGGCTTTGCCGGATATTGCTTCGATACGATTTCCAACATATTTCCAAAGCAATGATAATACTATGACCTGCACGGGAAGCATAACAGCGCTTTTAATGACGCGTGCCGGCAGCATTGCCATATAGCCTTTACCCAGCAGGATCGTCAGCCAGTACGTATTGAGTCCGATGTCGATAAAAAGAGTCACACAGATAACGGCAAGGGTGATCCTCAGGAGAGTTTTGGGTTTGTT
>Ga0207800_1000511_pt1 | contig 10992 bp, 7 predicted proteins | sample LuqExpMetageno11_FD_187769 | JGI IMG/M metagenome (GOLD analysis project Ga0207800, IMG submission 187769) | Tropical forest soil microbial communities from Luquillo Experimental Forest, Puerto Rico - Sample 11 (SPAdes) | ecosystem: Environmental > Terrestrial > Soil > Tropical forest ...
TGGGTCAAAGTGGACATTGCGCCCGTGTCCGCCTGACCCGCAAAATCAGATATTCATGCCACACGCTTGGCGTGCCCGCTTTGGGGATTACCGCGTCGCGACTTTTTTGACCCACATCAAAGCGGACCTTAAGCAGCAGCTTACGATGATTCATCCGAGCGAGTCGCGTCATCACGCGCGGGGGTCCTGCAAGCGCTCGGACTGGCCCCGGTATAACTCAGCTTTCTTGGGCGCGCTGGGGCCAATAATTTTGGCTCAATGCAAGGAATGCCGCCGGCTGCCACAGTCACAACCGAATGACGATGCACCACGCGGCCGAAAGCGCTAGCCGTCGCCGACAAGTTGCCACGGACCCCATGTCGACCGGCAATCCATCAATTGTTTCATTCGCGCCCCTTGGGTTACTTGATTTTCTTTCGTCGTCACGCCAGGTCCACCGCAAATCGTTTGAGATTAGCAAGCGAACAGTAGGCCAGAGCACCCTCGTGGGTGGCGCGCAAGACGACGCGCGGCGCTTGGCCTGCCTCGAATGCTTCCTGCCACCGGGGTGCACATAAGCACCACCGATCACCGGGCTTCAGACCTGGAAAGCCCAAGTCTGGTATTGGCGTTGAAAGATCGTTGCCGCGGGATTTAGAAAAATCGAGAAAAGTGGCAGTCATAACGGCGCAAACCGTGTGGCTACCAACGTCCTCTCGTCCCGTATTACAGCAGCCGTCGCGATAGAATCCGGTCATCGGCTTGATTGAGCAAGTGTCGAGTGGTTCGCCGAGCACGTTCCGAGGTTCACGCCGCCGATTGGGTTTATCATTGCTAGTGTCTCTTAGCATTGCTTTATCCTCCGGCTCGGTCGCTGATCAACAAAATTCCTGACGGCTTCGCGATCGTCGAGGTTGTACGCCCCTCAATTTCAGCGCCCAACTTTGAAAGACTACTCAACAAATTGACGATCCTTTCTGGTCAAACAGGGCATCGCTGATTGGACGTTATCGGTTAATTAGCCACAGCACGGTGCTTATCACCACGCTGATGATAATGCAGGTGACCAGAGGGAAGTAAAATGTGGTTCCTCCGCGCTGAAAAACAATATCGCCGGAAAGTCTCCCGAATCCGATCCGCGACAAGATAGGCCACACGATACCTGCCATCAGGATTATCAATCCGAGCCCGATTAGGAACCGCTGTACGTCCATGGCCGGCTTCGGTTGCTAAAATTGGAGACCGACAAAGTGCCTCAGAGCCGATTCGACAGCAATTCGGTCGATCCCAGAACTAAAGCTATCAGCTTTCCTGTAACAATTCGAGCGTGCGAGGGTCCAAGTTGCCAGCGTAAAATTGGAGCAAGGCGTCCATAAACAATGAGCGGTCAGTATCATTTGAAGCTGCTTGACTAAACAACGTGAGACAAGATCTGAATTTTAAATCATCGGGTGAACCGAGGATCTCGAGCGCCGACTTATCCTTGTGTTGCAACATCAGTTGCACATCGTGGCGCAAGCGAGCGCCCAGGACAGGGTCGGCGAGGTATCGGCGAGCCTGATCGAGGTCACGTATGGCAAAGCGCTGTGCCATGACGCTATGCCCCAGGCCTGCCAATTGCGGAAATATGAACCACATCCAGTGGGTGCGCTTCGCTCCGCCGGTCAACTCTCGTACCACCTGCTCGTAGATTTTCGTCTGTGCGTTCACAAAGTGGACAAGGTCAGGATCAGTCATGAATTGCGCTCCCGGTTCGCTGCGCGCGCTCACAATGGTTGAGAACTTTTGACTACGGTTGGGGGCTTACGTGCACTGTGCCTTGCCTAGCCTGGGCGCCTGCTATTCATAAGCTAATCGAGAGCTGCGGCCGATCAGCCGCCTATACCTACACACCATTGAAATCATTGTACATTTTCGTCCGATTCGTTTTGCCAACTTACCATCATAGATTGCATTATTCATTTTGCACACGTAAAAGCATCTAGTCCGACTAAATGCAAACGGAGGCAGAGGAGTGCGTCGCTTCGAAGATTGGTGCAGGCCGGCGTCGGTACTACATCAATGTCCTCAACCGCGGGCAACTGGAAGGTGACTTTACGCAGCCTAACGGTCGCCAAGCGCGGGGCATCGTTTACGAAATGGCCTGCAGATGAGGCCCAATTTCTGTTCCGATTGCATACCAACTTCAATCGCCGTTAGGCGCAGACTCTAGTTTTTAGAGTTATGGCTAGTTGTAACTTGGCAAGGGCACTCCCACACTTACTGTTCGGTTCGTTGAACCGATCGGATACGCGCGTAAATCTCGTTAGCATGGCCAAGTCCGACGCCGTCAGGCCCAAGGAGCGCAGTCGGATTTTTCGGTTCCATTATCGTCACCGCGGAATCGCATAATGACGCGAAAATAACTGCACATTCTAAACGAAAAGGCTCGAACATGACGACGCTCACGATAAACAACCGGTCTCACGATCTCGATGTCGACCCATCGATGCCGTTGCTTTGGACCCTACGGGACCACTTAGGACTTACTGGTACGAAATATGGTTGTGGTGCAGCGCTGTGCGGCGCATGCACGGTGCACGTTGACGGTGAACCAACTCGATCGTGCCAGATTCGAGTTGGTGATTTAGTCGGCCGCCAAGTTACAACGATAGAGGGAGTCGAAGGCAAAATAGCAACCACGGTAAAAACAGCATGGCAGGCATTGAACGTGGTGCAGTGCGGATACTGCCAATCTGGACAAATCATGACAGCAATCGGATTGCTTGCGACCAATCCGAAACCTACCGATGCGGAAATCAACGATGCTATGGATGGGATTGTTTGCCGCTGCGCGACCTATGTCCGCATTCGCGCAGCGATTCACGCCGCAGCCGCGCAGCTTGGCTAAAGGAGTAGGAGTCATGTTAAGCAAGTCCATCGCACAACGGCTCCACAGTGATGCAAGCAAGAGTGATGCAAGCAAGCTGTCGCGACGACGGTTTCTTCAAAACTCCTCGGCTGCAGCGGGCACACTTGTCATTGCAACCACGATTGATTTTCTGCCGGCCGTTAGCTTGGCTGCGACAGCCAATGATGGTCCGCTACCGAATGCCTTTGTTAAAATCGCCGCGGATAACACAGTCACTGTGATCATCAAGCACTTGGATAAGGGACAAGGCGTTGCAACCGGCCTAACGACAATCGTCGCCGATGAACTCGATGCTGAATGGGCGCAAATGAGGTGTGTCTTCGCGCCTGCTGATGCCAAGCTCTATAACAATCTCTTTATGGGCCCGTTTCAGGCAACAGGTGGGTCAACGTCGATTGCTAACTCTTGGGAACAATTGCGCAAAGCCGGAGCCGCGGCGCGCGCTATGTTGGTCGCCGCTGCCTCGAGCACCTGGAACGTACCAGAGGCAGAGCTCGTAGTTGAGAAAGGGATTATCAGGCATACGGCCAGTCAGCGGCAGACAATGTTCGGCGCGATGGCTGCAATGGCGTCAACGTTACCAATTCCTGCCGATGTCAAGCTGAAGCAGCCCCAAGATTGGATCTACATTGGCAAGGACGTTCCTCGCATTGATTCGATTGCGAAGACAACAGGTGCAGCGGTCTACGCAATGGACGTCAAGCGTCCCGGTATGGTGACGGCCGTTGTCGCCCGCCCACCGCGCTTCGGAAGCCAAGTTAGATCATTCGATGCTTCTCCAGCTAAGGCTATTAAAGGTGTGGTCGGAGTAGTCCAAATCCCGCAAGGCGTAGCGGTACTAGCGGCTGACTCCTGGTCCGCCATTCGAGGACGCGACGCGCTCAAAATTGATTGGGATGACAGCAAGGCCGAGAGTCGTTCGACTGCTGAAATTTTTGATAACTACAGAGCGCGTGCTGCGACGCCTGGCCTACCGGCGGCCCGACGCGGGAATTTAGATTCTGCATTTGCGGGCGCCCAACGAATTATCGAGGCAGAATTTACATTTCCCTATCTCGCTCATGCCCCAATGGAGACATTGAACGCCGTCATCGAGATGAAGTCGGATGGCGGCGCTGAAATTTGGGCCGGCTCGCAATTCCAGACTGTTGAGCAGGCAACAGCTGCAGCTATTCTTGGACTCACGCCTGAGCGCGTCCAATTAAACACGCTGTGGGCCGGCGGATCCTTTGGCCGTCGTGCGACGCCTAATGCCGATTATGTCGCGGAATTGGCCGCGATTGCAAAGCAAACAGCTGGAAAATTCCCAATCCATCTGATGTGGACGCGCGAGGACGACATCAAGGGCGGTCGTTACCGACCGTTGGCGTTGCACCGCCTTAAGACAGGAATCGACGCGAGGGGCAATCTCGTTGCTTGGCAACAGCGGATCGTTGACCAATCATTCATGGTTGGGACGCCTCTCGAGGCAATGGTTGTCAAAAACGGTATTGATGAAACTGCCGTTGAAGGCGCGGCCGATATGCCGTATGCGGTGCCGAATCTTTCAATAGAATGGCACCACGCATCATCGCCAGTGACAACGCTATGGTGGCGATCAGTCGGTCATTCACATACCGCCCAGGCAGTGGAGGTTATGATCGACGAACTGGCCCATGCTGCGAAGAAAGACCCAGTCGCTTTTAGGATCGCGCTACTTGAGGGTCATCCCCGTCATGTAGCTGTCCTCAAGCTGGTGGCCGCGGCAGGAGAATTCGGTGCGCCGATGCCGAGGGGACGGGGTCGCGGGATTGCCCTGCATGAGAGCTTTAATACTGTCGTCGGCATGGTTGCGGATGTGACAGTCGCACCGAGCGGCCAAATCAGTGTCGATCGCGTTGTAGCAGCGGTCGACTGCGGCATCGCCGTCAACCCAGACGTGATTCGCGCACAGATCGAGGGTGGCATCGGCTATGGCCTCGGAGCCGCGCTGCGCAATCAAATCACATTGACAAATGGGATTGTCGATCAATCCAACTTTGACAGCTACGAACCTCTGAGAATTTCCGACATGCCAAAAGTCGAGGTTCATATTGTGCCGTCAAGTACACCACCTACCGGCATCGGCGAGCCCGGCGTTCCACCGATCGCCCCAGCAGTATCGAATGCCATTTTTGCTGCGACAGGTAAACGTTTGCGTTCTTTGCCTTGGGATCTCAATTTGCTCAAGAGCTAGTAGGAAAGAAATAATAGGTCAAAACTGATCTAATAGGGAGGATAATACAAAGGACATTCGAAGCAACAACGCCGATTGTTAGAGAGGAGCAGTTTGATGGCCTGCCCGTGTGGTTTCTTTGTAAGCACAATCCCGCTTGCAGCATGCATTTTCCTTGGTTGTCCCGGCGCGGCCGCAGCGCAAGGTGCTCCGCCGCCAGCAGTCTCAGTAAAACCTGTGATGAGTCGTCAAGTAACGGAGACCGCGGATTTCACCGGCCGTGTCGTGGCAATCGACAAGGTCGACATCGTCGCCCGAGTCCCTGGGTTCATCGATGAGCGCAATTTCACTGAAGGTCAGCAGGTGAAAAAAGGCGACCTGCTGTTTCGTATCGAAAGAGATACCTACGAAGCCGCAGTCGACCAGCAAAGGGCTAATCTCGCCAAAGCGAAGGCAGCTGAAATCAACGCTAATCTGCAGCTGCAGCGCGGCCAAGAGCTTCTGCATACCCAGAATATTCCGCAATCCACGCTCGACCAACGTGAGGCCGATGAGCGAGCCGCGAAGGCCGAGATAATGCAAGCGCAGGCATTGCTCGAGCAGGCGGAGATCAATCTCCGTTACACGGAAATTCGAGCACCTATCGATGGGCGTATCGGACTTGCCAATTTTACTGTGGGAAATCTGGTCCAGCCGTCATCCGGAACATTGGCGACGATCGTCAGCCAGGACCCCATTTATGTCACGTTTCAACCGAGCGAGGCAGATGTCATCGCGTACAAGCATCGGATCGCAGCATCGAGCGACAAGAACCCGCATGTGACCATTCATATCAAGCTGCCCGATGGCACCATCTATCCGCACCCCGGTCTTACCAACTTGCTCGACATTCAGGTACAGAGCGATACCGACACTGTAGTGGTTCGTGCGCAACTGCCTAACCCAGAGGGAATCCTGGTCCCCGGTGGCATCGTTGGAGTCATAGTGGAGCGGGGAGCACCCCATCAATCGTTGGTGGTTCCGCAATCCGCCGTGCTGTTCGATCAAGCTGGCCACTATGTCATGCTGGTCGATGATGCAAAGAAGGTTGAGCAGCGGCGCATAGAGACTGGGGTCGAACTAGGCCGCGATGTGGTCGTAAGCAACGGCCTCAAGGAGGGTGAACTGGTCATTGTCGAGGGGATTCAGAAGGTTCACGCGGGCCAAGTTGTTTCAGCAAGAGTCGTTTCGGATAATTAACAGCGATGTTTTCCGACATCTTCATCGATCGCCCGAGATTCGCGGTCGTGATCGCCATTGTGATCACGCTCGCCGGTGCGATTGCGATAACGGCAATTCCAGTCGCACAGTTTCCGGACATCGTGCCGCCGCAGGTAACATTGACTGCGAATTATCCCGGCGCTGACGCTGAAGTCGTCGAGACCACAGTGGCACAACCGATCGAGGAACAGATCAACGGTGTCGATAATGCACTCTATTACCAGTCCGCCAGCGGCTCCGATGGCAGCTACACACTTAACGTAACTTTTTCACTCGGCACTGATCCGGACATCAACACCGTCAACGTCCAAAATCGCGCCAGTCTCGCGATTCCCCAGCTTCCCGCGGAAGTGTCGCGTTCTGGCCTCACTGTGCGCAAGAAATCTGCCGCTCTGCTTCAGGTCATCAATATTTATTCTCCAAAGAATACTTACGACGCCATTTATCTGAGCAACTACGCGACCATCAACATCATCGATCCATTGGCGCGGATTAAAGGTGTGGGTCAGGCCACGCTGTTCGGACCGCTCGATTATTCGCTGCGGATCTGGCTCGACCCGGACCGGCTTACCGAGCTCAATCTGACGCCCAACGATGTCATCCAGGCGGTACAAAGCCAAAACGTGCAAGCCGCACTTGGCCGCGTCGGTGCCGCACCCATTAGCCGCGACCAGCAGGTCCAGATCAGTATCAAGACCACAGGCCGCCTAATCCGCGCGGAGGAATTTGCCGCCATCGTCCTGCGCGCCAACCCAGATGGCTCCGTGGTCCGCGTTAGCGACGTCGCCCGTGTCGAGCTCGGCGCACGGGCGCAGGATCGCTATAGCCGCTACAACGGCGCACCTGCAGCCGCGATCGGTATTTATCAATCTCCAGGGTCGAATGCCGTCCAGGTTGCCAAGCAAGTGCGCGATACGATGGATATGCTGGCGACGCGATTTCCCAGCGATCTCGCTTACGTTACGTTTTTCGATTCCACGGTGTTTGTTACCGCGACCATTGTCGAAGTCATCCGTACGCTCGTGATCGCCATCATTCTCGTCGGCATCGTGGTCTTCCTGTTCCTTGGCAAGCTGCGCACGACACTCATCCCGCTGGCGGCCGTGCCGGTTTCAATCGTCGGCACGTTCGCCGTGTTGCTGCTCGTTGGCTATTCCGCCAACACAGTTTCTTTGCTGGCGCTTGTGCTGGCGATTGGTATCGTCGTCGACGACGCGATCGTGGTCGTCGAGAATATCGAACGAGTGATCGAAGCTGAGCCTGGCCTCACGGTGCCGGAGGCCTGCAAGAAGGCGATGGCCGAAATTACCGGTCCGATCCTTGCCATCACCTTCGTTCTCTTGTCGGTCTTTGTCCCGGTGGCTTTCATCCCCGGCATCAGCGGCCAGCTTTTCCGTCAATTTGCTGTCGCGGTCTCGGTTGCAATGCTGATCTCGGCCCTCAATGCGCTGACGCTGAGTCCAGCGCTTTGCGCCGTGCTGTTGAAGCGCGGCGAGAGAAGCCGCGGTTTGATGCGGCATGTGCTGGGCGCAATCGATACTACGCGCGATGGCTATGTGGCCGTGGTGCGCCGACTCTCCAGTATAGCTGTGATCGCGATTTTCGTGGTGCTTGGCGTGCTCGCAGCGTCGATGTTGTTGTTTAGCAAAACGCCGCAAAGCTTTTTGCCGGACGAGGACCAAGGTGCCATATTCGCGGCGCTCCGACTGCCGGAGGGTGCCTCGATCAACCGCACTGAGGCGGTCGTCAAACAGGTCGAAGACATCGTCAGACCCATCCCCGGGGTCCAGGGCGTGCTGTCCGTAGTGGGGCTCAATTTCATCGACTATGTCGCAGCCTCGAACCAGGCGTTTTTCGTAATCCGGCTCAAGCCGTACGAAACCCGCACCGATCGGGCACAGAGTGCCGATGCAATCATCACCCGCTTGAGGCCGCAATTGGCGGCGATCCAGGGTGCCATCGTATTTCCGTTCAATCTGCCGCCTATCCTCGGCCTGGGCAACACCGGCGGATTCCAATTCGTTCTGGAAGCGCTGCAGGGTCAGACAGCCACCGAGGTTGCGGCAGTGCTCGGCGGACTCGTTGTGGCAGCGAACGGACAGCCAGAACTTGCCGGTGTGTTCAGCACTTATGCCGCCAACACACCGCAGATTTATTTGGACATCAATCGCGACAAAGCGCAGGTCCTTGGCGTCAAGGTCAGCGATATCTTCAATGCCCTGCAGTCTACGTTGGGCAGTTACTACATCAATGACTTCAATGTTTTTGGCCGCACTTGGCAGGTCAACCTACAAGCGGAGGCCGCCTTTCGTGGCCGTATCGATGACATCCAAAGGATCTATGTGCGCAATGCGCGTGGTGGCATGGTGCCGATTCGCGCGCTGGCCGAGGCGAAGCTCGTCCAGGGGCCGCAAACGGTGGTGCGTTACAACGGCTACCGAGGTGCCGTCCTCAATGGTGCCCCCAAGCCAGGTTACAGTTCCGGCCAGGCGCTCGCAGCGATGGAACGGATATCGGCTGTTACGCTTCCTGCCGGCTACTCTTTCGAATGGACTGGGACGGCGTTTCAAGAAAAAGCGGCGAGCGGCGGAACGTCAATTGTGCTCGGCCTTGCTATTCTCTTCGCGTATCTTTTTCTGGTTGCGCTCTACGAGAGTTGGAACATACCCATTCCCGCTCTATTGTCTGTCAGCGTCGGCGTATTCGGCGCACTCGTCGCTGTACAGATTGCGGGGCTAAGCTTCGATGTTTACGCGCAAATCGGCTTAGTGGCGCTGATCGCGCTGGCGGCCAAAAACGGCATTTTGATCGTCGCATTCGCCGTGGAGCAGCGGCAGCTCGGCAAAGATATCGCCGCCGCCGCTATTGAAGCCGCAGCGCTGAGATTCCGTCCGGTGATGATGACGAGTTTTGCCTTCATCTTCGGACTATTTCCCCTCGTGATTGCGCGAGGGGCCGGGGCCGCAACCCGCCATGCCGTGGGAACCCCTGTCTTCGGGGGCATGCTAGCGGCATCTGTATTCGGAATTTTTATTATCCCACTGCTATTCATTGTCGCAGAACGTTTGCGTCAACGAAGAGGCACCGCCGCTCGGCCCCCTAGCGAACAGAAGGCAGCCTCCCCACCCGCTCATGCCGAGGACACAGCGGTTCACTAACTCGGTGTGCGAGTTCGGGGGCCACCCCGACACTTATCTTAGCCGCTCTGGCTCTCGTGCAGCGCTTTCGCGACCCTCGGTGTTTCAGTTTGATTGTGAGCGATGCAAGGACTGCCGGCCTTGTTTGCGCGGATCGTCGGCGGGATCGAGATATTCAATGCCGAGCGGGCCGATCGCCGTCACTTGCGTGACGTACTCGCCGGATCTCGCCCAGTGGAAATGGGAAGTGTTGCCGGGCAGCACGATCACGCTTCCCGGCGGAAAAGCCTGCACCTTGTCGCCGTCGAAATGATCGCCGAGGCCGATGTAGAACACGCCCGACATGACCGTGTAGATCCGGTCCTCCGGATGCCTGTGCGGCATCAGTTTTGTGCCGCCGGGCGCCTTCACCCTGATGACGTAAGGGCCGGGCTCGGAGGGATGGCCGACGATGACGGCAAGACGCACGGCAGGCGGAAAGGCCGGAAAGGGTTGCCAGTCGATGTCTTCGGGCAGGATCGATCTGAAAACCGCCTGGCCTGCCTGATGGCTCATATCAGTCTCCCTTTCCGTCATCTGTAGCGTTGCAGGCGGCGATCGGCTCATACCGGTTGTTTCAGCAGGCTGGCATCGACCGGCATCTTGCGCAGGCGCTTACCGGTTGCGGCAAAGATCGCATTGGCGATGGCGGGAACGATCGCCGATGTCCCGCTCTCACCCAAGCCACCGGGCGGCTCCGCGCTTTTAACGATGTGGACCTCAATGGCCGGCGCCTGATTCATGCGCAGCATCTGATAGGTATCGAAGTTGGTCTGCTCGACACGGCCGTTCTTCAGCGTGATCTCGCCATAGAGGGCGGCGGTGGCGCCAAAGATAATTCCGCTCTGGATCTGCGCCTGCACCGTGTCGGGATTGACGACGGTGCCGCAATCCACCGCGCAGACCACACGGCGAACGCGAACAGTGCCTTCCTTCGACACTTCGACCTCGGCAACCTGCGCGAGATAGCTGCCGAAGACGAACTGCAGCGAGACGCCGCGGCCGCTTCCCTTGGGCAAGGCCTGTCCCCAGCCGGCTTTTTCCGCGGCAAGATCGAGGACCGCTTTGGCGCGCGGCGACTTGTCGAGCAGCGCCCGACGATAAGCGACCGCGTCCTGTTTCGCGGCGGCAGCCATTTCGTCGATAAAGCTTTCGGTGACGAAGACATTGTGCGAGGGACCGACGCTGCGCCAGAACGCCGTCGGAATGCCCGGAGGCTCCAGGCGGACATATTCGACGCGGAAATTCGGCAGGTCGTAGACAAGATCGATCGCGCCTTCCGTCGAGTCGGGGTCAAGGCCATCCTTGAAGCCCGGCGGCAGCCATCGCGCAATCACCGAAGAACCCGCAAAACGATTCTTCCAGACCACCGGCCTGCCCTGCTCGTCCAGACCCGCGGAGAGGCGGTCCAACCAATAGGGCCGGTACATGTCGTGCTGGATATCCTCCTCGCGCGTCCAGACCACCTTCAC
>Ga0207800_1000514_pt1 | contig 10932 bp, 5 predicted proteins | sample LuqExpMetageno11_FD_187769 | JGI IMG/M metagenome (GOLD analysis project Ga0207800, IMG submission 187769) | Tropical forest soil microbial communities from Luquillo Experimental Forest, Puerto Rico - Sample 11 (SPAdes) | ecosystem: Environmental > Terrestrial > Soil > Tropical forest ...
CCCATCGTGTACTCATTCTGTCAGTATGGTTGGGATGCGGTCTGGGAGTGGGCCCCGGCCACCGGTGCAAACCTTTGGCGCACCACCGGCGACATTACGCCGGACTGGGATCGGATCTATGCCATCGCCAGTTCGCAAACCGGCCTGGCCGCCTATGCCAGCCCCGGCCACTGGAACGATCCAGACATGCTTGAAGTGGGCAATGGAGAACTGAGCCTGGCGGAAAACCAGACCCACTTTGCCTTGTGGGCCATTCTGGCCGCTCCGTTACTCGCTGGCAACGATCTATCGCACATGAAGCCTGACGTTCGTTCCATCCTGACCAACCAGGAGATCATCGCCATAGACCAGGACCCGCTCGGCAAGCAGGGATCACTGGCTTATAGCGATGGCGAAGTCGATGTGTGGACCCGGCACCTGCAGAAAGGAGACCTCGCGGTTCTTATCGTCAATGTAGGGCCGAACCGCACGGTCAATCATCCCTTCCATCTCGACTTGGACAAGCTTGGCCTCAAGGGGCCGCAGAAGGGACGCAACCTGTGGACAGGAGAAGCAGTGGAGCTAGCCAACACTCAGCCTTTGCTGCTGAAGCGCCACCAGTCTCTGCTGGTGCGCCTGCACCCGGCCGAAAAATAGCCGCTCAACCAGAAGGACCGCCGAAGCTGACGCGAGGGAAGATCAATCCGGAATTTTCCTTATAGCGGTTTCAGGATTGCTGTGCCCACGCAGTGTAGCTGCCCAGTCGCCCCGACACAAAGGAGGGGGCGGCATCGGAAGCTAGCGCATTGGGTCTATCTATCCTGAAACCGCTCTAGCTGCTTCCCTGAGGCTGCTCCTTGAAGGTATCCAGAATAATGATGGAGTGGATCCGCTCCACTCCATCAATGTGATGCAGATCCTGCCAAATCAACTTCCGGTATTCCACCAGGTCGCGCGCCTGCACGCGCAAGATGAAGTCGCAGTCGCCCGCTACCATATGGCAGGAGATCACCTGGCTGCGCTTTTGCACCGACTTCATAAAGCGCGAAGCCACCTGCGTGGTGTGCTCCCGCAACGTAATCTCCACAAATGCTGAGATCTGATAGCCCAGCAACGAGGGATCCACCTCAATCGTGAAGCGGCGAATTACGCCCGTCTTGCGCATCCTTTGCACACGCCGCAAACAAGGCGCAGGACTCAGTCCCACGGCCGCGGCCAATGCGTTGTTGGGCATATCGGCGTGGGCTTGAAGGTTTTCGAGAATCCGCAGATCAATTTCGTCCAGTTGCATGCATCGCTCCTAGCGCAATTTTATTGCGCATGATAAATATTTGCGCAACTCAGTTGCGTTCCGACCTTGTTTTTATGGGGCATTCGCAATCGGTGAATATGCGCACGGCGTTAAGCTGGAACCACGACGGTTGTTCGCCAGCGGTTCTGTGAGCCAATTCCGCATTATGGAGGAGCATCATGCAACGCATCAGCATTGGCAACTATCTATTGACCCGGCTCGAAGAGTGCGGGATACGCTGCGTGTTTGGCGTGCCGGGCGATTTCAACCTGACCACGCTGGAGCAACTTACCAACCGCAAAAGCATGGAATGGGTGGGCTGCTGCAACGAACTGAATGCCGCCTACGCTGCCGATGCCTACGCCCGCATGCAGGGCGCGGCCGCCTTGATGGTTACGTATGGCGTGGGCGATTTGAGCGCGATCAATGGCATTGCCGGCTCGTTTGCTGAGCATGTTCCCGTGATCTGCATCAGCGGCATTCCTCCTCTGCATGCGCTGCGCAAACGCCTCCTTCTGCATCACACCTCGGGCACCGGCAATTTGGAGGATGTGCTGCACTGCATGGCACAGTTCACCGCCGCCCAGGCACGTATCACACCTGCCAACGCCGCCGCTGAAATTGACCGTGTACTCACCACTGCGATGCGTGAAAAGCGGCCTGTTTATTTGCAGATCCCCTCCGACATCGCACACTTGAAAATTGCGGCGCCACGCCAGCCGCTGGACTGGGTGTCCCGTCTGGCCGATCCTGCGCAGCTTGCGCGCGCCGTTGAGCAGGTCGCCTACCGGCTTGAGCATGCGCAGCGGCCCGCCATTCTGGTGGACGGCGACGCGCACCGCTTCGGCCTGCGACCGCTGATCTGCGCCCTGGGTCAGTCGCTGGCAATCCCCTTTGCCGCGCTGGCCAGCGGGCGCAGCATCTTCGACGAGAGTCATCCGCTTTATCGTGGGCTCTATGCCGGTGAAGGATCGCCGGCCGCAGCCACCATTGAACATTCCGACTGTCTTCTGGCTCTGGGCGTACGCTTCTTTGATTCCACCACCGGCATCTTCACGCATGAGATCGACGAGCGGCAGATGATCCTGATTGAGCCGTTCAGTGTTAATTGTGAGGGCCAGGTCTTCGAAGGCGTGCACGCCGCTGACCTTTTACGCGCGCTTGAAGAGCGCTTTGCCAACCGAGAGCGGACTAGTCACATAGCGCCGTCCGTGTCCGCCGTTCCAGCCCCTGCCATAGATGCGCTGCCCGGCGCGCCTCTCACTCACGCCCAGCTCTGGTCGCGCATGGAACGCTTCTTTACCACCGACGACGTGATTCTGGCTGAGGCCGGCACGGCGTTCTCCGGCATCTGCGCCACGCGGCTTCCTGCGGGTTGCACCTTTATTAGCCAGGCGGTATGGGGATCCATTGGCTATACGCTTCCTGCGCTGCTCGGCGCCATGAAAGCTGCGCCCGAGCGGAGACATCTTCTGTTCATCGGAGATGGCTCGCTGCAAATGAGCGCGCAAGAGCTTTCGACATTGTTGCGTCATAAGCTGGCTCCGATTCTTTTCGTGATCAACAATCGCGGCTATACGATTGAACGGAAAATCTTCGGTCCCCAGAGCCTCTACAACGAGATCCAGAACTGGAACTATCGAGCACTGCCCGCAGCCTTTGGACCGGAATGCACGGTGCAGACCTACGCCGTCCGCTCCATGGACGAACTCGAAACCGCTTTGGCCGCCGCAGAGCAAGCACGCAATCTGGTGCTGATCGAACTCCACATGGATCCTATGGACGCGCCGCTCAGCCTTGAACGCATGGGACCGCAAATCGCCCAATTCGATTATGGCTTTCCGCCACCAGACGCAGGCAGATTGTGAGCTCAGTCCGCGATCTCCAGCCCACACCAAGCATTGCCGGTGTCCACAAGAAAAACGCTCCGACAAATCCGCACAACACCATGGAAACATAAACGTCCTGGAAACGGACAAGCACACGAACGCCGGGCAGAAAGCCTCTGCGCCCAAGACGGGCCGGGCATGCTAGCTCAGGGGACAATCCTGCGTACTGCGACCAGCGATGGAGTGCCGGGCACCGAGTTTTCGACCGTGGTCGAAATGAGCGCCTGAAAATATTGCGGCGCGGTTTTGTGGTCAGGTGAAGCGTCCATCAGTGCCTTGCGCAATTCCTTCATGCGCTGCGGACTGAGCAGGTATTCGATTGCCGCCTGAGAGCCCTGCGTGTAGATGCCATAGATGAGAAGAACGCGATTATCGTTCTTTTCGTTGGGTAGCATGAGCACAAGCGCATAATCGCGAGTCAATTCGTTCGTCACCGGATCGAACTGCGGTCTGTACGCAGAAGCCTCGCCAGGTTGCGGATTCCGGTTCAGAATCACTCCGCTCTGCAATTGAAAGTCTTCCGCATCGAGAAAGACACGTCCGCTCCAAGACTGGCTTCCACCGAGCAAGATGGCATTGCCATTCTTAATCTGCTCAATATTGACCAGGCGCGACGGTTGAACGCGGCAATTCTCACTGTAGCGATTGAAGAGTTCACAGAGCCGCACAACGCCGACAGTCTCTCCCACGGAAGTGAAATCCGTGAGTGAGGAAACGAACACGAAGCGCTTGAGCTCTCGAAAGTGGATGGTGTCACGAAACTCCGGCAGGCTGGGCTTGGGAATTTCATGGCCATGCGCAATGGTCTGTGGGCTGTCTCCGTCATGAGCGGCTCGCAGCAACGGATGATTTGGAATGACAATCAGGGGCGCAGAAGACGGAGGAAGAAAGGGACCCCAGAACCAATGCAACTCTGCGGGTATGGCAGACGGGTCAGCCCCTCTGGCCTGTGAAGATGCATTTTGGCGCAACACCAGCGCAAGCGCAACTCCAAGGACGACACAGAGAACGATCAGAAAGGAAACCAACATCCAAGGCAAGCGTGAAGTTGGCGATTTCTGAACCGGGCCCAATGCCGGAGAAGATGCGGATTCCTCCAGTGCAATCCGCGTAAAGACCGGAACATAATGACCGGCCGGCAAATCAATCCGCAGCAATTTGCCGCTGCCACCTTCCTCGTAATACTTTTTGAGGGCGCGCCGGATCTCATGCGCTTGAACCCGGACAATCGGATCCGACTGAGGATTGAACTCCGAACCGCGGTCGTAGATCTCCACGCCAATCAGATATTCGTTGATCTTGGCGCCATTCCCCTGGAATTCCTGTTCTGCAACGAACTCGAGAAAGCGGCTCCGTTTGGGAGCGCTGGCAAACTGCCGGCTCTGCAGAACACGACGCAGCTCCTCACGCTTTTCAAAAACAGAAAGCGAGGATTGGGTGGAGGGCAAATCTGAAGCAGACGCCTGCATGATCTTCAACCCGGCTGACTGTACAACCGGTCCTCCTCAAATGCACTGAATGCTAACACCCGCCAAAAGGGCAGTCAATTAACTGGAAAGTACGGCATTAACCGTTATCGCACACGTTATTTCCCGTTATCTCCTTTTGAAAAACCTGCGGACAGGAACTTGAATCTTATCCGCTAAAGGCCTTCAAACCCTTCTCAAACGAAGGTTTCCCTACCCCTCGCCACAGCTCGCCCAAGTTTTCTCTGGAGCGGGCAGCCACTAGCACCCTACATCCCGCCTTCCTCCGGCCGCAAGGCCTAAAATTCCGGCCATTTCGTTCAATAACTCTCTCCATAACCCCTATTACCTTTCTCCTCTTGTCTGTTCGGCACTAGAAAGGGGTGAGTTTTGGCGCTCTGGAAATTCTCTGACTGCCAATCGTTCTCAGGAGAGTCTGCACATGAAGGTTGTGTCCGGTATTTTGCTCAACTGCGTCCTGTTCTCATCCGTTGCCCTCCCGGCGCCCGCGCTTTGTGCGCAACAGCTCTCACTGGAAGTCATCGAACAGCATCCCACCCCGGTACTGACCATCCACAGCCCAGGCGCAGAACAGAACAAGTATGGGTTTGAGGGGGGCCGGGTGGTAAAGACCGGTGAGGTCTATCATCTGATGACCTCGGAGATGGTAGGCGAACCGCACTGGGTCAAGATGCGTTTGGCTCACTGGAGCAGCACCGACCGGGTCCATTGGACGCGCCAGGCCACCCTGTACGAATCAAGTGGAGACTTTACCGGCAAGGATCCGCGAGCCGCGCTCTGGTCTCCGCTTCCAGTCTGGGATGCGGGAGCAAACCGATGGAATCTTTTTTACGTCGCATACCATGCCGCACCGGATACAGCCGAGCGTTGGCTGACCAATCACGAGGGCCGCATCTGGCGCGCCATCTCCCAGACCCCCGGCCGCAATGGGATCGGCGGACCTTACCGCGATACCGGCGTCATTCTTCAGCGGGGAAAAGACTCCGACTCCTGGGAGGGATTACAGGGGACCGATTCGTTTTTCCCTTACAGGGCCAGAAGCAAGTGGTATGCCCTGTATGGCAGCGCCCGCACGGAGCGGCTTCCGATCTCACTCTGGCAGGTGGGACTGGCATCGGCTTCGTCTCTGCAGGGCCCATGGCGCCGCTGCTCCAAACTCAACCCAGCTCCCATTGAGCCACGCTTTATTGAAAATCCGATCGTGACCCGCCTGAAGAACGGCGCTTACGTGGCAATGTACGACAATCACATTCCCAACGAGGTGGGCTATGCCCTCTCCACTGATGGCATTCACTGGCAAGCAGGCAAGCACTTGGTGGTTCAATCCGGAAGTGGTATCTGGGCCAGCGAGGTTCGAACGCCGCTGGGCCTGGTGGAAGAGGCAGATGGACGTTACACGCTCTTTTATACGGCCAACGAGAAAGCCGATGGCAGCACTCCAGACGCATATGGTGTGACGCTCACGCCGGGTGCAATGGGCTTTGTGGAGCTTCGCATTACCGCTTCGAAACCCGCAATCCGTAAGGGGGATACAGGTTCCGGAGCGGATCCGCAAAGAAGACGATGACGGCGATCACAAACAGAACGGCATTTGCGGTCTTTGATGGTGGAGGAAGCGTGGCAAGAACTCCGCGGCAATCCTGCAGCGCGGGCGATGCGTTTCACGGCTGGGTCAGCAGGCGCGTCCGTTCCAAGCAGTCCTCCACAGATGCACCAACAGAATCGGACCACACGTCCGGAACAGATCGAGTAGCACAGCTCCCTGAAGTTCAGCCAACAGGGAGCGCTTGAAGGAGGCAAGGCATGACGCGAGGATGGAAGTTCACAAAGGCGTTCGGCATGTTGGTTGCGGTTCTGGTGCTCGTGCTGGCTCAGAATGCCGCGGCCCAGGTAAACCGCGCAACAATCACAGGCATTGTTACCGATGGCACTGGCGCTGTGTTGCCAGGCGCCGAGGTAACCGCCACCCATTCCGGCACGAACGTTCCCAGCAAAGCCACCACGAACGGTGAAGGTATTTATGTCATTCCAAATCTGGCTCCGGGGCAATACGATCTGAGCTTCGAGAAAGAAGGCTTCGAAAAGGTTCTCCGGCCGGCGGTTGTTCTGCATTCAACGGGAGAAGCTCGCATCGATACCCAGATGAAGGTTGGCGCTGCCAGTGCCTCGGTCACGGTAACCGGCGGAGCGCCCGTGCTGGACATCGATACGGCATCGATCGGCACCAACATGAATGGCGATGTCGTGCAGCAATTGCCGCTCAGCATCTACAGCGGCGGACGCTTTGTCGAAGACTTTGCCGTGGCCATCACGCCAGGTTACTCGGTGATCAGTTCGCCTTATGGCGCCGTGGTCAACGGCGGCCAGTGGTTCACCAAGGACTTCACCATCGACGGCACCTCGGGCACGTCCAATATTCGCGGCGACTCGATGGAAAACGGCCCCAGCATGGAAGCGGTGGAAGAAGTGCAGGCGCAGACCAGCGGCCTGAACGCGCAGAGCGCCATCACGGGCGGCGGCGTAATGGCTTTCAATTTGAAGTCAGGCACCAACACTTTTCATGGTTCGGCCTTTGTCTACGGTATGAACGAGATTCTGGACGCGAACACGTGGACAAATGACAACCTTGGTGAACGCAAGCCAAAGGATCGCGGCTGGGACTATGGCTTCAGCCTGGGCGGCCCCATCCGCAAGAACAAGACCTTCTTCTTTGGAACATTCGAGCGGTTCAATCGCACCGATTGGCGACTGAATAGCGGCGGAGCCACGGTTCCTACTTCTCCCATGCTCAAGGGCGACTTCTCCGGGGTGCTGGGCAGTCCGTTGTGGAACGATGGAAATGGCAGTGTTGTTCCTTGCACCTCGGGCTGCGCGGCAGCGGGCTACACGCCCATCATAGTGACCAACAACGCCGGCCAGCCACTTCAGGCGCAAACGGAGATGATCTACGACCCAGCAACCGGCAATCAATTTACCGGCAATATAATTCCCAGCGGACGGTTGAGCGGGGTGGCACAGAAGATCAATTCCTACTACGCCAACTACGCACCTAATCTGGGCGGCTACACCAATAATGAGCGCACCCTGTTGTCGAGCACGCCAAGCCAGACCCCGGTGTGGTATGTGGTCAAGCTGGATCATGTGCTCGGCAGCCGCGACCGCATCTCCGGCTCATGGGTGCACAATCACAATCCGCGTCTCCAGTTTGACGGCGGCGTCTGGCAGTCAGGAACTACCGATGGCGGACCGCTTTCGGAGATGCGCAAGCAAGTCTACGACAATCACCAATACCGCATCAGCGAGCAACATACATTTTCCAAGAATCTGCTCAACGTGCTCAACTTCACCTGGTCCTATGACGACAATGGCAGCGTTCCAGCGCATGCCGGAGACTACAACGCACAGGTAGGCTTTGGCAGCACCGGAGCCAACAACTTTCCGAACATCTCCTTCTCCGATAACCAGACAGGACTGAATGAGACGTATTTAGGCAATAAATGGCAGGGCGACGTGGCAGGAACCACCATCACGACCGGCGACACTCTGACCTGGAGCAAGGGACGGCATGTCTTCAGCTTCGGTGGAGATGTGGTGGCACATCAGGTGAACTACCGCTCCGGTTCGGGTGCGTACTCTTTCAGCTTCTCCTACCTCAACACCGCAGGCGCCGGTTATCCTTACGATGGTTTTGGCTTTGCCACGTATGAACTGGGCGCAGTCAATCAGGCGTCGAAGACTGTGGCGTACAACCTGTATGGGCGGCAGAAAAACATCAACCTCTTTGCCCAGGACAGCTACAAGATCACCCCCAGGCTGACCGTCAATATGGGTCTGCGCTGGACTTATAACACCCGCTTCCATGAGAAGAATGGCAACTGGGCCAACTTCGATCCGACGGTCGTCAACCCGCAACTCTCCTACGGCGCAGCGGGCATTGGGGGCTCACTGGTCTTTGCCAAGGACGGAAACGACAGCTTCGACAAATACCAATACCACAACAACTACGGCCCAACGCTGGGCATTTCCTACCTGCTGACGCCAAGCATCGTGATGCATGCCTCCTACGGATTGATCTTCAATCCCGTCGGCGTGGCCTTCTTCCAGGGCGTGCCGGATGGCTTTGCACCGCAGCTCGGCTCCAATGCCGCCGCAAACTTCAATTGGGATGCCAGCGGAGGAGGGGGCAACTATCCGGGCGTCTTCAGTAAAGCTACATCTGCCACCGATCCGGCCACCATGTCTCCTTTCCCTGTGCAAACCGATCCTCGCGCCCTGCGGCTTGGCTACAGCGAAGCTTTCAACTTTGGTCTGCAAAAGCAGCTAACACCGGATATGCGGGTGGAACTCTCCTACGTCGGCAATCGTGCTCACCGGCTGACCGACACCTCGCTGGCATGGAACCAGACCACGACACAGAATTTTCTCAAACTGGTGAAGGCCTTCCCGAACATGAGCATCTGGGACTGGAGCACCTACGTCTACGATTCCACCAGCGCCGCGTCTTACGGTGTGCCGTATCCATATCCGGGCTTCTACGGCCCGCCGCTGGCTGCGCTGGCTCCCTTGCCGCAGATGGCTTCCGCCGAAGTCGAATACTGGTATTACCCGAACCTGCTCTACTCCGGCCTTCCGCTGGGACAAAGCTTCTACGACTCCTTTGTGGCTGAGGTGGTCAAGCGCACCGGCCGTGGGCTCACCATGGATATGAACTATGTCTGGTCGCATAGCGCAGGCAACTCCTTCAGTGCGCAACAGGATTTCAACGGCTACTACACCGGCGTGGAAGACTTCCAGAACATGCGCGGGGCAGCACACGCGCTCACCGGCTACGACCTGAAGCATGTTGTGAAGGGTTTCGTCAGCTACCAACTGCCGTTCGGCAAAGGCCAGCGTTGGGGCGCCACACTGCACCCGGTGCTCGGCACGGCCGTCAGCGGCTGGACCGTCAGCGGCTTAATGAGCTACTACACCGGCCAGCCCTTCCGCGTTGCCGCCGCAAATCCCTGGTGGCCCTTGTGGGGCAACATCTATCCGCAATTCACCCTCTCGAACTTCCACGGAACCAATGATCCCAAAAAGTATGTTCCCGTTGGCTCCAGCGGCACAGTGCCCGCCACAAACTACTACATGCCTGCGACGGTTGCAGCGAATCCGAGTGTTGGCTATCTGCCTCCGTCTCCCTATACGTCTAAGCTGCGCTGCCCGGGTGGCGCTAACGAAAACACCACCTTCCTCAAAAACAACCATGTCGGGCCGGAGGGCAAGTACAACCTTTCCATCCGCATGGACTTCTACAACCTGTTCAACCGCCACAGCTACAACATCGAGGGATGCGGCGGCAACAGCGCATCCATTGGTTCATCCACCTTCGGACAGATCACAGGCGTTGCCGACAATCCGCGCCGTGGCCAGTTCGCCATCCGTCTCGACTTCTAACCTTTTCCCAGACACTGCGTTGTCTGCCGCTTGCAGGATAGGGGCTCCGGCCCTTATTCTGCGGGCGGTTTCCGCCCCCGCCTTGGAGACATGCTCGTGATTTCATCGCCGCTCCACCTTCATCTATTCAAGTTGCCCGTAGCTCTAGCCTGCGTATTGCTTGTCGCATCCCTGCTTCCTGCCGGCGCCCAGCCCTCTGGTCCGGGCCCGGGACACAACTATTTCATGGATTGTTCCCGAACCACGAATGGCGATGGCTCTGCAGCGCATCCATGGAACCGGCTGGCTTCAGCAGAGACACATCCCCTGGTGGCTGGAGATCGCGTTGCATTGGCGCGCGGCACGGTGTGCGAAGGAAGTTTCCGACCGCAAGGATCAGGATCTGCAGCGCAACCAATCCGCCTGACCGCCTATGGACGTGGCGCGCGGCCACGCATCGTGTCGCCAGCCAACGCGCGGCAGGCATTGCTGCTCTTCAATCAGGAGCATTGGCAGATTGACTCACTCGACATTGCCGGAGGTAACACCTACGGCGTCTTCGTAACCGGTGATAAGGGTTGGATGCATGGCATCTCTCTCCGCAATCTCTATGTTCACGACGTGCAAGGCGGAAAATTCACAAATAAAGACAATGGACTGGTGGTTGTAGGGCCAAGTAGCGCGTCTGCCTTTTTTGATGGCGTGCTCCTTGATGGAGTCGATGCGGCGCGCACCAACCAATGGGCTGGAATTCTGGCGGGCGGAGGTCCGTACAACTTCGCAGCCGATGCCCCACTCAATCGCAATATCCATATCCGAAATTCCACCATTCATGATGTGTTTGGCGATGGCATTGTGCTTTTCCGCGATC